>Ga0209367_1002006_pt1 | contig 26261 bp, 12 predicted proteins | sample WorMetLIZISLAND2_FD_187412 | JGI IMG/M metagenome (GOLD analysis project Ga0209367, IMG submission 187412) | Marine gutless worms symbiont microbial communities from Max Planck institute for Marine Microbiology, Germany - Olavius geniculatus... ... | reverse complement strand
GCCTGACAGCGACTAGTACTGACTTGGCCTACGTTCTATTTAGAACATAACCTGTTTTGGAATGTGAACATGTCTTATGCGATTAGGCATAGCCTTTTATTTTCATGATTGTTGCGCACAAGATATGTTCTGATGGCACGTGAAAAGATTTGTTGTCTGTGTCACCCCCTTAGATATCTGTGGGATAATATCCAAGTTCACATGTATTGAACCACTGGCACTGCTTTTTGCGGTATTCGATATATAAAAATGCATAACTCCCCACAGGGACAACATATTAAGGCGATTTCAATGGATTTAAATTCCCCTCATGGTGCCCTATCCAACGGTATATTACAGTCTATGATGCCTGCGACAGAAACAAAAAACATGAGGGGGGTTGATGCAACCCCCTCCTTAGGTGCTTACGTCACCCGATTTAGCTTAGGCATCGTAGGGTTAATGCTCCTGCTTCAATGCTTATCAATCTATTTGATGCCAACATTAACAGAGGCACACAGCTGATAAAAAAACCTCTGTTTCCATAGTTTCCGCAGAAACAATTGCTTGCAGTTTCACTTTTGGCTGACATTTTTGAAGTCACTTCAGATCAGGTCAGGTCCAACAAAAGCAGTGCTCGTGCTAGAAATTAAGTTAATGGCCAGAGAAACCAGAAAAAAACTAGCAATTTCACTTTCCAGTCTTGCCATAGTTACTCCAAATATGCTGGATTAACAAAAAGTAGACGGCTGGAAACTGCTATGGAGAAAATGCTTACATGCCGAATAACCTACCTGCCAACCTAGTAAAAAATCGGTTAGTTGAATACGAAAACCAAGAATCTAACTTTCACTGACAATGCAATAACATGTCTCCACTGCATACATAGTGATGTTCATCTCAGATAACTGCAGGCTAAACAGAGGCCAGGTTGTTATCCGTAATAAACTCAAGCCTATCTGAAAACGGTCAATCAGTCATGAACTGACTCAAACCGAAAAATTCAGCCGGAACTGACCGTAGATTCCAGTCCAACAAATCACCCAGCTCAAGTTGTTGCTAGTATAGAGTGAACCTTCGCTAGTGCCCAAGTCGCACACGCACAGTCAGTGCGCGAAAGTCCAGAGGGAAAGCCCCGGGGTGGCTGCTGCAGCTGCAGGCAACAAGCGAATTAGCACGAGCATCCTTCCCGGTTGGGCGCCTGGTCGTTGTTGATTGGGCTGCGCTGCACGGCCGGCTTGTGTTGGACACCAGACTCCGCGGCATTCAAGTCCAGGCTACATACAACAATAATAAAGGGGTGAATACATTACAAGACAATGAAATTCAAAGTTCAAAGTGCCCATGCCACTAGAGTCACTTCACAGTCAGCTATGGGAAAGAGACGGAAAACATTGAACCTAACCGCCTAATGTAAAATTTAATTATTCACACACCAAATTAATCTACAGTACACACTAAACAGGCATACCACACAACGCACTATCTGTGAGCTAAGGAAATGGCGATCAGCCAAGCCTTATAGGCCTTATGGCTCAAGAAGGACTTTCGTTACACACGAAGTTAATATTGGTGTACGTCACATATGCTAGTGACACACAACCCTAACAAGAAAAGCGCAGCTAATGCAAAGGGGAACGCGTGACAGCGATGCATGTGTGAAGGCCCGGCGTGAACAAAATCTAAGTTCACAATGATGTTTCATCCAGACTCGACGGCGGATGATGCTTAGCGCCATATTCAGTGCATGAATTTCAGCACTGTGTGCCACGTCCAATGCATGAATTCCAATACTGGCTAAAAATCGCAAATTTTTCCTACATCCCCTCTCATTTAGCGCCCTTGACTGGGATGACCCCTTTCAAATTTATGGAAAAGCTTTACTGATCCTGAAACTAGAGTCTTCCAGGCAGTCAACAGTGAAGACTTGGTGATCCTAGCTTGCACCGTTTCTGACTGATCCACCCATGTGACGGACAGACAGACAGAAGAACGGACAAACAGAACTGCGATGGCTAAGATGCACTATAGCAGTACCTGCTGTCGCGTGTAAAAATGAAAACTTGAATCCTGATCTCGAGATAAGATCTGTAGTCTCGATCTCATATCTTTGGTCTCGAACAGATGTCTGCCAGTCTGTAGCAAATCTTGGTGTGATACATCCGGTTCCAGTTTTAAATGTTAAGTTCACACATACGGTGAAAACCAGAAGTCTTGCTGAATTTTTCCGGCAGTCGAGAGAGTTAACAACATTTCCCCAGCACTTCATACATTAAATGACAGTATTACCGTGCACCATTTTAACAAAGGTATTGTTCAGGTCTGGAATCATTAGTCTTGATCTTTGGTATCGGTCTCCAAAGTACTGTACTGGAAAGCAAAGTAAAGGTAATTCTGACATGGGAGCATACCTGCCATCTTGGATGTTCTGATAAATCTTCTTCGCAGTCTCAAGGAATGCTTCCTCAACGTTCTCACCTCTGATAGCAAAAAACAACCACATCACATCAGAATGAAAAGTTAATGCCATTTATCATACAATAGGCTGTGGAACAAGTGACTTAATACTCCACACCATTTTTATTAGCTTCGATCGGTCTAAATCAGCCAATCTGCTCTAGGATTTTAAACAAACTCTGTACTAGGTTACAGGTAACAGTCACTTTTTACGCGTGAGAGCTAGCATAGTGCGAATTAGGTATGGTAATTCTGTCCATCTGTCTGTCTGTCTGTCCATCCTGGTGTAACGTCCCGGTACCATTCCAAGGCCAGGTGTTATAGAGACTTCTGGTTTTCACCATATGACAGCCTAGTGTCTCTAGTATTTCGTGACAAAATTTCACGCCACTGGATGAAAGGGGTCCCCACGAACGAGGGGGCGAAAGAGAGACACCCCTCCTAAAAAGACGCTATTCTACCGCTATTGGCTCGTCTAACGTGAAAATGGTTGCAGATAGGCACAGATATGCTGCTCATCATAACAAGCACTGGTGACGAGATTTTTAGAAATGTCAACATCGATGACCTTGAACGACCTTGAACCCCAAAATAGGGGGTTTTAGTGAATTTTTCGCAATTTTGGGCTGCAACACGCATCTTAAAAGTGAATTGCGCTGAGATGGCTGGAGATAGACCAAGACATCCTGCACATGAAATTTTCAGCACCGAATGTAGATTTTAGCTATCGAAGTCCGGATCATCTAGGTTCAAGGAGGCCTGTGGACGCAGGTGTCAAAGAGTGGTACTCTTCTAAAAAGTGGTTATTTATCCGCTGTTGGCTTATCTAGCGTGAAAATGGTTGCAGATAGGCACAGGCATGCTGCTAAATATAACAAGCACTGGCGACGAGCTTCTTGAGATTGTCAACATTGATGACCTTGGTTGACCTTAAACCCAAAAATAGAGGTTTTTAGTGATTTTTCCGAGATTTTTGACTGCAAAAAAGTGAACTTTGGCGAAATGGATGGAAATAGACCAAGATTACCTGCAAACAGAAACTGCTATAGGTTCTCACGCGTCTCATGAGCATTAGCTCAGATTTCTTGTTCTGAACTGTCAGTGGTCCTACTTGATGGATGGCCTTTCTCTCACACATACAATAACAGCATCACGTAATGCTGGACAATGATTTCTTATGGCAAGAAAAGTAAAATCATTTAGTTTTATGACCTATGGTATAAGAGATAAGCTAACAGAAATCTGTTATAAGCTCGTATTTACAAATATGACAACGACTTCAGTGCAAAACAGAAGTTGAACTGAATAAAAATCTGCAGTCGACAATTGAAAACTGCAGCCACGGAAATGTCATAAACAGTTCATTAAAACATACAAAAAACATTCGACATTTGACTTACGTTTTTGCGCTTGACTCCAGGAACAGAAGTCCTAAAAACATAAAATAATGCATGAGTTGCAATTAAATGCATTCTGTAAGTACCAGTGGGTACCAATTTTCTACAAAAAAACTAATCTTCACTAATCAAACGAACGCAATTTCAATAAAATATGCTCAACATTCTACCGAACATCTCTACTTCTTAACAGAGCTAAATGTACTATAAGTTCTTAGTTTCTCTAAACAAGCTTTTTGTCTCAGATAAGTATCTAACAGTCTTTCTCAAACTGTCATTTCTGTAGCAACTGGTACATTTAAAAATAGGCTTAAATCTGCTATGCAATGTCATGCTTTCCTGCAGTAACACGTAGCTTTCCCAATGTGTGATTCTTCAGTAAAACCATAAAAAAATGAACAGACAAATAAATAAGTTATCGTCTGTACATATGAAGTTTTAAACAACAGCAATAAATATGAATACTGCGTACCATTCTCCTCGGCAAACTGTTTAGCTTCATCAAACGTAACATCACGTTGTGCGTCCAAATCACTCTTATTACCAACCATGAAAATCACCTTCACAGATCACACACAATTACAGACGACATAGCATTGATATTTGACATATATTCACACCAGCACATACAGCCAGCAAATATAGCATTAGGGTTTATGCAGCCGGGTAGATACCTAAAAAATTGGTGGATTTAATTGGGCGAACTTATTTAGTAACCCACCAAAAACCCACCTATGTAAGCCACACAAACTTGATCCAATTTTAGTTTTACAATCTACTAATAACGAAACACCAGCATTTCATTACGGTTAACTTTGTGAAACATCTGAACGTAAGAATTCGTGGATTTTTAGATATTCAATGTTCTGGAGAGCAAAAGGACTCAGATAAATAAACCAACAGAACCTTCAGCCAAGGTTTAAGTTGTGCCTTTAAAATCCTTAGAAACCCACTAAAACCCAATGGGTTGGGCATTTTTAAAACATCTTTAAAAACCTGTTTTTTCCAACACTATATAGCATCGATACACAATAAATCAGCTTTGTACATGCAGCAGCAAAGAACTCATCGAAATTTTATGATTCTGTGGGTATTGCTGTACATGAATAGAATAGATGGCACCAAAGTAACAGATTTAAAAACAAAAACTAAAAAAGTAGCAGAGGCAAAAAGTAGTGGAAGCAACAATCAGCTATTTAATGTATAAACAACTAAAAAATAATGTCTCTGTAGAAACTGGAATAGCTTAGTCAAAAGTGAGTTCTGAAAATCAGTAACGTCAAAGTTGATAATACTGTAGTAGTAAACCCAATAAATGTGCAAGTGTTCATGTTTATAACATGTGCATGAATGTAAGATCAACAGCTAATACAACTGACTGTGTTAGGGTTGGTCAAGTTACGAGCATCAGTCAGCCAACTGCTCAGATGATTATATGTGTTTCTCCTGTAGCACAAATACCAGCAACATACATAGATTATAACACAGCTCTTATGAAATGTAACTCGACAGTGGCTAACTAAAAATTTCACAAAAGAGTAAAAAATATCAATTTGTCACCAATGCAAGAAGAATCTCAGAACAGCCCCTAACGTGCTCAAATAATTTCTTTCTAGCCAGTATCCTTCGAAAACAGGGTTCCCAGGGTTCCCACTGTAGTCATGAAAAAAATTCCAGACTTTCCACGGACTTTCAACTTTCAAGAACTGCCAAGATTAATTTTCAAAAACTAACTTGTCAACACATTAGTTCATATCATTGCCGATTACACACATAGTTCTTGCCCATTTGTGAAAATCAAATTCAAAGACTTTTCAAAAACTTTTAAGGACCATACGAAGCATACAAAGGAATTAAATCAAACCGGCACTTTTATAGGCACATATAAGCACATATATGGACAATTTAACACCTTCGAGCATTAATCAAAAACTGGAATTATGCGCAAGTAACAGTAATGATGAAGTCTATGGACCACTCTGACTCAGACAACACTGATTCTGAAAATCACTTGTTCGCTCACAGTGTTTTAGAAAATCAAATTTAAGCACTTTCAAGGACCTTCAGACATAGATTCAAGGATTTTCAAGAACCATGTCTGTTTTCAAGGACTTCCCAGACCTTGAAAATCCAGAAAAAAAATTCAATGACTTTCACGGACCCACAAGAGCCCCGTGCACAACAGGTCATTTGTCACTAGATGTAAAAATGCATACGATCAAATTGAAACCATATTAAAATACTGCCAGCAAATTAATTTACAAGTGTGCAGTGGATTTATGCTGATAAAAATACTCTAAAAATTCTGGGACTTTCAAGAATCTAGAAACTCAAATTTAAGTACTTTCAAAGACCAACCATATTTTCAAGAACTTTCAAGGCATTGAATATGGAGAAAAAAAATTCCAGGACTTTTAATGCATGGAAACCCTGCAAAAATGGTGTCATATGCTTGAACCTATGTATGCAGAGAATATATACCATTACCTAAAACAGTACGTGCAGCCTTTACCTCGTGATGTCGTAGACCATGAGTGCACCAGCAGCACCGCGGTAATAACTGCGCGTCACCGCCCTAAATCTCTCCTGTCCCGCTGTGTCCCAAATCTGTAGCTTTATCTTCTGTCCACCAACCTCTATGATTCTGGCATTTCACACACAAAATGGCAATAAAAACTTTCCAATGCTGTTGCTGCTGCAGTCTTCAAGTCCTCATCCAAATGCTAAGCTGGCCCGTCGAGAGCCACAGCAAAGCCCGGGAAACATTTTCACGGGGGCCCCTCTGGGGAATTTTTTTTTGGAATTTTCTTTTTCAAAATAGTACATTCTGGCATACTTTATATTTCTGACCGACGGCGGGGCCCCCCAAACGTCATGGGGCCAGGGTAACTCACCCCCCTACCTCACCCTCTTGATGGGCCTGATGCTAAGTAATGCCCATCACAAACAAGTTAAAGACTTTACTGTAAAAATAATGGAGCACTTTAAAGTTTAAACTGGGTATTCTACACCAGTTGCACAATGCACATGTCACATTTAATTTAGTAATTATGTAATCAATTAATAAGTTCCAGATTGGTGTCTATAGCCTAGCAACCTGGGACCCACTAAACCACATCAACTCAATCATATGAAGTATATAAAATTAGGTGAAAAGCAATGAAGAACCTGATGAATTGTGCTTTTTTGTGCTTTTAATAAACAAATGTAAGATCAACACATAATTACAACCATAAGCAACTAACCTTGTTCCAAACTCAACACCAATAGTATGCGGACAATCTGCCATAACTGCAACACAGCGAAAATTAATTCTGTAATTATTTTCTGATGATATTTATTCTTTACTACTACTCTTTATGGTCAATACATTTACATCTCAGTTCTGAAATTTTAGTGTTTCAATTACCCAGGGTTCATAGCAAACTGAGGATAAAATTCAAGGAATTTTCAAGGACTTTCAAGGACCTAAAATTGCAGTTATTAAGTATCAAAAATATCGATAAAAAGACATATAATACTTGCGCTACATCAAAATGTAGAGTGAAATATATACTTTAGTGTACTCACCAATAATGCACTAATGACCCTATGAACCCTGATTACTTTAATAATAATAATAATAATAATAATGCAATATGTGCAAAAATATATATTATATAACAACTAACAAAATAATTACATTTTTTCTCTGTGAACTGGTGTAGCAGACATGACTTGCCAACACCCATATCACCAATTATGATGTATTTGAATATATACGAGTAGTTGTACGGTCCTGATGCCATGTTTTGCTGCTTGCAGAACTTTGATTTCCACTACTAAAACACAATTGGCATACATATTGCAAAAACAACAACCAATGTCAGCTTTAAAAACAGCAATAGCCTAAATATATTCTCAATCCTGTAACTAGCAAAAAAAAAGTTACAATAGGAACTGCTGGAATAGCAAATGACCCCTCATTTTGGAGCCAACTGGACTTGATACGGATCGGTCTAAATTCACCACGAGCAAACAAATAAGACAACAAACAACTGCGGCCAGCCTGGCGTCTTGTCTAAAAGACAATGGGCAAGCGAAGGCAAACACATTTTATTTCTTATTTCCATAATGTACATTGTACAGATCCTTTAGGGACTAAAGTCGTACATTTGATAGACACTTCTTTTATATGAAACATTTATTTAATACTATCCATTAAATAATGACTAAAACATGTTATTGTGTACGCTTAACATTTTACACTGCAACATGTTGGACCAGTTACATCATCTCAGGGGGTCGCCGATCGCCAGTCCACATCTGCCCATTGTTTTTTAGACCAACCATTTGATACCTATTCTGCTAAAATACATATTATTGGCTAAATATAAACACCCAGTTCAATAATATATAACTAACTCCAGTTGTCAATCCATCTACTGACAAAATGGAGCAATGCTGTCTGTTCCATCTATCCAATTACTGTAAGACATCCTCTTCTGAGAAGTCATACAATATTCTTACATTGATACGAGTTGAAACTAAAATGTGACAACTACCTATGTCGTATAAACAACTGTACAGCTTAACTAGTACACGACTGAAACAACAATAGCTGAAAATAATAATTACTAAAAAAATACTAACAATGAGGAACAAACGAAGATTGAATATAATCCAAGATGGCGAGCAAATCGCAGCAGCGTCAGATGACGAATTAAACACCGAAAAACTCGCAATAATCAAACACTTGCAATGAAAGTCATTTAAATTCCCTAATTCGTGCAAATCGATGTAACGTATGCAGCCAAAAGCCTACAAAATAACAATTCGATACAACAAACTACGTAATCGCCGTCAACCATCCGTCAACAAAGATCTATGTTTACATTTGGGGCGTAATCATAGAGTAATGAATGAGTAAAAATAACACAAAAATAAGTAACACATTGCAATGATTTCAAATATCACATTTTTACGCGCGACAGCAGGAACTAATATAGCGCGTATTTGCCATCGCAATTCTGTCTGTCTGTCTATCATAGAGTTGGATCAGTCAAAAGCGGTGCAAGCTAGGATCACCAAATCTTCACCTTCGGCTGCCTGTAACTGAAAGACTCTAGTTTTAGGATCCATAAAGCTTTTCCAGAAATTCGAAAAAGGTCACCCCGAACGAGAACGCTAAATGAGAAAAGGTAAGGAAAATTTGCGATTTTTAGCCAATAAGTCACTGTACCTCAAAAATGGTGCAAAATAGGGCCAATGTTACTATTAATCACTAATAGGAAGTCGTACACTGGGTTTCGATTTGCACCAAAATCAATGACCTTGATCACCAAAATAAGGGTTTCATTGACTTTTTTGGTGATTTCGGTCTGCAATACACATTTCAAGAGCGAATTACAGATAGACCAAGACAACTTGCGTATGAAATTTTCGACATCAAACGTAGTCTTTACAGTCTAGTTTAAATTTCGGCCCAATTTGTTCAAGGAATCCTCCGTACGGGGGTGTCAAACTTAAGTACCCTTTTCAAAATGCAGGCTTTCGGCCGCTCGAACGACACAAGCGGCGCAAAACTGGTGACGCCATATAGCGCGTGTGAATAAATGAAAGTCATCGTGTACAAATTGCCGAGATCGGTGAGCTTAAATTTTGTTTGCAGTGAGCCTTCAAACATGCACCATTGCACCGCTGTCACGCATTTCCCTTTGCGTTAGCTGGGCTTTTTGGTTACTTTCACCGTACATTCTACACATTTTTCTGCGCACTATGGTATAAACAAGAAGTCCAGCTGTTGCTAGGCCAACTGTACAGTACCGCCAATATCTGAACGCCAACGTCCAACTTCCGATTGAGAATAAAGCGATTTTCCATAGTGATTGCAGTCCCATACGCGCTATAGTGATGCTGCTATATCAAATGCTACAATTACGCTACTATATAATACAATAATTCAGCGCACATAATATTACCTCAGTGGTTGAGGGCAGTTCAAGGTTACTATACATTACTTATAGTTCTAGCTTATCAATGTGACATGCATAACTGAGCAGAATTTCAGTCACATAAGTTTGTCGATATTGAAATTATGCAGATGCAAAGGAATATATGCAACAGTGTTTCAACGTGTTCATAGTTACAATGGAAAAGATGAAGAGTGTGACAATATCTGCATCAGTGCATTAACAAATCACTTAGCATAAATCTCAATCTAATGAACAAACAAACCGGCAACAACATTTTTCTTCTTCTATTACACACGTCAATAATACAAACTAACTGGCAAATAAACAATACCAGTAAACAAGAGGGAAGTCGGTTGCACGAAAGCGTTTAATGTACGGCTACAATTTTAATAATGAATAACTGACATAATAACAAAACGCTGAATGTGATCGAGTCATCAACATTTTTTTGTCATTTGCACAACAATGACTGACCATCAGGCTTAAAATAATTTCAATGCCATTATTATAATTATATTAGTCAGAAAGGTGAAAAAATTTCACACAACACACATAAAAAGGGACTTTTTTAACCTTTAGCGATAACATAATAATGATCCTAAACACAAGCAAAAAAATTACATTTTTGCTCATAAAAAACAAACTTCAGGTTATGAAAATAAACATTGTGACTGTTTTTGAAGTGGTATAGATTTCTTAGCTTCGGCAATCAATGCCCTGATTCTCTTGTGAGATTTTGGTGCTGTATAAATTGCTACTTACTTACTGACTTACACTTTGACTTTTGAATAAAATAATTTTTTTACATTTTTTATACCACTGATGTCACTGAAGTCTAAAATACTTAGAAAATATAGGGCTAAAAACAGAGCAGAATATTCAACGCATGTCAGTCATTAAAGTGATTAATTTTTTTCACTTTCGGAGTATTTTTTAAAATTGTGCATCAAGTGAAACAGCACAGCACTTCAAAAACAGTCCAATTTCTATTATCACATCAAATGAAATAATCTTGGATCTAACAATTTAAAGCAGTGACAAATGAAACAGTTGTTCCAATATATTAATTGCTCAACCTGCTGCAATGAATGACAGCTTCAGTTCAATGAGAAATGGTATAGTACATTGAAACTTAAAACAGTAGATTTGCCGACAGTGTATCACAACCTTGAAACTCACCGAATCAACTGACAATCTACTTGCATTGTATGTGCACACAAACTCAAACTGTACACTCGTAATACTCTAACAGAAAATAAATAAATGTCGTACCCCGTCACGAGCATCCTAATTAATGTTCACACTGAAAAACGAATCAATACTATGAGACACAATATATTCTTCTGGCAACGCACAGCAGTGACATTAAAAAATAGAAATGTACGCGAAACATGTGCTAGACTCGGCTACAACAATGCACCATATTTCCTAATAACTAGGGCTCACAGTTTTCCATGGACCACGGAATTTCTAGCCGAGCCGCAAAATTTGCCCTTTTCTGCGGAATTTTAATATTGTCACGGAATTTTGCAAAAGTTGAGAAATGACCGATGTATGATCGTCGACTAGATAACGTAATTAGACTAACTATTCACACAGTATCCCAAAGAAAAATCAAACTAAACTGCCAAAAACTGGGTCCCTACTAATAATTACCATCGTAATATTGCACAGTGGTAAATAAGCACAATGCTACTAATTGACAAACTGCAATTTTTAAAAGAAAAAAGATCGATAATTTTCTTTGTATGTTGCTAGCATAACTGAGCATCATGCCAGCCTACAAAAAATAAAATTTTTTTAAACAGAACAGAGCTTAGTTTTCACACAAATGGAAGGTGGCGGTAAACCGCAAAATTTGGACATTGTCCAAATTTTGCCACGGTGAGTCGCGGAATTTTGCGAACTGACCCGCGGAACTTGGCAAAATTTTCCGTGGAAAACTGTGGGCCCTACAAATAACTACAAACACAAGCCGGTAAGCAATGTGGCTTGATATGCATCCTATGTGCAGAAAAAAAATTCAAACTTAAGGATGGCACAGTGGCATAACAGTAGGGTGTCAGACTTACGATCAAATGGTCATGGTTCGATTCCCAATCGGGATACTATCAAGTGGTTACTACTTACATGGGTGATTGCCTACAGGCAGATAAACCATCTTGATATGTAACCAGCCACCTAGGTCAACTCAGCCTTCCATCCCTTCGGGGTAGGTAAACTGAGTACCAGCCTGTCTGGTTAGGATTAAGGTGGGGTGCGTTCACCTGTGTTGGATGGCAGCCAACACTGTGTGATCCCATATGGCAGGTAACGCTCTGTAGCTCTGTGAAGGGTTTCCTAGAGCTATACACCACCTTAACCTTTTTCCTTTTCTATGCTGGAAGCTTAGCATCAGCGGACTGACGTAAATTAGTGACTACGAACAGCTGCTATCATGAGAAATGGACAAACTTCAGACAGACCCAGAGATGCAGACAACCACAGACATGTTGCCTGAGAATAAGGGTTGCAAATACAGGGTTCCCACTCTTTTACTGACAAAAAACCAGGACTTTTCCAAGACCCCCATGAAAAATTTTCCAGGACCTTTTTGTAGCCCACAAATGTTTAAATATAACATACTGGCATCACAAATGTAAATGTAAAAAACTACAATTTTTAAAAAATGATTTCCAATTTAGCATACGAAGAAATGCGTGATTTTCAAGGATATATTTTCCAGGTCCTGGAATTTTCAAGAAAAAAAATCCAGGAACTTCTAGGAAGCGTGGGAACCCTGCAAATAGCTTGCAGCTTGTGAGCCAATGCTTCTACACAAATTAACAGTAGATTCAGATGTTCCAACTTCAATAAACAGAAAAGTAAAAAAACACTAGAAATTTGGGACAAAGCCTAACGTGAGTCTGCCCGCCACCCTAAGTCCGATTAGGGGAAAATTTAAAAGGGGAAATTCCGCACATAGCAAAGTCACGTGCCCAAACTCAAATGCATTAGCATACACAGAATGCACATTGTCGACTTATGGTAGGTCAACATCTATGTCTATAACTTTTTCGTTAGTGGACCAAAGTTCACAATTTTTTCAGAATCCCCTAGGGAATACCCTCGAACAAGTTTTTTCCCGATTTTTGATATCTCAATTTGTTTATGAGCCATTTGCGGTCAAACTCAAAAATTGTGCGAAATCGTGCCAAATTTTGAGGTTTTTGCCCTCCCATATTTTCGGGGTGCGGGCCCCCAAAATTTGTAAATTATTATTATTATGCCCACCGTATGGCACGTCATATGGCAAAGTTTCGTGGTCTTACTCCCTCCACTCTTAAAGTTATAGGCACAGATATGCTAAATTTTTAGCCAATTTCGGACCCCCTTTGAAAAAATTGTAAGGGGGACCCACGACCCTGGTGGGGGGTACACTAGTAAGCCTTGGTCATTCTTTAGCACATGTAAAAATTTGGGAACTCAGCACCCACTAGGGGCCAGAATATGATCTTCCGAAAAAGTCGATTTGGGTGGGTACAATTTCACCACTTAATCTTTGTGATTAGTGAACCGAAGTTCATCAAACTTTTTCACCCAACGTGGGAGGAATCGTGGTACAAAATGTACTTGTCCGATTTTGAATACCTTCATCCGTTCCGGAGATATTCGCCGCCAAAGTTTGGAGTCATCCGAAATCGGGCCAAATTTTGCACATTTGTGGCCTCTAAAATCTTTTTGGTGTGGGCCCCACCCCCGAAATTTTAAACTGGCATTACAAAATCTAGCCTAGTACTGATCACCCTGCAAAATTTCATGCCGATCAGCCAACGCATCTCGAAGATCTCACGATTGCAATAAAAAAATCTTTTACCACCCCGACACATAATTTGGTGACACCGTTCACGGCAATATACAGAAATATTTCTCATCTCAACCTAAGATACTGCAGTTCTTCATCAGAAAGAACGAGGCTTCATTACGAACAAAAGCTACAGATAAGTACATTTCTGTGCACCTTCTACAACTAAAGGTAAAAAGGTAAAGGTTGTCAATTTGTATCTATCTATCTATCTATTACCCAGTACCTACACTATCAACGCATTGCAACAAAAACAAAAATCATGTTAGTATGACTTACAACCATTAAAATATTCCAGTTATGTTTCATAAAATCGAGACTTCCTAGAAAAACAAAAGCTATTACCTTTATCTATGCATCTACCTAAACATCTAGTATCAGCTTACGAGTACAGGTATAAAAATGAGCAATTAGCGCTAACTATTCAGTCGACAATTCAAAGATTCCATTGGAACAGAACTCCAGCCATTATTGTGGGCAATTCTATGGCACTTAAAAAAATTAAAATGTAAAAAGCAGCTTGTATTTTTAAGCACATACGACAAACTATTCTGAACAGTGATTAAAAATTACAACTCCAGCAAAATAAATGACTCCAATGGACAGACATGCTGAAACAGTTGCTTACAACAGAATCAAGAGTAGACTTAACATGAAGCTAATTAGATACAAAATTCTGCCGCTATTGGCTTATGAATTACTATACTACCACAATGAAGTTTTGTTTGACTGACTCACATGGAATCAGACTCTTCAAAATCTTTCAAACAGAAATGATTTACTAAGAATCTGGATAGAAACCAAAAATTGGAACTCACTGCCACAGAAACAACTCTAAAACTTTTAAGAAATGTCATGAATGTTGCCCTCAAAGTTACTCCAAATTAACCACGATGTAGTAAAGTGATGTTTGAAAAACTGGCCAGCAAAACTTCTATACAATGGTCTATATTCCTATTCCCAAACCAACGGTGTCAAAGCACAACAAAAGTGCAGTTATATCAAATATTACAAAAACATATAACTGAAGCTCATAGAAAATGCTGAGTAAATTGAGGAAGTAAAAAACTCCTATAACTCTTGCAAAAAACTCGCTTAACAACATATCCCAAAATCCAAAACTGTGATAAAATACTGCAAAAATGCTGAAAAAAAATCACCGATGTAGTAAACATAAATAATTAAAAATGATTAGCGAGTACAAAATTTTGTTTTGTTTCGAGCTAATTTCGAGTAATTCTCACAAAACATACAACTTTTTATGCTTCCTGTTTTCGGAAAGTTTTTACAAGTAACCAAAACTGCTATAGCATTTTTCCTGCATAACTCAGCCATGTGCATATAATGTGCAATCACCGAAAGCCAGAGTGCTGCTGATCATGTAACAATGCCAGCATCCCATTGTACAAGGTACTCCAGTCTATCATCAGTAGTCCACCGTCGAGCCATAATACGGCACTTAGCACCAGCTTTAATCCGAGCCATCGCTCCGAAGTGCAGCTGAACAGCAGAACGCACCCCATCCGTGATGCCGCGTTCATCGGATGACAATATGGTGGTGTCAACAGTTTTTGTATCAACTACATTCCGAGGAAACCTGAGCAGATTTACCGGGGCTCGGGACGCGGTCAGACCTGCGGACTTTATCGCCGGCCGATCAGAACTGTCCAATTGGAGGAGCTTCGTCGGCCGCGACGATGCGATCGGTTGACGACGCGAAAGACCGACCTTCATCTGTCGCCGCCGAGCGACCTCAAGTGACCGCCTCCGTGCCAAGTCAACATCAGTATGTTTCAAAATGTGGCGTCGGCGTTTAGCAGCGCGATGGTGGTACCCACTCATGTGCAGCCAGTGGGCGTATTCCAGCTGGTAGTAGCCGAAACTTTTCGTGGAGTAATTACACAATCGATTTCTTACCCTCCCACTTCTGCTCGATCTACCATCCACAGCTGGTGACCTTGCAGCAGCCTCATTCTCATTTTCAGCCACCAGAATTTCCGACTTTGGAACCAGCCGAGTTTTGCTGCAAATTTCTTGTGGTGCAGATTCTTCGGGCATTACCACCGAATCGTCCTCAATGTTAATGACGGACAGATCTTCTGTCTTCTTGGAATTGTCAACTTTGCATTTCGTCTGCTTCCACAAAGATTTCTTCGGACTCTAAAACACAGACACTTACTTCATAAAATCATATGGCTAAGAGAAGAAATGAAGTAAATGTTTTCCGGAGTAATTTAAGGCACGGACCGGGATATTGTCTTGATCTTGAGGCCAATAGCCAGTCCAAAAACAACAACCTAAGGTGTTGATCTTAGTACTAAAAAAAGTACACTGCTTAATTAATGCAGATAAACTGCCAATAAAACAAATATGTTCTCAGTAATGATATACATACAAATACAACAGCAGCCTTGGTGGTCTACTGAATGGTTAGATGGCATGAGACTAAAGGGGATGTCAGACGAACGACAAAGTCGGCCGACTTTTGTAAGCATGGTTTAGTTGACCGACAAAATCGGCCGAAAAAATCGGTGAACCATGACACATGGCTGATATTTTCGTCTGCTACTTCGTACGATATCAGCTAGCACAAAATATTCATCTTCCATTGTAAACAATTACCATGGCAACATAAACAAAATTTGTTGTCCGATATACAAAAAGTCGGCCGACAAAATTGTTGAAAATAGAACATGCTCTATCTTGGCCGACAAAATCGGACGATTTTGTCGGTCGACAAGATCGGGCGATTTTTGCATGACACACGACAGATTTTTGTCGGGCGATTTTGTTGGCAGATAAAATTGGCTGATTTTGTCGTTTGTCTGACATCCCCTTAAGAATCCCAGGCTACAAATATTGCTATTATGTGATAAAACAATACGGTGCATAAAATAGAGTCACTTCAGTAAAATTACTATTTCACATCACTATTTCTGGCGAACAGTTAGAGCTAGTAATTGCAATGCCCAACTTCAACCGTGCATCAGTGCCTTCTAAGTCTTTTTTCTAACTCAACGGCACTACGTAAGCTGCACTATTGTTATTTATGATTATTACAACAAACACAATTCGATCAAATAACACTAAGGTATATGATTCGACAAAAACTTACTTCAGTGACTAAAAACTTCTCTGTCCTCGAAGGTCGACGCCTCATTCCACATGACAATACGCCATTCTGTTAGCACATACAAACAGCATTTAAATATTTAACATTAGTTCTATCAGTAGCAGGGTGGCTTGATGGCTGTGAGTTCAACTCCCGGCCAGTCCACTACAAGTTCAACTCTGGGAAAGTTGTTCACTGTTCACACCCACATGCTGCTGTGTATTCAGTATCCACTGAACTTTTTGCCTGGTCTTACAGACATGACTAAGAATGTCTAATTGCACTGACTACTAATACGTGACTTCACTGTTTAAGCTTATTGTTACATGTCCTTGTAGTCTTAGGACTTAACGCCATGCTAAAGTTGATTCGTCCTTCATCATTATCATCATCATCATCATCATCACCTATGGGCTTAATGGCCAAAAAAAGTAATACTTATGCCACGAATGGGGTGCAGCCCAGTTTGCCTTCGTTGCATTTATCAGTAACATCATAGAGTACATAGATAATGCTCACAATAAACCGCACTTGAATACAGTAGTTTCCGATAAATAATGTACATCAGTAACAGAGCAAACAATCGACAGCAATATTTCACAATTAAAATCTTGTAGTCTACAAGAAAATGTTACATGGTCTCTTGATGTTACATTAAATTAAGTATTTTCAGTAAGTAATAAAATGTGTGTCAAATAAAGTTCTTCTTAAGAGCTATTTCTGAGTAAAAGCTGGAAACCAGACTATTTAACATACTTCTAAAATGACAACTGAACTTGATTATCGCAGTCCCAAGATATATTCTGAGTTTTTGACATTCCAGTGTGCATCTATTAAGTGCACAGAAGCAAAAAAAATGGACAAGAAATAGTAGTGTATTACTCCTATGCTATTTATTCTACTGACAACCACACAGAGTTCAACTCTCATACCGGACTAGCAGTCTGCCTGTAGACACAGAGCCGACACTGCCACCTGGCGACTGAACTACGAACTGCAGCATCTGCTATCATTGGGTTATGACACCGACTGTGGAAGCCTGAAAATACAACAGCAGGATAAGACAGACAAAAATGCACAAAGAATAACAAGTAATCTGAGCAAAAATCACGTACTGCGCGTCAGAATCAATGCTGCCACCTGGGGAATCAGTGTACAACATGCAATAAAGTAATAATGATTTTGAAAGGAAATCCAAAAATCCCAAAGTCATCTGATTAATCCCAGAAAAATAGGCCAGTTTTATATGTTATGAATCTGGTGTCAGAATGCAGGCATGCACTTACCAAGTCCACATGTGGAACAGACAATGACATCTGATGATGACCTCGCACTACTACCACAGAGGCAGCAACGATCTGATGGACAATCTATATCAACAATCAGAATGGCAATTCATGCATTAAAATGAAGTTCCAGGCATGGTGATTAATCACTACTGATCAATTTATACGATGTATAGTGTTTTGTGAAGAAATAAAACGAACAGATGCTCCCATATTGATTTACGATAGAATGTATTTTTGACAGCAGGCGATATGCACGATATCATTGATATCGTTGCTATAACGACGTTTGCTGGCTACGACGTCCACTCGCAGCGCATGCTGGGTAATTTAGCACAACACTGCAAATCGAGGTCACCGTCAGCCAATCAGACTGGCATAAAGTAGGCTCGGTTGATGGAAAAACAACAAATCGTTAATCACGTAATTGGAGATAAAAAATATATGGAAAAACTAAACACAATTGATCAACGATCAATTCTGAGCGTTAAGATGATCGGAGATCATATTTGATTTGATTGGCAATGGAAAAACCAGACTATAAAATATCTGCTATAAACCCTAGAATATGTTACAATCTACACACAAGTCCGTGGAAACGAAACAAATGACAATATGTCCCAAAGAAACATAAACTGCTAGCTGTCATGAATTGTCCACATTAAGGCATGATAGTTAAAGCATTCTCTAGCAATCAACAAATAATTACTATACAATGAAAAAAGCAATTAAATTATAACCTGATGGCGAACAATGATTATACAACTATCAAGGCTATAATTATTTAATACCAACTTCTACATGAAGAAAAGCAGCGATGAAAGCAGTTTTGAAAAGTAGTCACTTTTTATCAAAAATACTTCAAAGTTTCAACCAATACTGTATATTAAAAAACTCGAGAGAAAAATGAAGCATGCATACCAAGCTGCTGAATGTTGGTAAAGTGACACCAGTGAGTGATGTCATCTTCAAATCGACAGTAAACTCTCTGCCTCACCCGATCAACCTTGAGCAAACACACGACCATGGCAGACTCAATAAATATAACTTCTAACTAATGCCTTACAAAACAGATAGATGGACTGGACATCACCTGCAATGTGGCATATTACTATGAATGACACAAAAAATCACTGGTAGGCTGAGGCTTAGTCTTCAAAGTTGAACTAGTTAAGTAGGCAAATTATGATCACTAACCTGAATAAATAACTGAAACAAAAACCACATTACTGCTTTCAGAAACCAACTAGCCTACTGCAACTAACAGTCCAAAAACTACTGTTCGAAAACGCATGTAGACTTGGTTTACGTACAACCAACACATTTACTAGGGTTATCTAGGACATTTTGCAATCCAAGAGTTAACAAAAACAAAATATAATGTAGTGATAATTACAGCTGTCAAAGCGTTAATTTTTCAATGTGTTAATGCACTGCGTTACTTTTAAACGCATGCGTTAGTGCATTAATATTGCTGAGGGCTCGGAATTTACAGGACCCGAAAATGATGGACCACAAAAAAAACAATGACCAGAAATTGCAATGCCTGGAAAATGAAAAACCAAATAGCACCCTGTGATCTGAATATTAATATTATTATTATTTACAGTAGTGATAAAATGGCAACAACAGCTTTGTTAGGTAAATTCATTCGATCATCGAATAACCGCAGTTTAACAGAATGTTAGAACTCCTGCATCATAGAATTTAGCAAATTTACATATCTGCATTAATTTTTTAACGAGCGTTAATTTTTATACAGCACATCATTTGTTAGTGCATTAAGTTGATGAGTTAATTTGACAGCTCTAATGACAATGCATCAACGAAGAAAATGCAAAACTTACTGCTAGAATTCGGCCGAGGAAGAACGGTTTCTTAACACATCGGCACATCAATACAGTGCCAGTCTTGACATAAGATGGCATATCAGATGAGTACATTGTTGATGACTTCCAGCAATTTACTTGTGCCTACAACATAGCAGCCCAGGACGATAATTTAATCAACTGACTGCATAAAATACATTCTTTTTTATTCTGGAAAATACAATTTGGCCTGATTCAAGACAAAATTGCAACTTACAAGGCTACTGTATTCTACTAAAATGGCAACTTGCAATGCAGCCTTTCTGCTTCTGTGAAGTTAAATTTTATGGTGTAGATGATGGGCGCACCTCGATACTTCAAAGGCTTAATTGATAGTCTAAATGTTGTTAGCTTCCCATACATTCCAACAGACATAAACTTCTAATCTACACATTCACTGTCAACTCACAACATTAGAGTTCAAAATTAGTTAAAAACCAAGGTTGGTAAAAATGCACTTTGCAGATTCTAGATTATCAAATCTTTGGACAAGATCAAAAAGCCAGACACCTTACAACCTGACCTGACAACCGGCCGTGTGCATAACACTAGTCACAAAAAACTACGTCCGCGTAAAAAATGCATATCCAATAAATATACCACTGAATATCTACCACACAGAAATATCGACAAACGATCACAAACTAAACACAATTTTAAAGCATAAATTTGCTAAAAAAAATTCAATCTCACCGCAACATAGAATATTTGACATCTAACTATTGTTTATCAAATGAAAAATAAGTAAGTAAGTAAATCATTTTTCTTCATGCTTTTGCTGTCGCCACTAAACTATTAAAGCCTATTTTTGTCACAATAGTCGTTTCATTTTAACAGTAGTTGCTTTGCTGTTTAATAATATTTAATTAAAAACCTTTTTTCGGAAAGTCGTATATTGCTGTACAACAACAAAACCTGCTAAGTTTGATGTCCGGTTGCAAGATGGCTCTAGCGTGTCATCCTGACCAAGGCGTTTTTATTGTGACAAGTATTTGCAAAACCTGCGTTCGATATTTTCCTTGTCCATTTGCTCTATAGCTGTTCATATCACCTCGTGAAATGACCACGTGCGATGTCTGTTATGCTAGCATTCACAGTAGCTTTTGAGACAGTGTCCTGTTAACATGGCGTGCATGGAACTGTCTCACCTCTGACAATTCTCTTTCTCTCTGTGACTGGAATTCTGATGCTGGGCTTCTGACGAAGTCGGTATGGTCAGCTTTTCCTAGCGATAGCTGGGCTTTCTTGTAACTGCTTCTTATCTTCTTTTCAGATAATGCACAAATCATCAGAGTTAATAATGTCGTGTATCTTGTCCAACCTTCAAAAGCTATCATCATAATTACAAAGGTTTGGTCACTTCTAATGTAACAAGAAAAACCAAAACAAACTCAAACATTCAGTCTGGTATCTAGGGATGATGTGAAATCACCGAGACAAGATAGAGATGAATGCATATGACACACTGGAAATGATGTGTAAATATATAGTTGTCTACAGTGGCATTGCTTGTTATCATTGTCAGATTGTTGGTGCAATAATTTTAGTCATAGGCCAACAATTGACATATACACCGTGTCTCAAAAAACAACCCCGACATTATCGACTGTAAAAACCAATTATTAGATTTTGATAATTTTTGGTACGAATATTCCTGAAACAACTTGTCATCAAATGACCGTTCAGTTTTCCACCTCACCCAACGTTTGTTTCTGCACTACCTGGGGAAAACACAACCAGCGAAATATCACTTTTTTATCGAATGCGATATGACTGCTTAATTAATGTAACGCATAAATACATTTTGTTCACATTTCTGACACTTTGGCTGACAATTCATCCAATTGTACATTTTTCAACTGACTGTAGTAAAATTGCTTGAAGTGTTGGCCCACTATGCAAACACAGGCAAGGAGACGCTTTCTCCATTCATTAACAGCAGTATCGATAAAGACTCCAGACCAATGCAGGCTGTACTAGTCACTTCTTGACTTCACAAACATTCCAAAACTTCATCTTGTAGTCACGCTGCTGCATACGAGTCAAATCTTGTAATAGACCGACTATTGGGACCCACAGATTAAGACAGATGGAATTTGTGGACGTTTTTTCATTCATTTTAACACGTATTATGCTTGGTCTGCTTTTCCCAGATAGTGCAAAAGCAGACGTTGGGTGAAATGGAAACTGAAACACTTATTTAATAGCCAGTTGTGTCAGAAATATTTCTACCAAAAATTATTAAAATCTGTCAATTCTTCAAGTTGTGATTGATAATGCCAGGGATGTTTTTTTCAGGTTTTCTGTTAATTTCAATACATATTTCGCTTGATCTGCTTTCTCTAGGTAGTGCAGAAGCATACATTGGGTGAGGTGGGAAACTAAATGGTCGTTTGATGTGAGGTTTTGTCAGGAATATTCGTACCAAAAATGATCAAAATCTGATAATTAGTTTTCAAGTTACAGCCAAAAATGTTGGGGATGTTTTTTGAGACACAGTGTATTTTTGGCATACAATAACAATAATGCACATGGGTCTAAGTCAAAATCATGATGAACAGTGAAAAGAATATACAGTACAGCGAAGAAGTTTTTGAGACATCAGGCACGTCCGTAATACCTATACTCCAATGGGATCGCACAAATACTGGTACTGTGCATGATTCTGGCAACATTACTAAATTACACAATCACATGCACATATGAATATGAACATGAATACATATTAATGCTAACAGTGACTTGCTAATAATCAATCATAATTCATCTGCTAACAAAATGACAAACCTATTTCCATCAGTCGTAAAAATGGTAAAGCAGTATCACAACAAATTAATTACAGTACCGTGTATGGCTGAAAAAACTGAGATAAATAATGGACAGTGAACAATGTTAAAGTAACATAAAAATGAAATTTTTTGGACCAGATAGTTCAATACAACTGTTTAATGGTAACATATATGAAACAATAACATTGTATTTGTCGCTAAACTGAATTAAAGTATGCAAAAAAACTGAAAAATAACTTGGTAACAATCACTGAACATAAAACACAATAACTTAAAGCTAATTTATTGGAATGATTATTTCTGATTTCTGAAATATGCACGAGTGAACTCAATAGCACACTTCTTAGTACCGCTAACAATAAAAAAACTAAAACAGTAGAGCTGTCAAAGGGTTAATTTTTTGACACATGCATTAATGCATAAACAATGCATCATTAAAATTAGTGATATTGTAGGTGGACTACATCGAGAGGGTGACTGGAATGATGACCAACAAACTCATGGCTGTGTCACAGGACCGTGACGGTAGTGATGTTACGGCAACAAGTCAATTTTTAATCACTTGAATGTAACTTGAATATTACTCGATCATCACATAACAGTAGTTTAATGGCATATCAGAACTGATGTTTTACAGAATTTAGGAAATTTACGTATGTGCATTAATTTTTTAAATATGCATGTTAATTCTTTAACACGTTAACACGCTAAATTAACATGTAATTTGACAGCTGTATAAAACAGTAAGCATTTTCAACATTATAATAGCAGTAATACAAGTAGCAAACTGTCCAAGATATGTTTATTATTTGCTTATTGCACAGAGTGGGCCAGAAAAACTGGCACAGTATTTTTATATGCCAATTAACCATTTTCATAATTCTTTCACTATCAAAATCTGAAGAAAATTTGTAGTAACAGTGTCACTAAAGATCTTACAACACCTCATATATGTCGCTACACTAACTTGTGAAACGTCGGACATCGCACTTAAGTCAGCAACGACACTGACCAATTGCGTGATCAAAGTTGATAGAGCCTGACATGTGGCCCTCAAACAGCCCAGACTTAAATCTGGTCGATTATGCTGTTTGGGGGGGCCCTTTAATGAATGGTCTATCAACGTCGACAATTCACGACACCAGCTGAAGCAAGCGATCATCACTGAGTGGGACAAACTGTCACAGCTCTTGGTTGAGCGCGCCATTGGCCAGTGACGTCGCCGGCTTGAGAGCGTCATCCAGCAGCAAAGCGGACACGTTAAACATTAAATGTGAAAACTGAGAGATAGCACGAGACAATAAAAAGCTTGTTTTCTGTTGTTACTTTCTTACAATATGTTGTTACAGATATTGCCGTGTTTTCAACTGTTGTTTTTATGACGCTGATATTTCACTAAGTAGTGTAGCTACACACTTGAGGTTTGGTGGGATCTATAGTGATAATCTTGCTACAATTTTTTTTCCTGATTCCGACAGTGAACGAATTTAAAAAATTGGTTAATATTTGATAAAGTTATTGGCATATACATACACTGTGCCAGTTTTTTTGGCCCACCCTGTAGGACGGCTTGCTCTCATAGTTTTGGATACTTTTGCTGCATTTATATTCAGAAAAAAACAGCAAAATCAAACTTGGTTTAACTGCACTGAGCACAGTGAGCAGTCTATATGGCTCTAGTCTTTATCCTTAACAGCAGACCCCAAACCATTACAAAATCCAGATGGATGATAAGAATTTTTGACTCATTATTTGACTCTGGATTAGTCAAATTATGGCAAATATTTGAGAAAACTAACAAAAATTAATCAATTAACTTTTCAGAGAGTAAGTAATTAAAAAATTAATCTGTGCTACCCTATCTAAAAATTATGTATATAAAAACCCTGCAATACACATAAGACACTTTAGAGGGTTCCTACAAGTCTTCTCTAGCAAAATCCCCCGACTTTTCCCTGACTATTCCAGTTGTGGAATGAGCATTCCCTGACCTTATCGAAATAACAACCCTATCACACAAATGTCAGAAATGGTACATTATATCATAAAGTAATGAAACAGTATTAATGGAGCAATATGCAAACAACAGAGGCCCCTGAAGCTGAAACACTTCTGGCTTTTGAACATTCAATCAAAGCCACAAATAAATTCGTCTGCTTTTTTAAATTTGGATTTTAGAGATGCAAAAAAATCACAGATATCTGCAGTCCACATGATCAAAGATCATTTTCTGTGATTTTTTCCCTGACTTTTCAAAAATAATATTTCCCCCTGACCTTTCCCTGACCACACAAATTCCCTGACTTTTCACAGTTTTCCCTGACTTGTAGAAACCATGACTTTAACATAAAATTTAAAGACACCATAATATAAATATAACTTAAACTAGATGGTGGTTACGAATCCGTCGACTATTATGCCTCTGCCAACATGTAACAACTAAAACTCAAAATGCTGCACCAAAAAAACCAAACAGTACATTTTGGGGCATATTTGATCCCATCATGACCTTGACCCTTGACCATTAGATCCCAAAAGTTCACGCATTCAGTACAGAACAAGCATTTAATTTAGCGGAAAACCGACACACCCGCTATTTCTGCCCAGGAAAACGTTCACATCAATTCCAGTTTTTTCTAAACCTTTCAATTTTGAGTTAGAAGCATGGATGGGAAAGGCAGACAAATGGAAGGACTAGACACATAATCATAATTTAACATATTAGAATGGGCCTGTATGGCTGCAAAAACAATAACATACTGTAGCAAAAATATACCACTAAAGCTCTCAGATAAGAAATGCCAAATCTGGCAAATAAGTACTTATACATGTTGTAGTGTTCAAGGCACCAAAAAGACATATTTTGACTAGATGAGCGTCATATCTAGTGTGTCATTGGGTGACGCAGTTCGGACGTACAGTCGGGAATTCGCCTGGAACACTTCCCGGATCAGTTGGGCTTTTTCACCCTCAAGTGTCTTTACTTTGTGCTGAAGGCTTTCGACCTCCTGCCAACAAGCAGACGTAACACCACACGTTCTTGTTAACAAAATTGTCTAAGGGCGTGTTGCACCAACGTTGTTCAACTTTGAACCTGGGTCAAATCTGAATTTGAACCTAGTTCAGCCGTAAATTACGTTGCACCAAAGCGGTTCAAGCGTTGATCTCCGTTCAATTCTGAACTGCCATCTGACCACCGATCAAATTTTGATCTCGGTTCAACTCGCGGTTACGCATGCGCACTAGGCAACAAATTTTTTCTGAGATAAAAAAATTGTCCGATTCGAATCTTATCCTGTCCAAAAAACTTCCTCGTGTCGAATTATAAGACATCTAATGCAATTATTCTGATGATCTGGATATGTTAGATTTCTGCCATATTCGTTTTATGTTCTCTTTGTGCTCGATAAATTAACAAATAGATGAATATATCGCATTTTTCGGTGGCGATGTCTCGCTGCTACAGTAAACATACGATCGAACCCTTACCACAGCAACAAAAACTCATTCGTATCGATTTATAAGACGTTAAATTCAATTATACTTGTGATCTGGATATGTTAAATTTGTGCTAT
>Ga0209367_1002005_pt1 | contig 26265 bp, 13 predicted proteins | sample WorMetLIZISLAND2_FD_187412 | JGI IMG/M metagenome (GOLD analysis project Ga0209367, IMG submission 187412) | Marine gutless worms symbiont microbial communities from Max Planck institute for Marine Microbiology, Germany - Olavius geniculatus... ... | reverse complement strand
TGTCAAATGCCTTCTTGAAGTCGACGAAGCAGTTGAAGATCTTTTTACCCTTTCGTCGTGCTTTCTCTGCTATCAGTCTCAGGGCTAGGATCTGCTGTACTGTACTCCTGTCTTTTCGAAATCCTGCTTGTTCGTCCGCCATGTGTTCTTCTATCTGTGACCTCAGTCTTTCTGTTAGGATCATCATTAGCACTTTGCCGAGATGGCTTGTCAAGGCAATCGTTCTATAGTTGTTGCATTCCATAGCACTGCCTTTTTTATGTAGCAGAACTAGAACTGACTTTTTCCTTTCTGTAGGCGCGATACCCGTCTCCCACGCTTTGTTACACAGCTGATGTATTTCTTCAATCAAGTGTGGTCCGCCGTGTTTGATCATTTCGCCTGTTATGTCAGAAATGCATCCTGTTATATCGTATAACAGACTAACGCCGTAGATTAAGAATTGCTAAAACGTGTACTCAATTTTGTTTAAATTACAGACACATTATTGTGAGCCGGGGTACAGCTGTGTGATGACGTCGTCAGCCTGTTCAGCTGGTTCTCAGTGTCGGGACGCTCCAATGCCGTACTGTATCGGTAGGCCTATATAAGCCTACAGCTATTCATTCTTTCACTGCCAGACTGCTTTCGCTCATTTAATTAATAGGGCCTACGCCGAAGTCGAATTTTCATATGCATTTGCATAGTTACAGCTGAAGTTTGAAAATATCAAGTATTTTTAATATTCATATGTACTGCGCGCATGCGTATTGCAAATTTACTGTAGAGTGATCCAGTCAGTTTTGAAAGTCGGTGAATATTATTAGGCGGAAGCGATTTCGTCTATAGCTACACATTTTCTGTAGCGTGGTCTGTCTCTCTGTCGTCTGTCTCGTTTGTCATACTATTGTACTTTGTTTAAACAGTTCAACAAATTAAAATGCCATTTAGCAGGTAAACTCGTGGATCCAAGGACACATTGCGAACTGTTCCATATGGGGTCCTTAAGTTCCTAACCCCCAGTAGAAGAGGAAATTTGGGGACATTAATGATGTACCAGGTGGAAGCACTGACTACCGATTCAGCGTTTTACGGCAGAATTACTCCGGCTCTTTTGTAAAGTTTTAACATAATAGATATGATGGCGTGCCCGATTAATACTTGGACGATTGACCGTCGGCAGACGTTTAAACCATGTCTGTCATCTCCGTATGTAACGAGTCACCCAGGTCAACTCAGCCTGGCCATCCTTCCGTGGGTAAGCTCACTGAGATCAGCGAAAACTGGGGGCGTAAACAGACACACCGCACGATGCACTAGCCCTGTATAATCGTGGTTCTGTAGCGTAAGCTGGTGTCTGACTGTCTGGGAAACAGAGATCATCGCCGCTCTATGGGTTTTATGGCTCGGGAATGACTTTGCTTTTATGAATACCTACACGAGGGACGACGTCTTGATTTCTGGACGACGCACGCGGTAGATAGATGATTAGACTTGTTGAAGATATTTATGTTTCGGCAGCTGATAAAGAACTGAAAACATCGTCCAAGCTGCCACTGTCGTTTGGCTTGAGCGTGTATACGGCGTCACACCAAGCCACTACATCCACCGTACATTCTCATACAATCAGCGCGCACATCTTCTTCTCCACACGTTAGCAAAATGCATTTTGTATTATTGTCTAGTTTTTTTCTTCTGTTTTTTAATTTTCTATTATGTATTCTGTTGAGCTGTCAAATTAACGCATTAATTAACGCATTAGTGCGTTAATAAATTAACGTGCGTTAAAAAATTGACGTGCATTAAAAATTAACGCACATACGTAAATTTATGTTAATTTACTAAATTGCGTAAAGCAAAAGTTCCAATATTCCGTTAAACTGTGGTTATTTGACAATCGAATGAATTCAAGTAATTAAACTGTAGTTGCCGTTCCATCATCACTACTGTAAATAAATAATTATTTTGACGACAAACTTATAGATTTCTATGCTATCTATGACAACAGTTATTGTTGATTATACGTTAAAATGTGTTTCTAACTTTTTATATTTTACAGGCAGGACTCCCCCTCTCCCAAACGTAGCGGTGCCCGGGGTAACTTACCCCTTTACTCTCTTTCTCGAATGGACTGCGTGCGTTAATAACGCGTTAATTAATGCGTTAAAAAAATAACGCAGTGCGTTAATGTATTTAAAAATTAACGCCTCGACAGCTTAAGTATTTTGTTACCTATTGACCATTACATAATAATAAATAAAGATTTTCAAAGTACGCGATTTTTATTTACCGTTTTCTTAAACCTAGTGTAAATTAATATAACCATTTAACGTTGAGTGAAGTTATTATTGTAAAGTTCTAGAAGCACTCAAAGAGCACAAATCTCTGCCGAGATGTAGGTTTTAATTTGTTGTAAATTTAAGCCAACGCCGTTAGCATCATAGTGCGGAGATCTGGCAAATAATAGTAAAGGATTGCTGTTACTTAGATTAGAGTAAATGAATAATACTTTAATACTCTCGTGATGCGGATCGCTTCCGAAGTACAATCAATTTTTCAAAAATTGTCAAGACTTATTCTTTATTTTTTAGTAGTCTTTAAGCAGACAAAGAGATAGAAACAAGTGAAAATATCACGTTCTTCTTTCGGACGATGTAATTACTCTTGTACGGTCATAAAATGATGCATTTGTCAATCGTGTGTAGAAAAGATCGCGCTTGTTGTTGCCGGCGTATTGGTTGCTTGTTCTGTTCTCGCCATCGTACCGTACTGGCGATAACTGCTTTTCTGTTCGTCAGGTGTGACTGTTCGAATAAATTAACAAATAATTAGATCCTCGGGCTTTATTTAAGACTATGTACTGCCCCAGGATTGTGTCTGAGGATGTTAATTGTCCGTTTAACACCAAAAGATTATGTCCGGAAGATTATTCTGAAGATTAGGCCCATAGGGCGGTGCTGATCTTTCGCGAGAATTATGTATTTAGCTAAATGTAATTTTCCTGAAAATTTTAGGCAAATCTGTTCGTAACTTTTTTTGTAGGCTAACCCTCTGACAAACTTTTTGGCTTTATTTCGCAATGGTGAAAAATCCGAAAATCCGGTTTATGTGATTTTGATTTTGGACCTATGACCTTGAAATTCAGTAACGCTTTTGAAATTGTCGACATACGTGTTTGTGCATAATTTCATCAGGGCTTAGATGCTGTTTGTAGGAAACCGACGACGGGGTGCGTATGCGCATAATTCAGCAGGTGTCCGTCACGTTAACTGTCTGATCATCACTCTGATGTGGTGGAAATTATACATCTCCAGTCATACAGATCAGCACTTCACGTAGAATTTTTCTCATTATACTGTTGCAATCAAGTCGAATTCAGGAAGAACAAGAAATATTTTAGATTGTAACCAATCTAATGTACTTCTCGCGCGCATTATTTTCTTCTGTATCCTTTTAACTGTTTTAGTTTCTTTTTTCACACCGCAAATGACGTCATCGGTCACGTGACCATTCGACTCCCGGGGGTCGACTTACTATCGGTGGTCCATAGTAACCATGCGTCTATCTAGCACCGTTATGGAAATATGGCCGTTTGAAGTTCTTCCAGGATACTCTTCCAGGAACAGAAGTCGGTCGTTGGACGGACGTCGGGCGGTCGGTCTGTCCTCAATATTACACTGATCACAGGCGCAGCCCTGTGTTAATGGCGACCGGCTAAGTCAATGGAGAATGGCACAATTCGACCCCGCGCAGATCCGAAACCCCTCAACCGATCGACACAAATTTTGAAACAGACGATTACATCCGCGAGACGACCCACTGTGCAAAATTTCGTGCAAATCCGTCCATTGGGGGCTTCTCGACAAATGGGTGAAATATAACGAAAATTTTTCTAGTATATAAAAACTTTTTTTGTTGACCGACCTACAGGTCAGACCGCCCGGCGGATTTTCACGCGCGATGGCTCGGACAACGGCGACACAACAGCCATTTTGATGGCATCATCAAAATGTAAATTCATCTTTAACTTACGAAGCAAGACCATGTCTGATACAACTCACTTAATACAGTATTTTATAGGCCTTATCTACCGAATCTTTGCCATTATACGGCCTCACGCAAGGGTCAAACCTTTTCGGGAACGAAAATTCGAAATTAATATCTAACACCTGAAAAATTTCCCCAAACTCGAAAATTGGGCCCAAAAACGGGCAGAAATTTTCGGCCAAAACGCTCCTGTATAAAAATTTCACTTATAAACGGCCCCTAATCGTCATCGTAGGCCCATAAAAGTTGTATAGTGAATAGACAATATGGCCTCGGGAATTCCAAATATGTGGTCATTTTAGACCCCCTGCCTACAGGTCACGCGACACAGAGCACGCGCGGTGAACATTTGGCCTTCAACATGGGCAAATGCAACTTTGAGGCTTTATATCTCCGTAACGGTACAAGATAAACGCATGGTTCCAATGGACAACCAACAGGAAACCACATATGCCGAGTCCAATCGTTACGTGACCGATAACGTCACGTGACCCCAAAAGGTCAATGTCGTGACCCCAATATTTTTGTGACTTTAAATTTCCATAACGGTGCAAGATAGATGCATGGTTACAATGGACCACCAAGAGGAAACCACATATGCAGAGTCCAATGGTCACGTGACCGATGACGTCATGTGACCCCAAAAGATCAAACTCCTGACCGCAAAATCTTTGAAGTCCCGTATCTCAGTATCCGTGCAAGATAGACGCATGGTCATCATTTACCACCAATAGGAAAGTGCTTTCGCCCAGTCCGATGGTCACGTTCCGATGACGTCACGTGACCCCTAAAATCAAAATCGTGACCCCAAAATATTTAATTTTCAGTTTCTTCATGGCCGTGGAAAGCAGATGGTTTATAATTGACCATAAACATAAAAACTTTGTTATTGTAATAAAACAGCAAATATAAATGTACAAAACATTGTTGCCTCTATCCAAATTTGTTATTTGACGCCATTTGACTCAGATTTGCCACTGGCCTATTGCCGTTGTCGTTGTCATCATATTCGTCGTGTGTCACACGATATTTTGCGTAGTCTCATGAGGCAAAAGAGCAGGAGGCGAAGCTTTATGAACGTTTATCAGCGATGCCTCTACGTGTACGTCACGCCAGTCGTTTGTTACTGACTGACTTTGTGCACAGAATTGCCGTAACTGAGATTATTGCAATACCGTACGCACAGCTATGCATTACTATCGATGCCAGATTCGCCCATGCTTCTAGCATAAAGCAAAATATTACCGAAATTATCGAAATATCGATACAGTGGTGAACTGGAACTGTTCAGCAGATGTTTTTTAAAGTTAGGTTATTGTTTGTTATCTACTGTGTGCATATATGTATTTTGTTTTATTGTTTTCATAAGGCCAAGCTGTCTGTTCATAAATCTGAACATTTCTCAGATCGTTATTATAATATTATTGTAAAACGAAACAGTCTGGAAAAAGGAGTTCACGAGTTTAAATGGGCACTAGTTCGATAATTAAGATTAAGGTTAGTGATATGGTTAGAAACATTTCAAACATGTCATCTTTGACTAGTATGTCGGCCCTTAACTATGTCGGACAGGAACCTGGTCATTTCAGACTAGTGACCTTTCGGATTAGTGAATTCGTAAAAGTCAAAGCAAGAACAATCTCGTGGAAGGCGGTATTTTGGGAGTCAGAACTGTCAGATGGCGGCCCTTCAATAGCGCATCTCTGACTATGCTATCCCGGAACCCAGTTGTGCTGCATGGCCGGGCAGTCAGCGAGCGACGGTTTTTATTTATCTCGACGGAATTAGGATTAATCGCTTGATGGATTACGGATGGCCGCCAGGGAGTCCAGTTAGTGACGCCGATGATACAGCAACTGAACTGATCTGCAGCTGAATCTGATATATAGGCTTACTGATCGTCGTCGCTTAAACCGATCAGCGTGACGATAAGTCTCAACGTTAACACACAGTATTGATCATTGCTGTGTATACATACAACACTACAGTCAGTAGACGAAACTGGACATACGATACGCTACATTAATTCCCAAAATACCTTGTAAAATACATTGCGTAAAAGCAAACTGATGGAAGATGTTATAGCTTAATCTACCACACGAATATCGCTTAATATCTAATTGTAATAATAACTCTGACAACAAAAACGCACCGTCATTATCCCAGTCACACGGAGTGCGACTTACGGCGACTTCAAATCGCCGTCGGTCGCAGCAAATCGCAGCGTGGTCACCGCTTAATCGCCGTCTTTCGGTCACACTAAAACACAGATCGCAACGGATCGCCGTGTTTTTGCATTTTACTCCAAATGCGAATCGTTCGACTGTACTGAGACTCTACGGCGAGTATACTGCGACTGCACAGCGACTTAAAGAGACCGTCTGCGACCGCGTTCGCAGTACGGTCGTTCGTTGTCTCAGTACGCTCGTTTTGTGATCGCAGTACGGTCCGCATGGTCGCAGTGCAGTCGCAGTACACTCGTGCGACCTCAGACCGAGGTACAGTGTGGTACTGTGGTACAGTAGCAGCGCGACCATGGACGATCGTACTGCGACCACAGTACGAGCTGTGCGAGCGTAGACCGACGGCAGACAGACCGACAGACCGAAAAGTCGCCGCGAGGTCGGCGAGGAATTTTGAACAGTTTAAAATTCCTCAGCGATCTACAGCAACCGTACCGCGACTTGTGCGACCAACCACGACCACACTGCGACCGTACTGGAACCTTACTGCGATCTGCCGCGATTTGGTCCAAAAACTAGTCGCAGTACAGTCGCAGCCTCGGTGTGACTGGACTATTAGCAAATCATTACAAGAGCGCGACGTGTCTGCGTGATCTCTACGAATAGTCAGCAGAACAAAACTGAAATCGCTTGAAATCTGCGTCATTAAAAGAGGACACCAGGATTGAAACGTGATAATTGATTTACGACAAGCGAACGATGTTTATAAAAAAAACTTAACCTATTTCTTATAGCCTACGTCGTGTAAGTGCTTTTGTTGAAATAATGTCGTTTACGATGTTCGAATTTAACTAGCAAAAAACGAATCGATCGTTCGTGCCGCCGCTATTACCGACACTTTTGGCCACTCGCTGTACTAACCCGTTTAACAGACGACTATTGCGCTATTTACGCGCGGAAAAACTGTGTATCTAAAGGTTATTCTATTAGGTCTAGTGCGTTTTCATTCTAGTTTATTCTTGAAGTTTATATGAATGTATGTGGGCAAGGCAAGGCCTATGTAATTTTATTTGCCAACAATTAAACGCCACAGTCATAATTCAATAACTGGCCTGGGCAGAAAAACCGGAAAGCATTGGCAACTGCGCAAAATTAGAAAAATCAGCACAGAAATAAAAACAAAACAAACCTAAGTAGCTATTACATAGTTTTATATTAATATCACATAAACTAAAAAAGTGAAGACAAATATTGCTGGTGCATCTTGGCTTAAATAATTTATCTTCATGTACTTTATTATAGTTTTACTATCAGCAAACTCGAAAGTCATTAAAATTAAATGAATATCTGCAGTGAAACTGGCTATCCAGTAGTGCAGCATCCTGCAGATTTACCAAGCTAATCAAACGCGCCTGCTTGATGTTTATTATGTTTACAATCGTGCCTCCGGATGACGTCACAGGGGTTACAAATGAGTAAGAGAATTCCCTTTTGGGCGATGTACTCAGCCCGAAATTTGCGCATGTTCCCGTAGGACTAGGTTGGCGAAGTTGGGACTCGGAAGATCGACGAGTGACCCTGAGCTAATCAGTCGTGAAATTACTTTCCAAGTGACCCAACGTGCACATACACGATACAGACGGACAGACGGACCTAGATACGAACGGACAGTATACGACTGTATCTGCCAGGAGTCGGAGGCGACCGAGGCCTACCAGTGATACGACAGAGATACTGGACATTAACAGTAACATCTCATGACGTGCTGGTGCATTGCATCCAGTGGCTCGCAGCAGCAGCAGCAGCAGCAGGTCTACCGTTGATGTCACTATACACCAGGCCTACAATAGCTGGCTGCTATAAACGTTGTGCCATCACTGTGCTGTCTGTTTTTAAAACCCGTCGTATAGCCTACTGCAGCATCGTCGCCAACTTGCCAAGGTTTAACTTCTTACTGTCACCAGTAATTACTATGTTCGCTAGATGGCGCTTCGTCGGCAGAGTTATTATCGTCATCGTTGCATCCGTGCATGCGATTTCACAGCAAGGTCAGTAGCTAGCTTTGACTGTCGTGAAGTTCGCTTTATTGTCATAGACAGGGTCGCAGTACTACGTTACGGCACATAGGCCCGTTTGCACCGAACAACAGACAAGCTACTAGTTTAATCTGATACACAGAACCGAAATTGTTTTAAAACGAAACTAGAACCAGAGAAAAAAGGAACGATTACTTGTATTGGATATAGGCCTAAAGAATTAAAACGAATAAAAAATAGTCCAGTAATTAAAGGCACAGTGTGACACTTAATAACGGTAAAAAAAATTTAATCATAATTTTAAAAAACAAACAATTAAACAGTGCATTGCTTTTTCTTGATAGCCTAGTTGTATTTATACGGCGCCGTTTTTGGTGATTGGTGACTTTGCGCTCCACCCTTTGCCTTGCCTTTTTGCAGAAACGTACTATTTGTCAAGAAGACTTCCATTGCAAGCTACAAGATGGAAGTTAGCAGAACAGTAACCAGCTTGTTGTCAGACGTATAGCTTACAGTTAGTTGCAGTATAGTCAACGCAGTCGCAGAATTCGTCGGGCATTTGTCGCCGCTGCAGCCCGTCGGGTGTCCGGCCGTCTTTCTTCTATCTGTGATTGTATCGAGATCAACGACTAAGATTGTCGCATGCAGCGGTCGATCGCGCCGTCGCCGCAAACTGTATCAATTTGTTTCCGTTTCCGTTTTCAGTTCCTTTCAATGCGCATCGCAGGCAGTATCGATCAGGCGTTGGTGGCCTGCTGGCCCGGCGAGCTTTTAATGGAATTTCACGATCCGCGGCACACTGTTGCTTTATTCGTTCTGAGCTAGGGCTACGTCTTAACTACGAAAACTGGAAAACAGCCACCTAACTCTCGACGAAATGTGAAGTTAATGAATTAGCGACACAAAAACTTTAGTAGCCATTGATCCGGGCGTACAACTCTCGTGCAGTAATACCTCGTTCGTTGAAGCGCTGAATAAGAACAGGTATCCTCTGACATTTTGACTTTTGATAGGCCTAAATACATTTGATGTTTTAAAAATTTGCAATAGCAATTGATCTGGAAATGGAATGACTGTCACTCTGGCTGATCCTTAACATAGAAACTGTCGTTTAACAGTTATAATTGTTGTTGATGATGATGTTGTTGCTTCTATACGAAAAGAGGTTATATTTTTACCCGTGTCTGTCTTTTGTTTGTTTGTTTGTTTACGAGATTAGCCGTAAACTAATTTTTTTTCGATAGGTCGAGCAAATAACACCAAATGACTTTATGGCTGTTTAAATCAAGTTCCGTGCTGTTGCTTTGTTGACAGCTTTTACTTTTTGAGTTGGATCATGGTGAGTGTCGTAGACTGCAAAACAGACGGTCTGAAAGATTAACCATGCCTCACTGTAGACTCAATATAAGATTGCGCGCAAAAATGTCTATTTCTGTTTTATTGTTTTAGCAAACTTCAATTTATGTTTAACCAGGAAAAAAACGTTAAAAAGTCGAAACACACTACAGAACAGTCAGTCATTTTTAGAAAAGATGACGGAAAAAATAAATAACAAATGCATACCACCAGAAATGCGAAAAAATATTGTTTAATAGTTGCCCCAGAACGACTTGCTGCTAACTGTATGACGATATTCTTGCTAAGAATTCAATTTTCTGTTTCAGTTAACAACAATTCGCACGGCACAATCGAATTGGACGACGGCAGTCTTCACAGCGAGTCAATTGTACGAGTACAAACTCCAGCAAGCGATGCTTCTGCTGTTGCTGCTACTGAGAGTGATAGTGATAATGATGACGTAGTTGGTGACGTCACTCGCTACTGGGTGCGCGATGCGTCATCTCTTCATCAGTCGCAACGGCGACACAACAGCAATTTTGATGACGTCATCAAAATGTGAGTTCATCTTTAACTTACGAAGCAAGACCATGTCTGATACAACTCACTTAATACGGAATGATAAGAATAATGATAGTTAAATTTCTTTAGCGCTGTTAGGTCGTGACTTCAGAGGCGTACAGTATTTTATAGGCCTTATCTACTAAATTTTTACCATCATACGTGAGTCAGCAAATCCAAATACAACATCTGTCGTTATTCTATCAGTAACGTTTACATGCTTGTAGATAAGTATTCGAAATTCTTCGTATTTTAACACTGACCGTTACTATTTCTAAATATTATTAAAACGACGTTACAAAAATCAAGGAATTGTCAACAGCGCGTTTTATGAATATCGAAACAACGTTTATGAACTTATATTGCAATTCAGGCGTACAATTGTGGTATAAATTTGCTGCGACAGCAACGAGGACGGGAACTCGGCATTGACGCCGAGCAGCGACGTCGTAAGTGGTCGTCGGTCGTCACATCCACTAGCTGGGTGGTCGGTCAGTGCACGCCGTGCTGGCCAGACTGAGTCGTGGCGCTATCGACGAGCTGTGGGACTTCTGTCTCTGGTCGACTCTCAGCTGGACCGGGCACGCAGCACTGGCGTCGCGCGCGATCATGACGCGATGGCGTTCATCCACAAGGGTCGGTTGATGCCGTCTGCCCAGTGGCGTCGTGGTCGTACGGGGAGAGGGCATATGGGAAAAGGACTGGGGCCCTATACATTTTCGGCTGTCGGAAAATTGTTGGATAATCTTTTTCTCGTGGAAAAATTTTCCTCCAAAAATGCAAAATTTTGAGCTCTAAGCCACCATTTCAGTAAAATATAGAGGCAACGTTGAAATTTTGAGCACCCATGAAAATTGCAGCCGTCTGTCGGAATTCAGTGGGAAATTTGTAGCGTCTGTAAGTGGGAAAATTGCAAATTCCTGCTTGTTTATTTTTTTAAAACTCACAACGCCGCTGTGCTTGGGCGTTAGCTTAAAGCACAGTCTCCAATACTTCGATTTATTGTGGATTTGGTTGAACTGTGCAACGTATTCACATGCAATGCAGAGATGTTGTAGACCTACTGTAATGGACTCGTTGTGCAGCTTGTTGATTTGCTGCGTGCAGACTTTAGATTTGTTGCGTTTTGTTGTACAACTTTTTGAACCACACAAATCTACACAACAGATCGAAGCTAGTGTAGTTTGGGCCTAACAAGTCGTGCAATTGGCTGCACGATGTCTTGCGTTTGTTGTGCGGCTTCGTACAACGGGTTGCAGTTTTGTGTAGACTTTAGATATGTTGTGGATCTGATGTGCAGCTAATTGTTGGTTGTACAGCATGTCATACAACAAATCGAAGTAAGTTGCGTTTGAACGTAATTTCTGTATCTAGAACGCGAAGAAATTTTCTGCCGTGTGAACCAAAATCCAACAGAGAAGAGCGCACGTTGTGAGAGCTGTTTGAAACAATCATTTCCGATAAGGATAACAGCAGAATGTCATCGTACGACTGACACGTTTGCTCGTCGGCGTTTTCTGTACAGTTCAGCATTATACGGTCGTACGTGCTTATTGATCATTTATCGTTATGCACGTAATGAACTGCGGTGTGTTGCAGCAGATTCCATCTCCAGTACCACTTTGCCATTCGGACATCGCTACCGAAAGGACGGCCGAATAGCCGACACGAGTTAGTTGTATTTATTCACTTCTTCGAATTTAACTTAGAATTGCGCTAATTTCTGTTAGATGCTAAAGTAATTTTTGCATTTCTTGGTTGCGTACTGTGTTGGATAGTGAGTGTAAAAATCGTAACTTTTAGTAGCTTCACGCATCAGAGCAGCTCCTGTCCATTTTTAAGTTTCAAATAATTTTTAGTAACAAAACTTTTTGGTTTTTTTTTAAATTCTTACAATTGTCACTGTGTTTTGTTTCATATACAGCTGGCATTTAAATAACAACCGCTGTTTTTAATTTTTTTTGTTTTTTTTTGTTTTTTTTTTGTTTGATGTTGATTAAAATGCACTATTTTCACATTTTAGGTGATAATTTGTTAATTAAATTGGCGTAAAAGTCCAAAGTTCGACTGCTTAAGAGAATTATGTGAATGTAGTGGGTTTTATTCTACACTGTATACAAGTCGGGTCAGATCGGTTCGCAGTTTAATATTTCGCATGTGGGTTGGGTGGTGTAGGGTCGAATGAAATCGACCCACGACCAACTATTAATGATGACGATGTAACGATGATGATGATGTTGACAACGTAGTTTCGTCTCTATTGTTTTCCGGTGCAGGATGTGACTGGCTGATAGCGGTCGACGACTGTGTCGGAGCATGCCAACTTGTCTCTCCTGGGCACCCGCGCGAGTACCCAGCCAACCTCACCTGCTCCTATCTCATCACCAGCTTCCATGACTCGCGCGTCGAACTTGTCACTACCATCTGTTTGCTTTATTTTTTCGTTTTTTTCACTTTTTTTCTTCGTCCGGCGTCGAACTTGTCATGTCGTCCAGCATCGATACGTCAGCTGCTGCAGTTTATCTCGACATAAAGCCGAGGTAGATCGAGCCACTGGAGTACGAGAGTACGAATACAGCATTAGCCAATAAATGTATTCACCTTGATTGATATTTTTTTCACATTTTGGTCGCGGATGTGTTAATTCAATATAAATTAGATTTGCTTACTAAACTCTAGAGATTTACAGGACCTGTTATCTTTAATTCAAACTGTAATCGTGTGTTGGGTAATAGGTTGCGGTAAAATAACAGTAAGCAAGCCATGGTCAACTCTGCTTTCACGTGTGCAGTGAAAACTGTACGGAGGACTATCTGGCTGTATATGACGGAATGACGTTGTCCTGGCCGCTGATTGGTCGATTCTGTGGTGGACGTGGCGCTCATCTTATTTCTTCCGGCACATCACTTTTCATGGTTTTCCACACGGGATCCGAAAGCTTCGACTATTCTGGCTTCTCACTGCAGATTGTCGACCGATGGAAAAGTAAGCAAGCAACACGTGAATCGTTTTTTGTCTATTTACTGAGAAGTTGTGATTAATTGAATCGACATAGGCTACGCGTAGACATTCAGTAACACTTTACTATTAGTTATATTGCATCGTGCACTAACGTTTCGACGATGACGATGACGTTAAGTAGGCTTCTACGTCTATTAAAAAGCATACTACTAGGCCTAATAATCGTATCTTGTCTATGGGGCATTGTTTTTGTTTTTAGTGTGTTATTATTAGTAGCACAGTGTGCATGATAATGGGTTTTAATCCAGTAATAATTTTCAGTAACGTTAACGTTAACGTTGGGTGTTTTCTGTCGTCGTGAAATTTACATATCGCACGGCGGTGATGTAATGTTGCCTGTTAGACCAGCATAAAGGCGGCACGAAGGCAGCGCGTTCATTGTGCGACTGGACGTTTAATTCGACGCGGTCAGTTAGGGGCGAGATGCACACTCCGGACTTCGTTCTACACAACGCCACGACGTGTCGCTACACATTCGTTGCCGTGGCGCCGTTCAACACAGTTCGATTACACATCGTGGTCGCACCGCATCTCGACCGCGGCCGACAACGTCCTGACGGGTAGGCTACGGGGCCATATGGCACGCTACGTCTATACGAACTTGCTCAGGGTTGCTTGCACGCAGTACTGGGCGTGCTGGTCTTGAAAATAGTTTCGCAGTTTCGTCAGCGACGTAAGCTATAATAATTCTGTCTGATATATACTGAGCATTTCATTCTTATTAGTTCTTGCTTTTAACATAAATTTTTTCTTTCCAGCATATGCTCCCTTTGTCCGACTCTTATGCCTTTTCTGATAATGAGGCATAATATGTATTTTAATAAAAAACGATTTGTATAGCGGCAGAAGTTACTAATTGGAAGCGCGGTGGAAAACACGAGGAATATAATTTGACTGTTGTTTGGCTCCTTTTGTTATTTGTGCAGGGCCGCTTGGGCTCGTTACTCTACTCCTAAGATTTTTTTGGTTAATGTTGGGGTAGTTATAAGTTTTGTTCCTTACGTACAGTAGCTACTACATTTTAAACCAATTTAAACTGATTTTCAAACGCACCGGTATACTAGTTTTAGTTAATCATAACACGTTTCAGTCAGCAAAAAGTACTGGTTTCCTTATAGCACGTACTTTGAGGGGAACACAGCAAATTACGTGTTAGCGATCGAGGGCCTTCGGGCAACTGACTGCCCAGCTTGTAGGCACTGACAATTATTGTCGTGTACATGCAGAAACGGGCAGTGCGCGGAAAGTTTTGACGTGTACGATGACGAAGGGAAATCGATAGAGGTGGGTCGTCATCAGAACGTCACGGCGTCGTTAACTGTCTGTGTTCGAGCACCGACGGCGGACAGCCCTAACGACCTGGTTGTCGCAGATCATCATCATCATCAGCAGCAGCAGCAGCAGCAGCATCACTATCACCATCATCTTTCTGAGCGCCGTCACTTCCACCATTCGTCCACCGGTTCCTTCTCGACTCTGCTCTACCGACATCTAGTGCCGCAGCTGTCCAACCCTGATCCGTCGTGGATCTACAACGCAGATTGTGAGCTACTGGTAATGCCGTATTTTAGTGATCCCGTACGTTTTACTTTGTCGCACTTTGTCAGTTGTATTCGGTGTATTTTTTATTGTTACGATAATTCGGCTACAACAACGTGACAAATGTCGATTTGATCATGATGTTGCTATGGCATGTATCCAGTGTTGATCCGTCGTGGATCTACTATCGATTCAGACGCAGACGACGACGAAGACCAGTGACAGTTGGCAGAACTCAGACGCCGGACTCCAAGAACTTCTCCAAGTCGACGACCGCCGTCTACCCCATCACGTTCCCTGCCAACACAGTCCGCCCACTCTCAGCTTCGCTTGCCATCACCTGCTACCTGCTTGTACTCGTGCTTGTCGTCATGTGAAATCGCTGACATAAATCCAGACAGTGCACTGGACGCGGATGTTCTCGTTCTCCTTCCACTGACGAGGCCAAGGCCAAAACTCCGCTTCACTCTTTTTGTCGTACAACATGCCCTATAGAACAAATTTAAACTCTACAACAAATCACGAACATCAAGTTTTACGACATATTAACAATAAATCGAAGTAGCGGAGTTTGGGCTAGGATAGCAGCGCCATGTTTTGGATACGCAATGATGGTCCGATCAACTGATCCAGTGGTGGTCTGTAAACAGATTTCCAGACTATGGCAAAAAAGAATTTTCTCACTTTCCGTAACATATCGCAGTACCGGCTTATTGTGTAGAGGAGGTAAGCAAAACACGAACAGCGTTAAATGCGACAGCCACGCTTACTGGTGTAATCATATTATTATGTAATCAGAAGAACAGCGTTCTTAACAACAACAGCTAGCACGGCGATCTCGCAAAATACAGCATGTCTATAAAAAGTGTGCTGTATTTTCTGCATAACTGAAACTAAATTTGCGTACAATTTCACAAATTTTTGCGTGAATTACCCTGATACGTCACTTTACTGAAATACCCTGCGTGAATTGCCATGATACGTCTCTTCGTTTAGTATTGTCACTAAATATTGTTGATATCACTTTAATTCACAATATTGTTGAAAGTTATTTTAATTACGGGTTTCACCGTTAAACGGTCAAAAACTACACATGCATCAACAAACCTGAAAGTTCGTAGCAGCTAGGATTAGCAAGCATAATGTCATACTGCATACATAATAAAGCCTGCAGAAACATTGCCGATACAGAAGCCTACACCATTATGACGTTATTTACAACGATATAATGTATTTCATCGACATAAACAGAAAACAAAACACCACCTGGTCCGACACCACATGCAAATATGCGTCTAAGACAAGCGTCGTGCGTAACAGCGTAAAGTCGTGTACAAAGCCACGTAACTGAACTAACATGAACTGAACCGACACGGTTTAATTTTTGACTAACTGACCAGTGGGCAAGCAGTAATGCATTACAGTAGGCACTGTCTAACGGCGTCGGTGACTACGTAACTAGGCGCACGTACGCGTCAACCAGTGACCATTGGGCTTGCCCTGCTCGCCCATTGATCAGTTTGTCAAAAACAACCATGTCAGTTTAGTTAAGTTCAGTTCAGTTTATTTCCATCGCTCTGTACGCGCCTTAAGATATTGGATTAAATATGGCTACTATAGCAACTTGTCAAGCGCCACTGATGCAGCTCTACTTAACAATGTATGCATGCGTAACGTTATCACAAGCTTTTATTTTACTGACGTCCAGCGACACTCGGTGTGCTGAGTGCATTTCTACTCCGACTGCTGAAAATAATGCATTCAAGTGAGTGTAACAACTGCCTGACTACAATTAATATAATACAGCTTTTATTCACGAAGAATGTTGGTAGTAAAAATATACAAAAATCTCGTGTCCGCTCTCACACACTCACACATACATGTAGCACACAATGAGCATAATGTCAGTATAGGCTTACATTCAGAACAATTCAAGCGCAAAAGATATAACATATGAGAGTTTAATGTTTACAAACCAAATCGACAACAAAACATATTCGTGCAGTCAATAACATAAAAAGTAGAGCTGTCAAGTTAACGTATTAATGAACGCATTAATGCGTTGATTAATTAACGCGCGTTAAAAAAATTAACGCGCTTTAAAAGTTAACGCACAGAGTAATTTACTAAATTCAGTGAAGCAAAAGTTCCAATATTCCGTTTAACTGTGGTTATTTGACAATCGAATAAATTCAAGTAACTAAACTGTAGTTGCTGTTTCATCACTACTGTAAAAAAATAATTATTTTAACGACAGGCTAATAGATTTCTATGCTAGCTATGACGGCAGTTATTGTTGATTATACGTTTAAAATGTGTTTCTAACTTTCTATATTCTACCGGCGGGCCCCTTAAACGTCACTGGGCCCTGGGTAACTTACCCCTACTCTACCTCTCGACGGGCCTGTGTGCGTTAATAACGCGTTAAATAATGCGTTAAAAAAATTAACGCAGTGCGTTAATGCATTAGAAAAATTAACGCTTCGACAGCTCTAATAAAAAGCAGCGAACCCAATGCTGAATAAAATTAACTTTTCACACTCGACGTTTGCGATAGGCTCACACACAAACAAACATTCAATTATGCAGGCTAGCGTACTTCATTCAAATATAAATAAAATTGAAAAGTTACAAGCCGTAAACTAAAATGGTTCCCTTTTTATGCGCCACCCCGTAGATAGGAATACACTTGTGTGCATGTATTACGCATCTCTTGGAACCATTCTAACTTCGTAAGGAGACGGCGCGAGCGTGCAGCCCCACCGTTCTTGTACATCAATACGGTCTTGTCCTTCTGGAGGTTTGAAGTAGAAATTCTGCAGCAGTGAGACAAGGAAAAGAAAGATTTCCTGACGGGCCAACTGTTCACCAAGACACGAACGTTTACCTGCAGCAACATTCAATCCAACTATGTCTCAAAAATGAATCAAATTAATTTTTGTTTATTAAAACTCTGATCTGTGCCAACTCAACCGATTTTACGGTGCCTTGTATGTGTAGAGATACGTTACGTCTGATCGTGTCGTGACGGGGAACCAAAGTAAATTGCCTACCCCTAAAATTTTAGCCTGTTGAAAAAATGTTATTGTTGTCGCAAAAGTTTCTTCCAGCAATACAAAATTCGGGGTTGGCAATCCCCCGTTTTGGAGAATTTGTGTGGCAACATTAAACTTTCAAAACATGCATAAATGTCATAAATGTCGCAAATTCGCAGCTGTCCGTTGGGCAATCGAACCTTCTTATCTTTTACTTTCTTAACCCACGTCACCGGTGATTACGCGAATGGGGTCTGAAAATCGCAACTTCAGTTTGAATTTCGAAGAGCTTCAAATGCCGCTAACTGGGATATCACATGCTTCTGAACCCACGACGATAAAGTCCAACCCCTTTTTCGTAAAAATGAGACATGAAGGATCAGCAGTAGTGCCACTGGCTAAAGCGGTGATAAGCAAATAGCCGTCTGGCATAACTTCGCGAAGCGTTGAATAAGTTTAACAACTGAATATATTACACAAAAAAAGCGTTTGGAAAATTTGTACATCAGCAAAATGTACGTTTTTGTATTACTCTTATGACCTTGGCGGATAAGTTCTGAATTCGTTGTTATAAATAGCCAATTTAGCACTTCAGCATTGCACAAGTTAATGTAGCAACAGCATTAAGGTAAAATGTGCAGAACTATGGTCACTTACGTAAAGTCTCTTTATGATGCTGCATGTCAAAAAATTATTACAATCGACTTACGTTTGACGGAGTTATTGAAAAAAATCAAAAGTGACACAGTTTTTTCAGACACGGCGTGCATGGTATGAAATTAGTCGACGTACATAGCCTACCGAGTAAGAAAGCAATAACACGATGTCTGTCGATGACGTTGCCTGATTGGTCGAGGAATCGTTCAGGAAGGAACTGTTGTGGCTGCTGCCAGTCTTCGGGGTCCATGTGGGCACTGTAAGTGTTTACGATCACCTGCAGCATCAACCTCCAGACTGCTGTGATCACGATATATTAGCATCATGTCATTTTTATGCATTTTTTGAAAAAAAAAAGATTTTGCGAAGTATAGTATAGGCTATGAAGCGACGCGTCTAAAGTGCGGTGAAACCACTTTATTGCATATTTTCTGCTAATTTTTGTTTCAAAATTTAATACAGTTCAATATTTGGTAAAGATTATCGTGAATTGATTTTTTGATTTGTGGCAACAGGTCTATAAAAAGGGTTACAAAGCGATGTGAATGATATCTCTGAGATGTGAAATGTGCTGCACGATAACAAATTGATTACCTGTGCTACTTTTGTGTGCTATATTAATCATTACTGTCATCATCATTGTCATCATTGCTAATATCTGAGGAAAAATGTTCACAGAAAATAGCCACATAACGCTAAACGAAATGAATTGACTGCTGAAAAGTTATGATGGAGACTGCGAGGTTTTTGAGATAGGCTTAATACATTGTCAAACAATAGGCCAATCTTTAATTATCAGTTTGTACGCCAAGAAATAGCGAGATTAGGTTTACATGTCTGCACTCTGTTGCATCAACGCTTATATTTAATGTTATTAACTAGAAATTTCAAAAAAGTAATCCAAACAGTACACCGGGTGCGCCAACAAAAACATTTCCTTAAGAAAAAGTTTATGTATTCGGAATTGCAATGCTTACAGAGGAGAATGCATATTGGGCCGGCTCAGAAAAACATTGAAGCCACAAAATCATTGAAAATCTGTTACTTATTTAACGCATTCACTTTAAGATCGTACGCCAACGAACTGAAACGACGCGTCAACTGCGAGAGAGCCGGTCTAAGTCACGTGGTTGTTGAACATGTCGGCGAGTGGCGTCAACGTCTATGCGCTTGCGTTTGTGCTGAAGGCGACATTTTGAACACAATTGCTTTAATAAAGATGATGTAATATGACACATGTGACTTTTTAAGAGACAATAATTGCCAGTCGTGTTTGTCGCCATTCAGTTAATTATTTCTGGGCCGACAAATGCGCTACCCAGTATGAATTTATTGACGTCATCGGCCAAAGTACGACTTTTGCAATTCACAAGACAGTGTAACAACAGTATTAAGGTGAGGTGGGAAAACTGCAGTTTTTTTCGGTTTATTCGTGGTGTTGCGTCGATCGCAATCGATCGCAACGGCGGCACGCTTCGGCTGATCGCTTCGCGTTTGATGATGATGATGTTGCTGCCAAAAATTATTAAAATCGGCCAATGTGGCACACATTTTTTCGAGACACGCTGTGTACAAAATTCTAAAGCTTGTAATCTCGATCAGTGTGGTCATATGATTTCACTCAATTTTGTTTTGCCATTGCAAACGTTGTTTCCAGGGAATTGTTTTTTTTATCGGCGCATCCTGTATATCTGCTTACCATTGTTCCTTCAGGTATAAAATATCCGTCAATTTTAACATCTTTCACTGTACGTCGGGGGGATAAGGGAAGTATCGTCTTGTAACGGAGCAGTTCAAGAATCGTAGCCTCAACATACGGTAGCCTGTATCAACATACAAAACTCATCACAGACGTGCAGTACACACGGTGTTCGGATATAAAAAGACACCCTTTAATTTATGCTGTAGCTCGACCAAACAACAATAAATTTACACGAACTTTTGAGCAGCTGTATAGCTGAAAGAACAACATTTCAAAATACTGTCGCCGTAAACAGAATTATGTCGGTACACGGCGGTACAGGTTATGCAAATATGACGTGCTTTTTGCTGTTTCACAGCGTGCGACAACTTGTGCACGTTGGTGCTCGAGGCACATGCGACGTCATGGTCACGTGGTCATTCGACGCACTTGACATCGAAGGCCTTAACATAGACGCACACCAGATATGAGTCGGATGATTGGTTACGGAGCTGCATTCTAGTGCCCAATAATTTATGAAGTCGCATGGCCATAAGGACACGCCCGTTTTCGAAACGTTTTCAAGAGATATATCTCGACTCCGTGAACTGTATCCCTAAGCACACATGTCAAATTTGAAGTTTATAGCTTTAACCGTTTGAAAGCTGTTAGCATTTAACGCCAAGACATGTTTGATTGCCAAGTCCGTTGCGCAGACAGACAGACACTGAGACGGACCCACACACATCTGATGAAAACAGTATCACGTATTCCATTCACTCTGTTCACTTGGCGAATATTGGAATTCGCCAATCAACAACGAACAGTAATCATAAAAACATTTTAGCTAAGTATGCATGGTTACTAGATTAGGCCTATACTCGTCATTGGCAGTTATCGTTAGCTGACCTTGAACGGTCGTCCAAGGTCGGCAGTCTTTGTCTGCCGATAACTGGGTCAATCTCGGCGCGAAGACGTTCCTGTACTGAGACGTGATTGGTCAGAAGTACTATCGCCCAACGGAGAAAAGTTGTCGTCGTCTCCATTCCGGCTCCTACCAGGTCTTGTAGTGTGTATTTAAGCTGTTCGCGGTCGTAATTTTGTCCCTCGGCTTCAACATAGTAGTTCACGAAACTCTCAGTCTGGTTCTGTGACAGTCAAAATACAATATGAATTTCCACTGACGTCAGCTGAAGAATATTCGTTTCACAAACAAACTTCGTGATTTGCTGTGAACGAACACTAATCTAGATAAAAATATGTGCAGGCTGGTACAAAAATTAATGAAACAGAACTCTGCGACTTGCATACTCTCACGTGACTTCCAGAAAGATGCATGATCTCCTCACTTCTTGTCCTCCCCAAAATCCAGTAGGAAGCCTGGCGGAGCGCTGTAAGTTCTCCACCCCGGTCGCAAACACAATTGACACATTTTAGGTTCTAAAAGGCATCTCATGGTAACATTTAAATCGTTTAGAGTTTAATGCAAATGACTGTGTTTTGTTGATTTGTTAAGCAAAAAAGTCCCCTTTCCTAGTTTAATTTCTTAACTTTTTTTCTAGGAAGCATTCTGTTTCGATTTGTCTGCCGATGGAGTGAACGCCCTTGTATGCAGACATCATGTTTCATGTACGTTAAGAAGCAATGAGGCATTTGTCACAAATAGTTATGACACTGCGATAAATAAGCAGCGTTATACTGCAAATTGCACAAAATGAAATGACATAAAAATGAAATTACAAACCTTTGTACATGCGGCAGTGTTGCTGAACAGAAAACGAAAAATACTTTGGGCACCTTTGATAGCGCTAGCAGCATTTCTTTTAAAGTATGGCGTAAAACGCAGTAGAGGAAATAGTTCAAACACCATGGAAAATCTGTGAGAATAGTCGTTGTAGTCAGCCACAAGCTGCTGGAAAACTGGATCTGTGTGGTCATATCGACGACCAAACAACATGTTTATGATGACGTTGGCCACACATGATGTAGTCAGATGTTCCAAGTCAAATGGGCGACCTTGCTGCTCTCGTATTTTGTTGATCATCTCTTCCACTTCCATCAGGATTCTCGTCTCCATAACACGCTGACCGAATCCGAATTGCTTTAAGATCGACAGACATTGCTGACGTTTGATGCGAAACTTGGAATCGTAGTGAGCAAATATGATTCCTTAAAACAACAAAAACAGCGCATAGGACACGCTAGTCGTCTGACACCGACTTTCACAAAGTGCACGATGTGTTTTAGGTACAATCGGGTATATGACGATCGCTATATTGAAATATTGTTTGCTGAGCGAAATGAGAAAAAGAAAGCCCAGCTAACGTAAAGGGGAACGCGCGACAGCAGCAGTGCGTTGGAGAGTTGGAGGCCTCCCCCAAATATAAGTGTGACCAGCTATAATAGGGGGTCTGGGGGCACAGCTCCCAACGGGGCCCAGGAGCAAAGCCCTGGTCAGGGGGTAAGGTGGGCGAAGCCTCCCTAAAGCTGAAACACTTTTGGCTTATGGACGTTTACTGAAAGTCGCAAATTTGCCCACTTTTGAAAAATTTGAAATGCAAAAAATTAGATACAATTTGTGTTGTCTTTTTTAAAAAAAATAACGTCTATAGGCCTCAATACGTCACATGTTACTGTAAAGTAATGAATAGTAATAGACTTGTCCACTTTGGGTAACTTTCCACATGTTTATTCATTTTATATTTCAAACATATTTTTTAAAAACTGAAAAATTTTTCACACCTAGCATGAGGCCCCTAAGCATACGTGAGGCCCCCCGGCTGGGAGTACAGGGGGTCCTTTCGCCGGCTCTGGACAGCAGTGCGTGTATGAAAGCCCACTACGACCAAAATGTATGCTCACCCATTCCAGCAATTGACATTGAACACGATAAATTTAATTCATTCATTCGCATACGCCAGATGGCGCAACCGGTCCCGCTCGGCTGCTGTCGTTCGAGCGACCGAAAGCGCAAATTTTGAAGAGGTACCAAAGTTTGATGCCTTCGTACGGATAATTTAATAAACCCAGTGGCCAAAATATGAACTAGTTAAAACTACGTTTAATGCTAAAAAATTCATTCGCAGGTTGTCCCGGTCTATTTCGGCTCAGTTGGCTCTTGAAATGTGTTGAAGCTTGAGATAGCCCAAAAGTTTATAGAAAATCCATATTCTGGTGTTCAAGGTTATCAAAAATTATTGGTTTTAATGTTAATCGACAGTTAGTGTACGGCTTCTTATTAGTGATTAATAGTAGGCCTAACCTTGGCCCTATCTCGCACTGTTTCTGAGATTCAGCGACTTATTGGCTAAAAGTTGCAAATTTTTCTTACACCCTTTCATTTACCGCCTTCGCTCGGGGAATTTATAGAAAAAACTTTACGGATTCTGAAACTAGAGATTTCCGGGCAGCCGACGGTGAAGATTTGGTGATCCTAGCTTGCAACGTTTTTGACTGATCCACCCGTGTGACAGACAGACGGACAAACGGACAGACAGACAGACAGAATTGCGATGGCTAAGACGAGCTACAGCAGTCGCTCGTTAAAACGTTAAGTGCAATCAATTATTGAGTATTGACTTATTGAGACACGATGAAAGTTTGGATGTTGCGCAATAGGACAAATGCGCACAGAAATCCTAAGCGATATAACAAGTAAAGATTGTAAGCGTACGAAACGAAAACTCGAACATTTGACTGGCAGAAAAGATTGACCTTAACCTCATTAACGTGCCATTTTGCAGAAAATACAAAAAATCAACCAGTATCGGTAAATATATCATACGATAATATGCATGGTGTCTTCGTATTTTCTCTTCAACTGAAGCCTAGATTGTCAACAACTGGTATACATACGAAGCTGGCAAAAATAACCTTTATTGTGCGGATTCGTCAACGATATTGTATAAAGGTCCGGACGGTCGGCGAAATCTGTCGCCTTGCCAACCAAAGCCTCGTGTATAGCTGTCTTTCCGTTGATATAGACAACATATCTGTGCACAGTTTAAATACATCTCTACATTATACAAAGCCGTTGAGAATTTGACCACTAAACACCTTGCATGCATCGTTTACTTGGGCCTACTGTGATTCAATTGTGTAATGTTATGTAGGCCCTATAAGATAGTATGTAAATGAAATCATCCTGCAGCACAACGTCAAGACTGTTAGTTTCAGTTGGGATTTCCTAAGCTTGACTTGATCTTTTGATTACCTGGTAATAAATATCTACGTCATATTTACGTCTGAAGTTTGTGTGGCTTGTTTGATAATAGTTTTCACTACACGATCGATTATCTGTTGAGTTGCTTCTGGCAACTTTAACCCACTCACTACGGAAATAGCGTTCCGTCTGGGCTAGTCTACGGTGAAACAGGTGTCTCGTATAGACAGCTGGCCTATTATCTCGTTTACTTGGACTTTTGTTACTCAGGCTTAAACAAAGAATTAAAATTAATGTAAACCCAAAGAAATCCCACACACATCTATCATATACATAATAGACATACCGATAAACGCAGATTTACTGCGAATTTTTTTCGATGCGCAAAGTAGAAGGAAAGAAAGAAAATATTGATCATATTTCTATCGAATTAGCCCAAATTAGAGACAAGCCTATGCAACTTAGATAAGATTGGCCCGTGTTTCACTGTACTGTATGTAAATAACAAATATTTTGAAATACATTTTTACTAAAATTCCGAAATTTAAATGGCAATTATAAGCCGACCGTACTTAATAACGGTCGAGCTTATGGTACGATTGTCGTCTGTCTGTCTGTTATCGTCCGTCATGGATGTAAACTGTGCGAGATAGGGCCTAGGTTGCTATTGAATATTAATAGAAAGTCGCATAATGGCTTTCAAATGGCATCGAAATCACTGACTTTAAATGACCTTGAAAGGTCATAACGCACTATGGTATGCCAATCGTGCGGTATTGTGGCTAAACGGTAAGTCGTAGGTTGTCGGCATTGGTGTACCATTAGATAGGACGCTGGCGACTTTCTATAAGCTGTCAATAGTAATTAGTAACCATGTCACCATCTGCAGCGGTTTAGCCGCAATTTTCAATAGAAAGTTTCAAGCTATAAATGGCCGTATCTCGGAAACGGTGAGAGACAGGGCCAAGGTTGCTATTGATCCTTAATAGGAAATGCATGCACTCTTTCAGATGAGTTGAAAATCATCGACCTTGGATGACCTTAAAGGTTGCTGACAACCAGAAAGGTCGGCTATCCTAGCGACAGCTGGGCTTCTTGTATTAAACTTTTTGTAAAACTATGTTAAACTGATAAATCATAAATTGCCGTTAAGTGTTGCAATGTCAACAAATTCTACCGTTGATGGCAACTTTTAAATATTAATTAAGCCTAACATTTGTAAACATTGAGTTGAATGGTTAAATGGTTAGATAGTATAGCCCTTCATAGGAAACCCATCTTATGGCTACGGAGCGTGATCTGCCATATGGGATCACACAGACTGGCCGACTGGTACTCGATTTACCTACCCCGGAGGGATGAAAGGCTGAGATGACATTGGTGCTGGTTATATGCCGAGTTGGTTTATCTGTCCGCAGACAGTCACCCATCCAATAGGTTAATAGAGAATTTCTGTCAAACATTCAGCGTATAAATTCTGGTTGTATGCTTAAAATGGTACGGAATTACAAGGCTGCAATATAGCCAAATGTAACCGGTCGTCCAAGGAAGAAGCCACTATAAGCTTAATTATGCATAACGCCGTTAAATATCGATCGATTCCCAAAATTCCTTCGGAAACACTGAGAGTCTGAAAAGTAAATTTAGTCCGATACATAATTCGTATACAGATCACACTACACTTTAAACTCGTCGCTATTCTTATAAGTGTTATGTATCAACGTGGGTTAAAATATATACACTATAGGCTACTTGTTAGTCCGCCCGAAAACGATAGTTTTCGGAAGGACTTATGTTATAGCCCAGATGTTTTTTTTTTCTTGCAACTCGAGATCTCCGAGATGAGTGGGCCGACCGGCGTGAAATTTTGCACAATGGTCAGTACTAGGCCGAATTTTATAATGCCGGTCCAAAATTTTTTGGGGGCCCACCCCAAAAAAATTTCAGGGGCCAAAAACATGCAAAATTTGGCCCGATTTCGGACGACTTCGAAGTTCGGCGGCGAATATCTCCGAAACGGATGAAT
>Ga0209367_1002004_pt1 | contig 26266 bp, 13 predicted proteins | sample WorMetLIZISLAND2_FD_187412 | JGI IMG/M metagenome (GOLD analysis project Ga0209367, IMG submission 187412) | Marine gutless worms symbiont microbial communities from Max Planck institute for Marine Microbiology, Germany - Olavius geniculatus... ... | reverse complement strand
TGCTGCCAATTGCATTTTTCCCCGACCGACCCCCGTTGCCATGCCAACGAAATTTGGGACAAAATTGGCTATAACTCGGTAACAGTTGTAATCGGCTTAGCTATTGTAAGACAAAATCTGAAGCGCAATATCTTTGTAACTGATCACGAGTAGGAAAACAGTATTTTAGTAACAAAACAGCAAATATAAATGTACAAAACATTAGTTTATACACTTGTTAACAGCAACATTTAAGGACTTGCACTTCGAAAACAGCAAAAATTACAAAAGGTGATATTATTCAGCAGCACATTGACACACAGTCGGTGTGATGCGGGCAATATCGCCTCTTGTAATTTTTGCTGTTTTCGATGTGCAAGTCCTTAAATGTTGCCGTTAACAAGTGTATAAACTAATGTTTTGTACATTTATACCATTCCATTGCTTTACAAACTGCGATATACTGTTCATTAAGCATAAATAAATTTTAGTTTGTTATTATTTTGCTGCTGCATTGTGAAGATTTTTATTTTGTTACTTAACGACCTGAATTTATGTTGAATTCCCTGAACTTGTTGTGTGTTGGCAGCATGAAACTCTACAGAAATCAACCAGTAAGTGTTTTTATGCCTCTTTAGGCCTGTTCTGTCAGTGTCACTTGGTTTTCTAGGAATTGCAAGGACAAGGATATCCTAAATATTGACAAATGTTTACGTTGTATGCTGCATCAGGATAAAGCTTCCCGTGATTGATCTAAAATTTTGCATTTTGAGGAATTAATTGAATAAATTGTTATAGCAGTTGACTATAGATAATTTGTGAAAGTTAAGAATGACGTTCACTTAAAAATAAATTCAGTTTTACAATGCAGCAAATAATGCTGCACTCGTGTTTCAGTATGCGGGAATCAGGATCACTTCACTAGCTCATTGATGTAGCCTAGCTGTAGCACATTTTATTATTTATGCTTTTTACATTATTTGGGCCTAGTTTTCTTATTAACAAAGCATTGCTATCCAGTGCTGTACAAAACATTGTTGTGATAATTTTGATTAGCGACAGGAAAGGAGCAGGCTGATAAGAAGGAGGAGTCATTAGTTCTTAGTACAGCTGAGATTGAGGAGATTGAGAGGAAGGAGAAGAAACAGCGAGAGAAAGAAAAACTGGAGCAAGCTTTGAAAGTGCAAGAAACAGAGGAAGCTATGGAGAATACTGGTACACACATTATTCGGTCGTTGATCAACTTGTATATGTTATGTAGTTTTTGAGAGAACTGCAAATTTTTTGAGCTGTGATGTTTTAAATGATGGTTCGGGATTCCATTATGTTTGATGTTTAGATTTTTTAATCCACCTAGAAATGATAGTTTTCTGAGCGCACTTATATTTTGCTGGCGTTTATTTTTTTGGCCACAAGATCTTCGAGTGCTGTTGGCTGATTGTCACAAAATTTGGCACCGTGGTCAGAAGTGTGTTCATTTTTATAATCGCAGTCCAAAATTTTGAGGGGCCTACCCAAAAAATTTTTAAGGGCCAAAAACATGCAAAATTTAGCGCAATTTCGGACAACTTCAAACTTTGCCGGCAAATATCTCCGGAATGGATAAAGATATTGAAAATAGGACAAGCACATGATCTACCACAATTTCTCAAATTTTATTGCCATGGCAACAAGGAATGGTTGTGGTGGAATTAGATTTGCTTTATCCAATAGCCCATCTCTAAAAACCTCTTGTTAGATGCAAAGGTCTTGGAGATATCTCCTGTAGAAGCCGAGTTATGTCCAATTTTGTTTCATATTTCGTTGCCATGGCAACAGGGGTTGGTCAAGGGTAAGTTCAAGGAAAGGGTAGGGAGAAGGGAAAGGCCGCTTCGCCACAGAGGAAAGGGAAGGAGAAATAATAACAGTAGATCATTGCTGCTTAGCTGTGGAATGACATCATTGCTATTATGATGTCATGCAGGTGCCACTGCATTACGAGTCACTCACTGATGTGGACAGGCAGACTCACACACAGGCAGACAGATAAAGCAATTACTTAATCTCCACCAATGTTCACTACATTCACCTTGGCGGAGATAATTATTATAAACTAGTGATGTCAACGAAGATTGACTTACTGACATCAGTGACATGATAAAGAATTGGTATTGGTGCTGCAGTACAGTAACTTATTGTGGCTTTATACAACTTATCTTTGTATTGTTGTTTTTTGTTAAAATTAGTGCTGGCATTGGTATTGGCATTATCTTGTGCAGGGTGTACAGGTAAGGCTGCATTCACATAGACACAAGTATGAGTACGAGTCCAAGTTTTGGCTTACATCTCATAGAAGCTTTAGTCATATGAGTGGAGTGTTGACTTGTACAAGAACATAACTCAATGCCTGTCGGCCGTACTGACTGAAATCGAATCAAGGAATTGCTTCGCGAATAAGACAACAATATTCCACTACAAAGTTACTATTTTTACTAACCACACAGCTTTAATGATGAACAGTTTTACAATGACGTCAGTTCTGACATCAAATATGCGCCATAGTTTTTATAAATTGTATTTATGCTGTTTACGGGTAGTTTACTTCGCACATGTTGGATAAAAACATGACCCACACAGAAATTACTTGAAGGAGTGAAGTTTACAGGTAATCTGCACACATATGTATGTGAAAGGCTGCTGTACAGCCATTAAAATACACAACGTTTACCCTTTAACCGGACAGTGTCAGACTCGTACTCGTGTCTACGTGAATGCAGCCTAAATCTGTTGTCAGTAGTTTTTGCAAAGCACTGTTAATGTGGTAGCATTATCACAGGCAGGAATGCATAGATCTGTGTGTGTATACGTAGAGTTGGAAGCGCATTTGGAGAAGTTACGTGCTGACTTGCGGAGCTCAGTAGCGGCTGCTATTGCTACATTGAAATCAGCATCCGCAGCAGTACAAGAGCACACTGAGTGGATTCGCCGTGCCTTGGAGGTAACGTGCTGTCAGTGAGATGAAATCTTGTCCAGGAAACCTGTTTATTGTTAACCTTGCATTCGGGGCAGTGCTAATTTTTTTTACCGGTGTGTTAAATTCTAGTGCATATCACTGCATTGTGCTCATGTTTTCAGTGCTGTTATGTTGCTGTCTTTCATTTCTCTGCTGCTAATGTGTATGACATGGGGAATCGCATTCTGTGAAGTATTATTGTCTGAGGCTTACGTGTTAGACAGATTATGTTTTCAATCTGTCCTAACTGTGGAAGTGGAAAGGAGACAGCTGAACATTTACTTCTTTTTTGTCCAAAGTGGGCAGTAGGACACCAGCAGTAGGCCTACTTTGGTGACTCCATAGACATCTCAGATGTGCTTCAGGACAGTGAGAACCTGGTGAAATTTCTCATTGCTTGGGTTATCTGCCCCGCCCCCACCATATAGGCAGTGCCTGATGAGCATGATGACATCTACATCAGCTTATGTGTCATCTGAAAGTTGAACTGTTCCGTCTTTATTGTTTTGTATGCTGACATTGAGCGACTTCACTTTTTGACTTAGACTTTCGCTGAGCCAAAGCTAAAGCTGAATGCTAAAGTCTGTACTTAGACCACAGTTCAACTAAACTTTGGTCTAAGTCTACTGACTCAGACCAAAAATGATTAAAAATGGCGGAAAAACAGGTAAACCTAAAAGGAAATAAATCAACCATTTACGCTTGGACTTGCTTATTTCATTGCGCCGCGCACGCAAATAATGTAATTATGCAACATCTGATGTCATTGCGTATTCATTGCGGTACCAGACCATTGCGTATTCATTGCGGTATTTTTGGTGCCAGACTGCTTTGATTTACTAAATTATCCGTACGCATAGGATTGTAAATAGTCGCCATTTATTCGCTCAGCTAAAGTCAAAAGTTGAAGTGGATACAGGCTCAGCGAAAGTTTAGACCTAAATGCTAAAACTATCTCTTATATGCAAATCAAACTGACTTTAGCCAGGTTAGTTCGGCTTAACTTTGGTCTAAGTAGGTACTTTTGGACTCAGCAAACTGCTGAGACTTTCGCTGACCCTGAACTTTGGTCTAAGTACCTACTTAGACCAAATTTTCTAAATCACTTCACGGTTTTTGACTGAAGTAGGTATTTTAGGCTTAGGTAGTTTAGGCTTAGCGAAAGTCTAAGTTAAAAAGGGAAGTCGCCCATTGTCGTTTCTTCTGGACTGAAACACATTAATGTGTGCTTTAGTTTTTGGTGGAAAATTGCAGCTTGCCATACCCTCCATCTGTCTGATGTCCCCACTGAGTGACAGATTCGGCAGAGTGTTTAGAATCAATGGAATACAGTCTAATGATTGTGTTAAAGTCCAAGTCACATCATTTTGCGTAACTGTTATAAAGCACTGATTGAATTAATTAAATGCTAATTTTTTAATATTCATTAATTTTCACATTGCTAATACATTTTAATACCTTAAAAATAAGGTTTAAAGAACTCACTTTTGCCTTTTCATGGCTTCGGCCATTTTTGGAAATGTGACATCGCGTACAGGAGGGTTGCTAACTAGCTTTATTGCCTTGAGGTCAAATGCAGCTTAATTTACGGCCAAATAGTTTTAAAAAGGCCATATTTTTCATCAATAGTTAGCCCACTAAAAACCACTATATTCCAGCACATTGTTAATTTTACAAACTGCACACCTCTAATAGTGAACAGATAAATGGTGACGTAATTTCTGATGTCACCTATGCGTCATTACTTGTACTATTAATCGACATTATTCTGAATAAAACCGACAGATTTACTATGTTTTCAGTGCGAATATCAGTGTGTCAAAAAAGCATCCTGAACGTGATGTCATCACTTATTGTGATTTGCTGGCACGACATATTTCTTTGATAATTGCTTCAAAGCGACGTTTTCATTTTAATTGATCAGCATGTTATTAATTAGTGTTATATTCTACACATATTTTTTCATGCCGCCTGCACTTTAAGCTTTTTTTGCCAACACAAGAACTATCATTATGTTATGCAACAGTTGTAGTGCAAGGTAAGAACTGTTGTTGGCACACTGTTGCTTGCAGGTGTCTGGGCACTCGGCAGATCAAAAGCTGACAGCTGACGTACGTTCACTGCAGTCTGACGTTGTGCTCATGGCTGACTCAGCTGCTGAATATGCTAAGTAGGCTAATTTTTCGCTAGTGCATATGCAAAGTATACTAATCTTGTGCTGATGGCTGACTCGGCTGGCTGCTCAATATGCTGGGTGTGCTGGCAGTTAATTTTCATTAAATTGCAGACTGGTACTGTATTGTGTCGTTTATACAAGGCCCATGCAGCTTAACTGTTTACTTAGCCCTTGGCCAGACATCTTTTCATGTTGTCACGCTAGTGCATTGTGCAGTGTGCCTACTGGTGTCTCATTGTGTATGCCATGGAGGGATGGCCAGGCTAAGTTGTGTATTTACCTCCGCCAAGGAGGTTATGTTTTTGTTGGACTTTGTTTGTCTGTTTGTCTGTCTGCCTGTGTGTGAGCAAGATAACTCGAAAAATTATGGACGGATCTTTCTGAAATTTTGAGGGTATGTCGGGCATGGCATAAACTACCAGTGGTTCAATTTTGGGCGTGATCCGGCAGGAATCCTGGATTCTGGATCACTTTGAAATTTTCGTTACCATTGCATTAAAGGGGGCATTAGGGAACCGCTGGCAAAGCGAAGATGGTGACGCCACCTGGCGAATAGCTTTGCCTTGGCGGAGGTACCTGCGGGCTATGACTGCTTTTCTAGTTTGTAATAGTACTGTAGTCAAATTGGAGTCGCTATTGATTGAAAATTAGTACTTGACTTTCTGAAAACTAGTGATTAATTACAGCTTTCTTTCGCTATTCCACAACTTCTGCTGATCGTGTCAATGCATGTGGCATGATGTGCATGTGTTCTGCATGCAGGTCTGATCTAGAACGGCTGCGCGTGACTGTGGCAGACGCCAAGTCCAAGAAGTCGACACAGAAGAATCAGATGCTGCTGCCAACAGAAGATGAGCTCAGTAAACTGAGCTATGGTTTGAACCTCGCCGTTTCTGAGGTATCTCCAATTTTGCTGTAAATTCTGTTGTCTTTACACGCTTGTGGTGCAGATTTACGGTACTTTTTCAGTTATGATTTTAATGTGCAAATGAGAGGTTGTATTAATTTAACTCTAAATGTGTGACTTAGTTTTTGCAGTACGTTCTGACAAAATTAATATTATATAATGCTGATGTATTGCACATTGCAGTTTATGCCAACTGTTTGCAGTGTTATAGTTTGTTGTTAACTTCATGGGTGCAGGCGAGCGTGACCACCAAACGAACAACAGTGTGAGCTTATGCTACCGACTGTCAGCAGCCATGAAATAGCGTGTTAAACGCTCAGTTACCTCACTCCACATCGTGGTTTAACTGACGCTTACTTACAGTTTTATGATATTGTAGCTGAAGAAAGCTAAGTCGGAGGAGAAGGTCGTGATGGAGTATCGGGGTCAGGTCAGACAAGGTCGTGAGCGATTTCGCAAAGAGCTCGAGTCCATTGTGCCTGATGTAAAGGTTGTTCCTCGGCTGGATGGTATGTTATAGAGGTTGGATTATTTATAATTGCGTGGATGTTTGGCCTAGAGTCTTAGCCGTTGTGCCACAGCATTGATGTTGTAATCCCAGGGAAACATTCCCAAATTTTGGTCTGAGTAGAGGTGGAGAAGCTGCTCAGATGGGAGTGGGAGTCCATTATCTCTGAAACAGTGTTGTGATTTCTGTGGAGTTGCTAGTTTTTGGTCTTTGCTTACCTGTAGATGCCAGCATATTTATGCCAGAGTTTCGTGACAGTTTGGCAGGAATTATTTGGCCTGATTCAGTTCATTTCATCTGATGTGACCCACCGAGTTTTTCAATGCTGTCTGGCCCACTTTGACTGAGACATGGGGCAACGTTATTGCTGGAGACCGTAGTATCACCACTAAATTGATGATTGATGGTGGCAGTAAAAATGCCACGAATCTGTATTGTTATGTGTGTTCTACCAACTTTCATATCTGTCGCAAATTGTTTGCTGTGGCAACATTTAGTGGTGGACAGAAATAATTATGAAGAAGGCAACAGTAGTTGCTGAAACATCAACAAAATCAGTAAATAGAGATTGTTGTGATAGCCCAGCAGCTCTACTCATCTCATCTCATCAGTGGTCATCAGTTAGGAAGTCGCAACTGCATCCGGGTCGTTCCATACTTCTTTGACTGTGAGTAGAGACTGATCGAAACTGGCTTTCACATTTTCAGCCAAAAACAAAACAAAAATGACACTTCAGTTTTGGTCGAAATGAAAAACAAAAAAAGCATTCAATTTTGGCCAAAAACAAAACCAAAATTTGATTTGACTCTTAACTGTGAGCTGCGTCAGATAAGCTCTGCAGCGAAACATGTTTATGGGAGCGAACTGCCACTCTGCACTCTGGACAAACGTTTTTTGTGAATGTACACAGCTTATTGGTTGTGTGTTTTCTGCTGCTGAAGATGGGCAGCTGACGCCGGACGAACTCAACTCACTGATAGCACATGCACACCGACGCATTGAACAGCTGGAGAAGCTGCTGGCAAAGCATAGATCAGCTGAACAGCAGCGGCTCAATGCAGCACTTAGCCATCATGCAGACGAGAACCAGATGCTTGCCAATGAACGACTCAAGCAGGAGAGACAGAAGATGCAAGCCGAACTAGACATGCTCAAACAGCAATGGGTACTGAGTGTTTTTACTACATACATAATGTTGTTTAATTTATTAGTCAACAACAGCTTCTTATAATTATAATTCAAATTGCAGGCAAGCTAATTTTAATTGGGTGTGAATAAGTTGGTTGACAACGAAGGTCATTTACTTTGTTGACTGGATTACAGTAATTTTACTTAGATCTGAACTATTTTCTAATTAATTAGTATCGTTTAATTCTAATTATCCAATTAATTACTAATTAATTGAGGGGAACATGTTAATTCTAATTGTAACTGATTTCAAATAGCCAATTCAGATTAACTACTGTGAATTTTTCACCCGTCACTGATTTTATAACCTTTTGGGCATATTGTTGTTGGGTCGCTCACAGATGGAGGAGACTGAAGTCCAGAGAGAACGGGAGATTCGCAGTCAGTTAGCTCGGCAGGCGGCTGCTCACAGCGATCACGTGAAGGAAGTTCTGCGTGTACAGCAGCACGAGCTGCAGACGGCATTTGACGTGCGCCTTGCTGGTCTGGTTGACAAAGAACGCATGGCGCTACAGCAAAGGGTTGCTGGCTGGACTGGCAGAATGCTTGGCATTGATAAAGCACTTGCGGGTACTTTGATGATGATTTATTTTTCTGTCCGCAGAGCTGAATGCTTCAGATTACACGAAAGTCTTGAATAAACTTCAGAATAGTTGCTTAATTTGCCTCTTAATTGTGGAAATTTTTTACACAACTTTTCAGCTACACTTGCAGTAGCTAGTCTTTGCATTGCTGCAATTGTCTCTTTGTCTGTTGACTCAGTGTCTTGATTGAGTGTTTTAATCATTAATATAGGTATAGGCATTAACTGAAAACATCTTTGTGTGATAGGCCTTGCTGTTAGTGATGACTTGTCGATGGCAAACCATTCACGGAAACTGTCATATTTGTCATCAGCTTCATTTGATGTGCTAATAACTGTGTGGGTGTTGTTTCTATGCCTGTTAGCTTAGTGTGGGTCCCAGGAGCTGTAGAATAGATCTGATCCATTTTCTGACCAGATGGTGTAAAAGGTCTCTGCACTTGGACAGGTTTTTAGTTTTATATTCTTTTAGTTTTGTATTTTTAGTTAATTTGCCTGTGTGTGAATATTTTGTTGGTTAATATTGTGGTATATTTGTATGAACCTAGATTATTGTCTTTTATTATTTAGTTTACTATCATTAGTTGTATTTTTGTTTGTTTGATTTTTTGGTGCTCATTTTAGCCCAAATTCCATTACACCAATTTTGCGACAAAGTCCGGGACAAGTTCCCCACAAAGTCGCAGACACAAATCATGAAAGTCTGCGACACAAATCACGTCGCCGACTTTCATGATTTGTGTCGCGGACTTTCGTGATTTGTGTCCGCGACAAAGTCCGCAGACTTTGTCGCCGACTTTGTCACCAACTTTTCCCGTGCATTGTAACGGGCTAAATTCCATTACAGCAACACAAACTGGTTTGTCGTGGACTTGTCACAGACTTTGTCGCAAACATCTTGACATGTCGAGATGGTTTGTGTCCACGACTTTCGTGATTTGTGTCGGCGACTTTCACCGAAACTTCATGGTTTCATGATTTGTCACCGTTTGTGTCCACGACTTTCCCCGCGGGGAAGTTTTGGTGAAAGTCGGCATAATGGAATTTGGGCTTTTCGGTACCAGTGCTAGTGATTGCCTGGAAAGAAAGATTTGTCCTGTAATGTATCGAGCAGGATGTAAAACCTCGGCATTCACTGCTATGTTTGTTGTCAGATCATGCAGAGTCTGACGTGGTGGTTGGAAGTCATACAGTTATACCACTGCAGACATAGTGCTGAATGGCATAAGTGCAGTATGTGTCTGTTGTCAGATCGTGCTGAGGCTGACAAGGTGGCACGTCGGGCGCAGGAGCTGTGGCTTGCATGTCAAACCCTTCACAGTGTCATCACTGAAGGCAACCCGGACGCGAGTCCCAGCGCAGTCTGGGAGCACAGACTGAAGCCTCTGCAGCCCGAGCTGGATGCCATCACTGCAGCTCTTGCTGAGAACTCAGAGCTCATATCTACTGTCATTAGCTCAGTGCCGGAGACCGCCGTCACTCGCGGAGTCTGGCCAGAGTCTGCTCTGGCTGAAAGGTTACCATTTTCACTCAGTAATGCCACTTACCTAGTGATCAGTTTACCAATAAAAAATTATAATTATCTAAACAGTGCGGTAATTTTGATTTTTGAACTTGATTTTAGTTGTGCTTTTCGTGTCTTACATGTTTTGTATTATTTACCATGTGAAACTATCTTCAAAGCAGTGCGAACACTCTGTCTATTTTTGGATGCCATGTCAAATTTTTTTTCCTACTGGTGTACAGAGTACTGGGTAGGGATGTGCGTGGTTAACTGGTTAAAGGTAAAGGGAGCCATGCCCCAGGTGGGGTGTAGGCGGGGTGCTCATCTCCCACTCACGGCCGTTGAGCCTGTAGGTGGATAAACCACTTGAGTCCGTGACGCATGGCCAGTGCGACGCCAGACCTACGGTTACCTTCCCAGCCTCGGGCCATCACCGCCCTTTGACTGGTACCAAATTATACTGCTTGGTGAACAGAGGCACATGTGTGTGAACAACTTGCCTAAGGTCGTTACCCGGCAGTGTCCTGGTGCGGCATCGAACCTGCGCCCCTGAGTGACCTCAGGATTACAAGTCCAGCACGTTACCATTAGACTACCGAGCTACACACAACTTACTGTACTCTGCTTAAATTCATGATTAACTATTAATGATCAGTGTTCAAGTTAGTTGTGTGATAGGTCAAAATGTCACGTGTGTACTTTTAATTTCTTTGTTCACCATTTTCAGTTAACTACAGGGTGGGCCAAAAGATATGACACTTTACTTTTATTCATATCTTTGCCATTTATTGACCAATTTTCAAAATTCTTTCACTCACACACTCTGCAGACAATTTGCAATTATATATCTCACCAAAGTATATCTCTACACACTACCTTGTGAAATATAAATGAAATATAAATTTATTATGATAATAACAAACAAACATTTTGGTGAATGAAAAAAACACGTTAGACCAACATCGTGCTGAATGTTTAATCTTTCACAATGACGACGGATATCACTAACTTTTAATAAACTTCTCTCAACGTCAAATTTTGATGAGCCATTGTAATTGATAGAAGCATTCTCATTTATAGCCGGCACAGATTTCGGTTGTTAAATATTTACAATTACAAATGAGGAATTCATGGACGTAATTGTCAGGGCTCTCATAAAAATCACACGTCCCAGGGTCTCGTATTGGAAAATCCGGCTGTAGGCTGGAGAAATGGCATGCAACAGCTGGCTTAATTTTATGCTGTTTGCGCTAGCACTCCAAATCGTTCCTGTTTAGCACTCTACGACGTCATGCATTATAATGACGTCACATCCGTTTTAACCTCATACGTGTTCAGAAGAAATATACGTTTTATTGGTGTATAAATTTTAAAAAGTTTTTTAGTCTAACATTTCGACTTGCAAAACTTTTTGAATGCCCCTCGTAGACTGTGTAAGTCTAACACAGTCTTTGCGCCCTGATTCTTTCTGAGACTTTGGCATTTTATAAATCATTTACTTACTTACTTACTTACTAGTGTCATTTGGATCATTCACCACAACGTTTTTCTATAGTAGGGTGATTCAGAAAATATGAAGTTTGCTTTTTTCACGGGCACTTTCTTATTATGTTAAATTTTATGAAAAAAAATTTCATGAAAATTGGTTAATATTTAGGGGTTGCTACCAGCTGTCAAAATATTCGCATGGTAGGCCTATTATACACATGGGCGTATAATGCGAACTTTGATAAAATGTGAATGATTAAATTTTCCAATACATTGGCTTAATAATAATTAAACGGTTATAGTTACATACTTTGTGCTTTCTTTTGCTTACTTATTGTATGGTCCTAAACAGATTTGGCTCCTGTTCTCACTGGAACATTAGGCGATGAGGGCTTTCTACTCACTTGCGACATCAGCAACAGCTGACATCCAGCATTTGTAGGTAGAAGATATGAGATTGTATGCAGATACTGATGATGAGGCATTACAAATACTTGTGGCCTGAAATGTGGTATTAAGACTCCTACGGTGGCCTGCTGATGTTTCATTTCCTCAGCTGCATTATGGTCAAGGTTCTGAAGTTGACCGCTTGAAGACTTGCAGCTAGGTTGTCAGTGAACAAGTTCAGCCATCTTTTTACTTGAAGCTGGCTGTGTCATTGATAGGGAACCATCTCATCACTTGACTTGAAGTGCTTCACGATCAATATCTGCTCACAATCTTCTTCTGCTTCAGATAATGATGAGACCAAAATCATTTTGTCGGCATGATGTATTTTATTTGCTTCTTCTATTGTGCTCCTTATCTACAGATCTTCCTGTCTTTTCCGTAATTCAATGGGTTTTTTAATGTTGTGTCAGTAGCACCTATCTGGTGTTGGCATAAGTTAAAACTGAAAATTATGAAATCATACAATTTGGTGGAGAAAGAGACTAAAATGATTTACTGGTCATGTCGTACATCTGCCATCTGAACCAGTCAGTACAGCATCAGTGTGGACTCCAGAAGGTGGGAAAGGAAAATGCAGACCTAAGAAAACGACCTACAAATGGAAGGAAACTAGGTCAGTTGCTGATGTTAGCAAGGAGTGGAAATCTCTCGTCACTCTATGTTCCAGTGTAACTCTATGTTCCAGAGTCTGTCTATTATCATACAGTAAGTAAGCAAAACAAAGCATAAAGTATGTAACTAAAACATTTGAATACCATTAATCCAATGTAGTAAAAAAAATACGATCATGTACATAGTCTTTATTTAAGTTCGCATTATATGTGCATGTTTATATATGGGTCTACTATGTAAATATTTGACAGCCGGTAGCAACCCGTAAATACCAACCAATTTTCATGAAAATTTTTTTCATAAGGTGTAACCAAATGAAAGGGTGCCCCATAAAAAATACACACTTTATATGTTCTGAATCATTCTAGTTTGTAGTTTTCTTAATTTATTTGGGTATTTGTTATTATCGTTATTTTTTTCTCACATTTATATTTTCTAGGTAGTGTAGAGATGCATTTATGGTGTGGTAGGATATATGATATTCACATTATTGCAAATTGTTCGCAGAGTGTGCCAATGAAAGAATTTTGAAAATCGGTCAATAATTGGAGAAGATGGACAAAAGTAAAGTGCCACGTTTTTTATGGCCCACAGTGTAGTTGCTAACTTGGTTGTTAGGCATTTCAGTTAACAAGTCAGCACATTAACTTCTTCATGCATCCCCGATATAGAGCACATTCGAGGTTATTTACAGTAAGTGCACTATATAAATTATCTTAATTATTTTCTTTCATTAACCATGAACTGTTAATTGTAATTGCTCTAGTTCTGTTGCTTTGCTGCGAAGGTTCAGTCGTGTGCGGTCGGTGGCCCGCCGTGTAGCCCTGGTGGACGAGTGTGGAGCTTCTCTGTTCCGATATTTCGTTTCTTACGTTATGTCGATGTTCGTGGTAAGGCAGCCTCTACTCGCCGGGGCTGCTGCTGCAGCTGATGATAACGTCGAATTGGACGCCGATGAACTGACCACGTTCGTGCTGCTGGACCGGGCGGCCGCTGCGCTGGAGCGTGGCAGTCTGGAGCAGGCGGTGCGCTACGTGAACCAGCTTCGTGGTGAGTCGCGGCGTGTGGCTACCGATTGGTTGACTGAAGCCAGGCTTCTGCTTGAGACCAGACAAGCCGCCGACGTTCTTGTCGCATTCGCTGTCGCCAACAGTCTTGCCTCGCTCGCTTAGCGCAATATTTAATCAGTGATTTGTAAAAAAAGTAAGCCTTTATGTTTGGGACGTTATCATATATTGACCAGCTGTCTTCATAATTCTATCACAGCCCACGTCAGTCGTGACCTGCTGTTAAGGGTCCCAGTGGGTTACACTTGAAGGGCTTAGTGGTTTAATGGCAAAAGTAACGAAATAAGTCGCGTTACTATAAAATGTTACAGGTAAAAAAGCTAATCCTTTCCGTGAGTACTTTGTTACAGGTGACAGTACTGTAAATTGTACTTATGTAAGTAATGTAACGTGTTACTTAGCATCACATTCTAAATGCATTATGAAGAACATACTGAAGAATACTGAAGGTTGCTTTATTACTCACTTGTTCGTGTTGGAGTGTGATGAGATCTTTCACTTAATGTCCAAGTCGCATCAGTCTACGTAACTGTTATAAATGCTCGTCGTTTGGCTTAATCAGATGTTAATTGTCAATATTTATTAATCTTCCTGTTATCTTTATACTGTACAAATAAAGTTTAACGTGGATAAATGTGACGAAAGTGTGATGTCACAAACAACTGTTAGCGTCAATGTAGCATTTGACAGAATTTGAATGCTAGCAGCGTCGATGGAGTGCAATACCGAGCGAAAAGACTTTGCTTGCATTTGGAGATGTCGCTGTCATACCAGAAGTAGGCTGACTGTATGCCCTTTCCGTTGCACCAATCACCGCCAGATTCCGACCTTTGCTTCCAGAATGCAAGCGAGTTCCCCTGTCTGAGCGTGCGTTGCATCGATGCTACGGCCAGCCTATGGCGTGTTAACTTTCTCGCATGCACCATACCCTTTTGCCTCAACAAAATGTAATTGTTGATGTCATCATTTTGTTCGCACAACATTATTTTTATTGAAATGGATGTAAGTCGATGTTTTTATTTCAACTGATCAGCGTATTATTAATTAGCATTACATTCTACACATATTTAGCCAATGTTTTTTTTTCGTGCGACTTGGACTTTAATATATGATGCAGTTGTGACGAAAACGTCAGGGCTGGCTTGCTTTTTATTGTATATTAGATTTGTGTAACCAATAATACACACGCGACGAATGTTGCACATGCACACCATTTTTGTACCGTTTAGCTAGTTAACCCATTGTCCGTTGGTCTGTTACCTAAAGCTCACATCCTATGACTAGATATACACAGTGTTTGGTGAAAAACGGACCCCCTAGACATCGTGCAATAAAAATGTTAAATCTAAACAGATATGAATAACGTTTCACACACTTAATCTCTAATAAATTCCTGAAGCGACTGCCGAATTTCGTTGAGAAATATTATTTCTTACCAAAATTATTAATTGTTGAATATCGATAACAAAATATCTCTGTTACCAGTATGGTGTTACATAAGTAAACTCCTGTGTTCATTTGTGTAACTTTAACAAACAACATCTGATTTTGGCAAAATTTTACATCAAAAATGCATCATCTATTGGCAATCAAAGTGCTAAATTTCAATTAAATCTATTTACGCAAACAACAGTTACAGCGGCTTTTGTGAGGTCGCCTCAAAATGTGAAGTGTCCAGTATTAGGCAACCGTTTGTTTAATCCTGACAACGTCCACGGCTTGCTGGGAAATTTCGCGACAAACTTTTTAGCACCATACCCTTTCTTTTGCTTCAACAGTTTAATTAAAACACGATCATTTGCAGAAAACACCAGTTTGTTATTGTTTATGTTACTTTGATTGCATCAACAAGCGTCACTTCCACTTGAGTGACTGCAGTATGTAACGCCATATTGGTAACTAAGATATTTTGTTGTCGATATTCAACATTTGATAATTTTGGTAAGAAATAATATTTCTCAACGAAATTTGGCAGTTGCTTCAGGAATTTATTGGGGATTAAGTGTGCGAAACGTTATTCATATCGGTTTAGATTTGACATTTTTATTGCACGATGTCTAGGGGGTTCGTTTTTCACCGGACACAGTGTAGATGTATGCTTTGGTTAAAATTTCTCTGTGAAAGTTGTCATCATTTTTCATACATTTCCATCGGTTGTTGTTCATTACTAATGTAGTCTGATAACGCTGACGAGTCAATGAGAATTTTCAGCAAGTTGTTTTGCTGAAGTGATGTATGTTATAAATTTTGCTGAGTTTGTCAAAAGTTTATGCACATTTTAAATTTTGCACGTATTTAGGCATTTTTTGTTTTTCTATGTAGTAATGCAGCTTTGTCCTCTGCTGATTTGGAGATAGTTGATAGTTAAGCATAGAAGTGGTACGTAGAATTGAACGTTAGTTGAACTGCATAACTTGTTTATATTGCAATCCCGATAGATCTGTTCATCTGTCTGAATGTCTATCGAGTCCAGGCTCCTAGGTTGAAAACAAAAGAGCGTAAAAAAGCCAAAATCGGTGCAAATTTTTCCCTAGGCAGGAGTAGTTATAGTGCCATTTTAGAAGGTCAAAGATCAAGAGTCCTTGGTGCTCGCTAAGGGTAACACTCAGCAGGCTACAGGAATTACAGTACACATGATATATTATTTGTTTGACTGTTGTGACAGGGAATTCGTATGTCTGGCACCAACATTTTTTGCTGCTTTGTACTTCTGATGTATCATTATTTTAGCCTTTCATACTGAATAAATGTCAAATGTTTCTCATCTGCTTAAAATTGTTCGTAGTCTGTGCTGTTGTAATGTCTTCAATTAATTTAATTCTTCATGTTGATGATATTGAAAGTTGATTGACGTAACGCTGTTAGTTGGGCGTCAGAGAATGAGATTGGGATATGACGTGCTGAAGATATGACGTCTTCAATGTTGTTACTGGACGTTTCTTTGACACACCGCGGTCTGCAGTAAGTAGAGATAGGCCTAATCATGATGATTGGTGCATATTAAGCAGTGAAAATAGCCCTGATAAGAGAGATAAGGATTCAACTGATGGTAGCGTTTAAACAGCCTGGGTCTTTTTTACGCGTGACAGCAGATACATGTATGCTAAGCACATCTTATTATATCGTATGTTTCATGGGCGGCGCTAGGAATCTGAAGCTAGCGGGCAACGGGAGGGGGCAATAAATTTTGTTGTGTGTGGCCCAAATGTCGACCTTATTCAGTTATTGTGTGCATGGAAAAGATGCAGTGGGGTACAGGGGCAGAGCCCCTGGTCAGGGGGCTTTGCCCACTGCAGCTGAAACACTTAACTTTTGGACGTGCAATAAAAGCGGCAAATTTGCCTGCTTTTTAATATTTGGAAACGCACAAAACTAACAAATATCTGGGTTTTTTTGCAAAAATGACGTTTAATGATTTACACCTTGGCACAAAATTCTTCCTAGAAGGCAAGGGGGAGGGCACGGGCGGAAAGGGGGGCAGATGCTCCCCCTCTGGCGCCGCCCATCGTCTGTTTGTCTGTTTGTCCGTCTGTCACACTACGATTGAATCAAAACGGCGCAAACTTGGATCATGAAATCTTCACTGTGTGCTGCCACAGCTATTCGGCGTCTGCTCCGTTTCTGAGAGCAGCCAACGCTAATTTGCTGTGTGACTGAATCACATTTAGCGGCCTATTGGACACGTTTACGATGGTAATCATAGGCGCCTATTGCGTTCAGAAAACTAGCGTCGTCAAAGAAAACGGCATGTTTTATTGTTACAGTCTGCGATTTAAGGACTTATTTGGTCAAATGTCAATTTATATAGCGCATTATCGTTGAAAACCTCTAATGCGCTGTACACACTAGTATTGTGAAAACAAAAGCGTCTTTAATTACTGTCTGAAATTGTCTGCGGAACGTTGCCTATCACGTAGGTCATCGGGCAGTTCCAGACAGTTGGTCCGACAACAGAAAACGGCCGTAAGTGCTGAGTCGATGCCATAATAGTTTTTAGATTATGATTATGGTGGACTGGCTGTCACATCAGTAGCTGTTACTCTTTAAGATTACAGCTGCCGTATATGCTGGACTGTCCAGTATGAACAAATAATCCACATAGGCCTAATCTGTAGCTGAATCAGTTAGGCCTACAAACTGGCATGAGAAAAAGATTTCCGTAAGCTGATAGTCTAAAGTTGTATGCCTACGCTGGACGACCTCATTGTATGTTGCCACAAGGCTTGACGACGTCGGATCGTTGCTTGTTAATAGTGATTGCCTACAGCTGCTGTTTCAGTAGCAGATTAGCACAATGAGCCACGAATAGTTACATAATGACGTGAATGACAAAGCCGCTTCACAGTGTGTCTGTATGTCGCGTAGGTATATGTAGGCTCAACGTAGAACCTGAAATAAACGGATGACACTGACACAATAGCGTCGAGCACGATTGAAGCATTCAAAACTTATCGGATCAACAACATCTGCAGTGTGTACAAAACAACAGTTAGTATGTACAACGCGTACGCTTTGGGTATACGATATGATATAATACGATGATCATAAATCATCATAATAGTACAACAGCAAACCGCGGTGACACAGTCGTTGGTGGTCGTATGCAAAAACGATAAAAAAGAAATAAAACGTAAGTTCGCCAAAGAGTTAATCGTAAAACGAAACGTTATTGTTTCAAGTTCAGTTCGGCGGCGACTCGAGAAGAGTTACGTCACTGGGATGGTGCACAAAGGGTGCTGTTCAGCACTGAACACCGGGGCAAGCCAACAATCCAGAATGATCTCGACCGGACAATAAACTGCAGTACCATTTACGAACTCGCGGTTTTTCTGCAACTAGAAAAATACGTCGGCTCTGCAGTCCTGACATTGAGCGGCCGTCCGTCTGGAGCTGCACAACTCGACCCTGACCTTTGTGAATTTTTGAGCTGAAAATAGGCATACAGGTTACTTCCAACTCAAGAAACGTTCACACCAATTTTGATTTTTTCTACGCCTTTACGTTTTCGACTTACGAGAGCCACCTCAAAGGTTTCAGGCCTTGACATATTGGACAACAATATTTTAGCAATCTATACACCAGTTGTTCTTTACTAACTCATATAAGTCTGCTGAGGGCAGATTAGTAAAAGGGGGATCGCGTGGCATCTGTTTTTTGTGAAAACCCTTACAAATAAGGTTATGAATTTCTCATTCGAATCGATGAATGTAGAATAGCCTAAATCTGGGATGATCGCAAATAAGAGCATGTTGTAATGAATGATTTGAGGCTGTTTGCGCTGACGCTAGGAATCAATTCTATTTAATGCTCTACGTAATGTTATAAATTACAATGACGTCATATCCGCACCAGATTCGTGTGAGTCAGTAAAGAATGTTCAGTTCAGTTAACACACTCTTCAAAACACTTTCTTAGAGGTACGTTTCACCGATGTATAAATTGTGGAAAACATTGTTGTTTTGTCGAGGTCGGAAACTTGGGATGACCTTCGTTGCATAGACTTTACTAAGAGAACGAACTGTCACTTTGTATGCGTCTTAATTTCAGCGCAACTGCCAGCGTTGCAACAAGCAGAGAACAAGGAGTGACTCGCAACTGATCTTATAATCGTAGCCTACAGACTACATCTATAGGCGTACAATATTACGAACAATAACTGTGATGACAGAATAGCGAAAGGTACAAATAAAAGTATTCCAAACACCGGCACTAGTCGGCGTGATATGCAAAAAAATAGTTGTTAGAAAAAAGGTCTTCTGAACAAGTATTCACTTGCTCAATATATTATTCTTGTCATTTTACGTTACAATTCGTCTTGGAAGTACTGAAACACGGCGCGTAGGCCTATAAAACACGTATACACACATGTAGTTGTTAGCTTAGTTCTTAATCTATGGGCATTAAGGCTACTCGCCTTATGACAGCTGTAATAACATATTTTCAAGTTAATAAGTTTAAACAGTTTCAGAGTGTAAACGGTCTACAGATCATGTTTAGTCTAGTTGTCGCTGATGGGTTTTGGTCCTGCATTTTTATTCCCGCATTTTCAGAGTAACCGCGCTACATCAAAATCGCAGTTATTCAGGCGAGTAGCCTAAATAATTCAGGAATCTTACAAGTAACGGGGTACACGTAGAACTATAGACATGCGACGAATGGTTGAACTTAACTGAGCACGCGACGGGTACTCTGGATTTGGTAGCATAGGTTGTTCGCACGTCCCTTTTGTTCGTATTTTCACAAACTTCACGACACACTTAGATCAGGCGCAAACAAGTGGGACAATGGAGTGGAACATTATCAACAGGAACAAGAACAAGAACAGGTCTCCTACGACATCGTTCTGTTTAAGCTGAATTTCGTTTAGTGACGACAGTCGTAGCGTATAGAAACGTGCATTTCATTATATTATGTCAGAACAGTTTTCATTCATTATATGATCACGCACACCAACACTTCGCGAATAAAACTTTACTGTTCCGTTCAGTCTTGTCCGTTTAATACAGGAAATTGTGGAAATAAGCCTATATTACTTATTATGCGGCCCTCCTAATAGGCAGCGTTATGGATATTTCTCAGTCGTTCGTCTGTCCGTTTCGTAAAAAACGCAGAAAACCAAAAATAGGCGAAAACGTTTCTCTGGGTAGGAATAACCAGTGTGCCAAATTTCAGTTCAAAAACTAAACATAAACAGTCGAAGGCAAGTTGGGGGATGCGCTGTTCTAGGCGGACGGCCGCATATTATGCTGACACTGGGCCGACGTATTTTTTGCTTATCGGTACGCTGTGATTACCGGGTACAGTCAGGGTGAACTGAAGAAGAGGTACCAGGGCCAGTAGACAATGTTGAAGATGAGAAACATGCAGGGAAATAGAATCCGCGACATGACGTCCACCATCTGTGCCTGGCTGCGAGGACGTTTAGCACCACCACGGCCGACGTACGACGACGACGACGTTTCGTTCTTGTCGTCGTTGTCGGTAGTCTGTGGTGGAGCTGTTGTTGTGCCTGTACCGGACGCTGTAGTCGTCGTCGCCGTCGTCTTGATGCGGTGTATGACCGGCCTGCTGCCGTCGCGTCCGTTCCACTGCGCCTCTGTCGGAATCGTGTCGTAATGGCGTCGGCACGGTGTGGACTGTGTAATAGTAACGACAGGTGCAGTAGCTGCAGAAGGTGTAGTAGTAGTAGTCATCATCATCATCATCGACAACCGTGGGTTCAACACCCGTTGGTGTCTAACGCCATTGTTACTATCGTAGTAGTAGTAGTAGTAGTAGAAATTGTCGTAGTATCGGCGGCACGGTGTAGACTGTAGCGATGAGCCAAGCAGAGGTCTGTCGGAGTAGCTGACATCACTGCACGAGTCGTGAGGCCGTCGCGACGGCGAGCTGGCGTAGTAACGTCTTGCCGGCGACTGATGACTCGAGTTCATACTGCAGCTGATGTTGTTGGACACCATTCCAACCGGCAGGTTCGTCATCGGTATCAGGTCCTATCATACACGTGCGGGATCGGCTAATAATTTTTTTAAAACCGACGACAAAGTCAGAAAGACTTACATTTAGCTCACCCCGAAGTTATACAGAGAGAGATTGTCTATTTGCGTCGTGAACACAGGAATATAACACATAATCGAAAAAAACGAAAACGACTTTCGAAAAGCCGGAGAATGTAAAACGAATGACGTGAAAATATTGTTGACGACAAATGTGACTAAATCTTTGGCAAAAAAATCTCTGCGAAAAAAAATATTTGATATTTTTGACGTTACTGTCTTCGTCTGTCTGTCGACAAATGCCCTAAAACTGAGATGCAAGTGGCTATAAGCCTATCATCCAACGTTATAGACAGGCTAAATATTGATGTTCTCTGGATAAACAGATAATCGTTGGTTGTTGGCAATGTACTGAGTTTCGTTGGTTAGTAACTTAGCCTAATTTTGAGCTGCTCCGAAACAAGTGCTCGTGTGCTGAGCAATGATATCGTTACTCATTGAGCATTTTTTCATACCTGTACGTCGGTATACGCTGGTGTCTTATTTGATTTGCGTTGATATGGCGAATTGGCGGCATTAGCAACACTCATAGGAGTCCCTTGTTTCTGCATTCGATACAGCATGCAGCCAGCCAATTAATCAGCAGTATTATTATAAAACTACAACACCGAAAAACAGAGCATAAAATGATAAAGCCAGATGACATCGATGACGAGTATACTACAGGGTGTTCCAAAAAAACGGATACCCAATTTTATTTTTGGGATAACTTCGGTAATTCAGCACCGATTTTAACCATTCTTTCATTGTTACAAGCAGAAATTTATGGCGCGTAAACGTGAAGTTCTTTCACCCACCGCACCGTTATTGTGTGACCACATTACCTAGCAAAACAAACACTGTCAAAGCTACAGTGGTCTCGGTCAGGCAACTCATAAAGATATCAATTTCGTAGTATAAAATAGTTAAGCTTACTTACTTATTCGCAGTAGTGCCTTGTGACGTCATTGTTACGTCATATTGTGTTTATTTACTTTGTTTACCAGTAATAACTTTTAGAATAAATCGTTTGATATAGGCAGAATAACAAAGGATGATCGCTGTTTGATCACGGGCTTACGAACTGAAAACTGTTTTGCTAGGTAATGTGGTCACACAATAAAGGTGCGATGGGTGGAAGAACTTCACGTTTACGCGCCATAAATTTCTGCTTGTAACAGTAAAAAATGGTTAAAATCGGTGCTGAATTACCAAAGTTATCCCAAAAATAGAACTGGGTATCCGTTTTTTTGGAACACCCTGTAACACAAAATACAACGTAATTCAACTACAGTACTATAAAAGTTATGCATTCTACGTGCTGTGAGTATTATACTGTAAGCAAGTATATACGTGCAGTATATACTGTATACTGTAAGTCTACACTCAGAAATACGTTATTTGCATGCTTGTGGTCAGATCTTGCATGGTTATAAGTATAAATATTCCCACTCTAACACAGTGACATGTGACGACCTTCGCCGTGTTAAAAAGACTCGCAGGATAGTGGCCGCTACTGCACGCAGAACGCACGCGATAATAGCGGTGATTTAATTAGATTCGTGACACGACGAGTGAGTGACGAATTGACGATGAAAGGCGCATCACATCATGGAACTGCACGCCGCTAAAAGTCAACGCCGGAAGTGCAGAGCCGACGCGCTAGCTATACAGGGTGGTCCAAAAAACGGCACAAAGTTTATGGCACCATAATTTTGCAACCGTACATCACAGAGTCATGCGGTTTTCAGCAAAATGTTCCGAAAGAAATTCTTTACATGACTAAAGTCATTGTTTGAATACAGCGTTTAAATATTCTTTGTTTTTGCCGCTAGCAAGTAAATTATTTAAAAACAGTATTACCTTCGACACCATGGTCTATAAAAATGTGCCACTTTTTTTTGAATAGATCCGTGAAACATTTTAATAATTCTTGGCACGCGGCATTAAGAAGAAACTTGATGCACATGTCTGTAGTTTTGGCCACCTCATCTTAATGCTGCCGTTGCACTACCTTGTGAAATGCAGAAGTCGTAATTTGGCCATTGACAACAATGAATTCACACTGGGTAATGCATTCGTCGGCTCAGAAAATTACTGAAATTACAAAAACATTAAAAATCTCTTATTTTGTCTTCATTTTAAAACTGTAAATCAAAAAATGAAATGACGCATCAACAGTAAGTAAGCCGCTATGAGTCATGCAGTTATTGAACATGCTGCTAGCAAATGTGCTTGCGTTCGTGGTGGAAGAGGATATTTTGAGCACATGCTGTAATGAAGATGATGTAATGTGACACATGTGACTTTTTGAGAGATATTAATTGCCAATCATGTTTGTTGCTATTCAGATAATAATTTCTGAGCCGACGTGTGCGCTACCCAGTATGAATTCATTGTTGTCAACGGCCAAACTACGACTCCTGCATTTCACAAGGTAGTGTAGCGACAACATAAGGGTGAGGTGACCAAAACTACAGACATTTGCGTCAAGTTTCTTCCTGATGTCGCTTGCCAAAAATTATCAAAATCGGCCAATGTTTCTCGGAGCTATTTAAAAAATAAAAGTGGCACATTTTTATGGACTACGGTACATCAAGGGTAATACTGTTTTTAAATAGTTTACTTGCCAGCGGCAAAAACAAAAAAAAATATTTAATTGCTGTATTCAAACAATGACTTTAGTCACGTAAAAAAATTTTTCGGAACATTTTGTTGAAAACCGCGTGACTGTAATGTACGGTTGCAAAGTTATGGTCCCTGCCGTTTTTTGGACCACCCTGTATAGCTGCTACTGCGTGTGCGCACCTTCGACTGATGGTCGACGTTATGTAGCGGAACAGGAAGTACAATTGGGCTAGTTCCGGCAGCGGTAGCGGTGATGACGGTGGCGTTGGTGGTAGCCGTGCTGTGTTCACGACGCGTTTTCTCGCGTCTAGCCAGCACGTTGACCACCGAGTACTCGATGAACGAACCGAACACGAAGACCAGACACGTCGCCATCCAGACGTCAATTGCCTTCGTGAACGACACGGCCGGCATTCCGCGCATGTGCACCGAGCTCTGCGTGGTGATGGTCAGCATCGTGAGGATGCCGAGAGAGATGCGAGCCGGCACCGACTCCAGGTCGATCCAGAACGAAACCCACGACAACAGCACCACCAGTAGACTGGGTAGGAACGTTGAGAGAATGTAGGCACGCAGACGACGCTCTAGGTGCAAGTACGCGCGTAGACACGGAAACGAACCTAAACATCCCAGTCAACATGTTTCACCAGATTCATCAACAGTGAAAAGAGAAATAAAGCTATGCATTATTAACAGCCAGACAGACCAGCGTTAAGAATACCTGCATAACAATATCCGAAAATCGGCAAAGCTTCTTGATCCCTAGCTTAGGCTACCTTCCGTTAATAATGCTTTTGCTGATCACAGGTCTTATTCAGTCCCTGACTAAAAGCATTCCTCAATAGGTTGAATTATAGTATATGCTACGAACGTCCAGTTTATGAATGGTCTCTAGTTGATGCGGACCGGAGTGGACAAAGACGGCAACACACTGCGACGGCAGGCAACGCGTGGCGTGATAAAACAAGCGAAAATGTCGACTCAGTGCCGACATTAACATGCGGCTGTTTATGTACTCGACCACTTTAGGAAATGTTCAAGCGAGATATGCGCCATTTTCTGGGTGTTTTAACCTTTGACTTTAACGTTTTAGAGTAAACATTGACACACGGGTTACTGGTGCCCTGTGATTCGTTCACGCTGCCTTTGGATATTTTTGGTTTAATCACGTTTTTTTGTTCTTGAGCTACACGGTCGTACAGAAAGACGGACATACAAACAAACGGAATAGCAAGACCCGTTCGGCGGCCGCATAAATAGCACACGTTTTTCTGCATGCAGTTATTGAGCGTGCATCGTCATTATCAACAATCGTTCTGCGCGAAATGCTCCCTGCCCTATGGTGCCAGTGCAGTGGACGCAGGTCGCCTACACGAGGCCTACAGTCAATTCTGCACTGCACAGATCGCAGACAATTAACACACTGGTCGATTGCGACCTCCTGCGACGTGGTCAATAGAATACAACCTGTGAGATTGCGTACCAGCCCATAAGGCATTGCCTTAGACCCAACTCCGCTTACTTGGATTTTTTTGCGAAATCGTAGTACAGCTCGCTGTACACCAAATCCACAACAAGTCAAGGTAGTGAAGTTTAGGCATAACAGACGCCTGCTTTTTGGGCCCGTATTCTACTCGATCGAGCGTAAAATGTCACATTCCTCGTCGAGAGGACGGACGCATGCTGCAGCGACAAAGACTGACGAGAACGGACAAAAGCGATTAACCATCGGCAACGATCAGCATATTGAACACCGTCAGTCACAACTAGGGGGTCTCGTTGCCAGGTAACGCACATGCCCGTGCAACAAGCCAATATAAAGAACGTAAGGCTACGGTGCCTTGCAGTACGGTACGTCTAATTGAATTCGACCAGTGAGCAGAGCTATTCACTGAACCGTTCGCAAGACCACTCACCGAATGAGAACAAACGACGCTCGTTTCCGGGAAACGTGCCGCTGCGCTGCAGGGAGTCACTGAATTTAGTATGAGACTATTCAGCCAAACTTCACTGCGCTACGAGTACAAGATGATTAAACCCAGTTCATTTACTGGTTACGTGGACTAAACTGGAGTATGTATGTATACAGTTAGCGTATAATGCGTATAAAAGAGAAATAAGTAAGGCACCAGACCAGCGAAGGACATAACGTTTTCGTTTCCGAAACTTTCATTAAAAGTTGCAGTAATGCAGAATGGAAGAAATACGCTGTCCTACAACAGGGTGTTCCAAAAAAACGGATACCCAATTTTATTTTTGGGATAACTTCGGTAATTCATCACCGATTTTAATTATTCTTTCACTGTTACAAGCAGAAATTTATGGCGCGTAAATGTAAAGTTCTTCCACTCACCGCACCTTTATTGTGTGACCACATTACCTAGCAAAACAAACACTGTCAAAGCTACTGTGGTCTCGAAGAAAAGGCAGCACATAAAGATATCAATTTCATAGCATAAAAAAGCTTACTTACTTATTCGCAGTAGTGCCTTGTGACGTCATTGTTACGTCATATTGTGTTTATTTACTTTGTTTACCAGTAATAATTTTAAAAATAAATCGTTTGATATGGGCAGAATAAACACCGATATTAGCAGTAGTGTTTGTTTTGCTAGGTAATGTGGTCACACAATAAAGGTGCGGTGGGCG
>Ga0209367_1002003_pt1 | contig 26268 bp, 19 predicted proteins | sample WorMetLIZISLAND2_FD_187412 | JGI IMG/M metagenome (GOLD analysis project Ga0209367, IMG submission 187412) | Marine gutless worms symbiont microbial communities from Max Planck institute for Marine Microbiology, Germany - Olavius geniculatus... ... | reverse complement strand
GAATGGAAGGTCAGAAGAAATCTGACATCTTACACCATCCCTAACAAGTTACATGCTACACATACAATTTATAAAATCAAGTTCGTTAATCTATTTTTAAAGACATACAGTGACGGTGCCAAGACAATATCACTATCTAAACTGTTCCAAACATCAGTACTTCGGTTAGCAAAGCTAAACGCATGGCTGTTAACACGGCTAACCTGTTTCATCAGCTTGAGTGAATGACCACGGATAATGGGACACCCGCTTCACAGAATTAAGTAAGTTTATGTATGTGCGTTAATTGTTTTAACATGCATTTATTCTTTAACGTATTAACATGTTAAGTTAATGCATTAATTTGACAGCTATAATTACAACCACCACCAGAGCAATAGTGCTTTGCATTACAGTCAACCAATCTCATACACTCCGATGGATAAATAAATAAAAAGTCTTAAATTTACTCTATAAACGTTGAAGTGCAGTGCAACAATTCAAACTCTGTCGAAAGTCTGCGCCAAGGAGCTTAGATTGAGAATTGTAATTATGCAAATTTTAAAAAATTTAACATTTTTGATTAGGCATACTGAGATGTGCAAACACAAATTTTGATAAAAATGAAAAAAAATGGTTACACTAGAATGGTAAGGCACAAATTGTCAATTTATGGAGGCGGTGTAGTGACAGAGAAATCCTCTTTACTCGTTAGTCAGTCAGTTGGTCAAAAATTGCCTAAGCGCAAAGCTATCTCTAAGATAACGTTTGGCAGTACAAACGATGAAGCAGTTAGGACTAAACAGTCTGACTGAAACGATGAGATCTGGATATGACTTTCAGAAGAGAAAAGGTTCTGAGATGTTGGCAACAGGTCAAAAGTGTTAAAAACGTGGTTAACTCTTCCAACAGTCTTCCAGATCAAGTAATGTTTTGTGCGCTAATAGACATTATATTTTTGGTAAAAACAGGGCATAAGTTATTCAAATAGGTCAGGATTTAACTAAATAATTGTTAAAAGTACCGTAACAAGAGCATTTGTTATGAATAACATTGTAATATTCTAATTTCTAACCATTGTTATTTCCTAACATATATATAAATATATGTCAATCGAAACATTCACTCGGCAAAGTTACGTTCTATACTATCGTCTGACTGCAGTCTAATGTTGACACTGTTCAGAGCGTCCACAGCCCACGCTGGATAGTTCCGCGATGGAAACATTGTGAGAAAGAATTTTTCTACAAACTGAGGAAAAAATCCACCGATCATGCTGTCTTGCATTTCCTGCATCAGCCGCAACTGAAACATAACAAGACACCAAACAACTGCTATTATGCATGAAAAATTTGATTCGAACTAAGGCTGGCAACGACTAAAAAAAATTCTAAAACCTGTACATTTAAAAAATAACACAAAACTTGGTGTCATCAGATGCAGTTTTGGGGGTGCAAAAATGCTTTAAAATATGTTTGCAACTGGGGCTCACTGGCTGAGCTTAAAGCACTCCCCAATCCTCTAGCTGGATTAAAGGGGGGGGGGCGCGAGAGTGCATAGGGTTTGATGTCCCACCCGACACATTACAGGTCATTACAGGGATGGCCTTTCCAGGAAAAATGCACATACATACACATAATAATGGAACAATAAGTTTAACCTTTACAAAAAACCCTAATATGAAACATAAATCACAGTGACAACCTAAACCTAACATTGTAAGAACTTGGAACTAAACCTAAAGTTGTAAGAACTCGCCACTGTAATTGTACATGTAAGAGTAATGGCGGTTCTAATATTCTTCCCTGTTATCTTCCAGACAGTCATCAATCTCATAATGCTGTCTATTGGAGGACAGGGGGGCTACTTCTAACAGGAAAGGCAAGTAAGCAATAGGAGGCGTTCCCCCATACAAAAACTTACCACAACACCACCGCGCTGCACTAGAGTTCTACTGACAGTCAGACCAGCTCGAGATCAGAAACATGTCGATGATGTACATCACACACCTGGTAAGCCACATTGTGAACGGTGAGCATGGAGCATGCGACTGGCTCGAGAGTGACAATAGTATGAAGATAGGCCCGAGTGTACAGAGCACACGTGGAGCAAGAACATGTCCGGTCGATCGGCTCAAAGTCATGAGCGTAACTCTGATGTTTCAGCTGCAGATGACCACTCGGCACCAGCGCCACACCAAACCTCTGACAAACACACAGATAAACACGTGCACCACTTATAATGGTGCCCGGCAGCGACAACGTCGGTTGAAAAAGTAGGCGGGCAGGAAATTGAAATTTTCAGACATCTGCTGCAAATTTCCGACAGAATTCCATCAGACGGTTGCAACTATCTGACAGACAAGATTATAGATGCTCCAAATTCTAATTTTGGCTCTAAATTTCTTCAAACTAAGTTTTCAGTTGCTAACGTTGCACTTTTGGATGAAAATTTTCTGACAGAAAAAAAAATTTTCCAACAATTTTCCGACAGCCAAAAAAATTCGGTGTGACCAATTGCTCCCCATGCAGCTCCCTCTCACGACGCCCTGGTGCCCAGTGCCAACACATGTGGCCGTCCGCCTAGCTACACGCTAAAGTGCACAACTCTAACCATAATCCTGACCTTGACCTTTCACATTTTGAGCTAAAAACTGGCACACTATTTACCGGTCAAGGTCAAGGTTCACATCAGTTCTTGTTTTTCCATGAATTGTCTTTTTGAGCTAAAAACCCATACTGGACAGAGAGACAGACACATGGACTGGCAAAAGCTGCAATGCGGCCTATTAGGACAGCTGCATAACAAGGGCGAAAGTAATTTAACAATAAGTGGCATTACCTTGGAAAGTGAAAGGAAAGTAGTAGGGCGTTGCTGAGTTCCTATAGGCTGTCTATAACATCCGTTCTGTTACTGGTAACAATTTCGCTGCACTTTGCAATGCAAAGTTTAGCAGAAAAATCCAACTACCAAATTTCTCCTTTCCCTGGGGGACTGGAGTACTGGAGCAAAATAATGTTGTTTGAAGCAATATGAGTGTTCCTATAAAATGGCTGGCTTATAAAAACAAAACATATAAATCACTAACATTAATAATGACATTAGAAAGATTACAAAAGATACTAACTGCAGTGCGTGTTGGATAAACGCAGTCAAACATATCACATCCGAGAGCCACGCATACAACAAGGTCCACAGCAAATCTGCAACAGAAAAAAAACTGTTTCAGAAAGTTTCTGCACTTTTACAAATGGAATAAATGTCCATATTCAGAATGGTATAACAAATTCCCTAGTGTTGTCATCAAAGCTCCAAAACTGTAAAATTTGTTAAATGCACAAAAAACAAAGAATTAGTCCACCATATAGTGATATTACTGAAAAGAAATTTATTCATCATTTTTTAAAAAATGTGTCATTTCCAGCACATACATCTAATGTGAGCCTAAAAGTCCACCTGCAGTGCACAATGCACATCAAAAATGCACGTCAGTTGATAGGTTATTATTACATGTTTAATAATAACAACAAAGCCAGCAGTGCCATCCATTCACAAACCTAGTTCAATGTGCAACACTTAAGATCAATGCCAGGCCCAGCCAACGCAGTACTGACTGAGGAGAGTATAGACAAAACAAACGCACCCGACACCCATGAGATAACGTGGTTTCTGCCGAGGCAGGTGATCAGTGGATAGTGTTACCATGCGCCAGAACTGACCCTTCTCCTCTCCTCCGCTCAGACCACCAATAGCAAAACCAGCCACATCTCGCTTTGTCAACTCTAGCAACAAACCATAATCACCTAATTAAGATGACAATGACTACAACTACCAGCATTACTACTACTAGTAATACTACAACAAAGACTACTACTAACACAACAACAACAAATACAACTACTACTACTGCTTCAGTGATTCGATGTGGCTGGTTGGACCACATGAAGAACATATAAACTGTAAATTTGTGCTCCAACTGCTATTATCATTATCATTTATCAGTAGTTGGTGATACTACTACTACTACTACTAGTACCACCACAGTGTACTGACAATGCTAATTGGACAACAAGACCATTCAGCCTTACACCTACAACTGAAAAAATCAACTTTCCGTGCCTAGCCTAATTCTGATCAGCTTGGTAAAAATCGACATACTAACAGCTGACATTCTATTTCCAGCTGCAAGCACAATTCTGGATGAACTTAAGCGTACCTTTAGCACACTGCACCCTTAGATTGGCATCAAGACCACCTTGAACGATTGGAAATAAATTCTGATCATTCGGTCGCTTGTGAGCTGCAATGCAACGATCCAACCATCGAACTGTTCTGCACACCACACACAGGCAACCTAAAAACATGCTGTGATTGGGCTTTTTAAATCAACACCATTAAATCTGTTATCGATTATTTCCTGCAACATGATTGATACTTTCAATTTTTGTTCAGCCGGACAATTATTTACACAGGATGTTTAAGCAGATAAACAGCTACAATTCACACAGAGGGTTGTGATCAAAAAAAACTGGAAAGCTTCGTGGCATACATTTTGCACAATTACGGTACATGCCATAAAAATTAGACAGAGCATCAAGCTCTGTATGGCACACCTATATATGGTCATTGTGTGACCCCAATCATCGATCCCAAAATATAACCAGTTCGTCTTGATCCCAAGATGCTCTAATGACAAAAGTCTGGTGGGAATCCATCAACACACGCTAATGATGTCGATATCCATAGTGAATTCACCAGGTAATGCATAAAAGAGTAGAACATGCATGGTTACACAGATAAGACAAACAAACAGTTTGAGGAACGATTAGCCTCAGTCATTGCAGTGAATGGCGGTAATGTTAAACACTATCATCAAGCAGCTAACCCCCTGGAGGTAAGCCCTGATGGAAGCCATGTAGCTGATGAGTACTAAAAATATGACTAAAATGTAATCACTGGCAACAAGAAACCTGTGTGTTGCTTCCTCTAACCGTGGACCTGTCACAGAGCTGTGCACTACGTCATCCAACTGCATTATGACGTCTGCACCTGCACGACATACCAGTAATTAGCTCTGGAATAAATGTTATGTAGTATGTACCTATCCTGATCTGTTGACATGTCTATCACTAAATTAATTAACATGTTACAAGAATAACTGAGAAACTGCAGATAGTTTTCACAAATTTTTTTTGAAAGTGTGTGTTGCATGTAAAACAGAAACTAGATTTTTGAATTATTTACAGAGAAGATGTTACCGGTATTCATTTTCCAGAGAACTTGGTACAGGAAGCATATTTTCTGAATGTACTGGTATATTAGGTTAATTAAAAGTCTCAAACAAAAAAAATGAAACTTTGGCAAACGTTGTGAAAGCTGGTTTTTTGGAGATAAAATGACAAATAAAGCAAGCAAAAACAAGCGACAGGCAAATGGAAGCTTAAAGCCAGTGTTTAAATATTGCTTGAAAACTTTCTAAAAACTGCAGCACCACAAAAAGAACACAACTAAATGCTGATATATGAACTTGTTAGCTGATTTTTGGAGCACTGAAAGTCTTGGACAAGTCCCTTCTAATATCATACATATCTTATAGATCGCAGATAAAATGAAACTCTATGGGCCAGAGTCCACTGTCTTAATCACTGAGCCACAGCTTAAATGAAATAAAAACAACAACAAAACAACAAAACCAAATATTATATAACTAACCAATAGCATTCTGGATTTCAATAGATTTTTCAGGTGTCAGCAGCATTTTGGAGCCATCATGTGGAGACATGAATGCAACTCCTTCTTCTGTTATTTCAGCCAGCTTCAGCAGCGAGACCATCTGAAAGCCTCCACTGTCCTGCAGTTATGTACAGATTCATCCATGTCAAGCATCACTAGTGATGCACAGATTAATAATCAATGACTATAGTCCCTAAACTGTCAAGTCATACAGAAAATGCACATTGCACAATACATGAGTTTGACTTCAATGAATACTGTATTATATGTTCAATTATACAACAAGTCTTATTAAGTTAACAGGCAAGTACATGGAATATGGGGAAAGGAAACTGGGCCACAGCATCACAATATCCTGCATTTTAAAAATGTTCTAAATTCTAACCTCAACAAGTTAAACTTGAGAAGTTTTTTTACTTCTATAATGGATTATGCATTCTCAGAACATCGATCAGAATTAACATTTTCAGTTCATCAGCTTTAGACGTAAAAAGATATTATCAATGTTATGTTTTGATCTTGACGACAAAACTTCACAATGCAGCTGCTGACGTCTATATCAAGTCACTACCCACAAGTAAGTGCAAATTCCTACTGTAAGTAAGGCATGTTTCCACTTCATAAAATTGTGCAGTCCACCAAATTTTTCCAAGAGCGCTGGACCCTACAACACAGCATTTAGTACAGTATTGTGTATAACAGACACTATAAGATAATTTACTGTCACTGATAGATAATCCATTCCACTGTGATAATTTACAGTTCCTTGTGCACTTTCAATGCACTCCAATAACAAGTAAACTGTGCATGATATGTATAAGCATGCAAGTGGTATACCATACCACTGTTATAAATTTTAGATGCGGTATGTTCTCTGCTTTGTCTTGCGCTTATACAATAGATATGCATTCTGACAGAAAAAAAGAGAAGCACATTGAATATTTTCACAAGAAGTAACAACTGAAAACACGATTATGAGGAATCTAGAGTACAGCAGCAGGTCAAATCTGTTGTCATTTGTGAGCAAATGACAACAGCCTTTCAGGTGTTGATTTGTCGGTGTGGCTGGCACAGTATGATAATAATGCGTTTGGGTAAGGAATTGCACTATATCTGAAAGTAACTTCTCAGTTTTCACAATCTACATTTCGTTTTAATCCTAATCCACTGAAATGTCAAACGTCAACACTGACGTACCGGCCGATTGCCTAGGTGATAAGTATTTCCCAACATGATACGACAGCCGAGCGCGTCTAACTGCTCAGAAGTAAGTCCCTTCAACGTTCCCTGAGTTCCAACCGGCATAAACACAGGAGTGTCGACAACGGCGTGAGGTAACACCATCCTACAAGCTCTGGCCTTTGACACGGAACATTCAGCAACAATGCTGAAACTTAAAGCATGCTTCACGCTGGACGATGCCATGGACGATGCCATGTGTTTGTTTACAAAGAAACTAATCCAGATACGATCTATCTTAAATAAAAAAATTAAAGGCAGAGAGGCACGAATACTTAAAAATGAAAGAAATATCGATTACGCTACTCGAGACTTCGAGTTGTAACTCATTACAAATTATTATGGCTAAACGGTACGTCGTAGAGGGTCGGTGATTGCACCGTTAGATAAGACGATGACGATTTCTTATAGGCTGTCAATAATAACCGTGTCTCCATCTGCAGCGGTTTGGCCGCAGTTTTTAACAGAATGTTTCGACGTCAAACAAATAAAAACACTGCATTCACATTTGCTGGCCTTCCAGTCAAAACTGGAAAAACGTAAGTTTTTAAAAACAAATTTTTAAAAGGTTTTCACAGGTTTTTTTAGGTTATTTAGATTTTTTAGGTTTTTTGTCCGATGAACACCGTGCACAAAATACAACCCAAGAAAAATGTGTTATACACCCTCTTATCAGTAAACAACATAATGACGTGATTAAAGTCCTAACTCAAAAATTAAGATTGAAGTATGAATTAAAATATGATATGTAATAAATTTTACAACAAATTTTATAAAAAAAAAAAAACCTTTAAAAACTAAAACTAGACATTTGAGATTTTTTTTTTTTTTTAAATCTAAAAAACCCTAGTTTTTTTCGGACCAATTTTCCAGCGCTGCTTCCGACATCCGCGTACCGTCGGCACCCGCTATGATCGACCCTCCTTAGCGAAAGTTGAGCTTCTTCTAAGTTACATATTTTTTGCACTGTGCTAAAGTTAGCGAATGCTGTTTGAGCTGGGTACTGCTGAACTTAAATTGCATTCCAGCACCTTCCCGCTGCGTCAACTCCAGTAAGTAAGTAAGTAAGTAAGATTATTTAGAAGGCGCAATTTAACAATAGCCACAGTATGCGCCTCTCTTGGTCCTGCAGCGTATTCAGGCAGAAGATAGGCTTACCTACTCGTATATGCTGTAGCTCCGCTAAATCGATTTGTACGTAAGCCTACTAAAAATTGTCCACAATCGAGTTCTATGGGCGGCCAGGCATTCCGCACAAGACCGAGCTCACTGACGCCAAGTGGAGGAGAAGGCTATGTGCTGCAGAAGGGTTTGTTCCAGCATGATGATAATGACGACAACCGAGGTCTCACCAAGAGTGATGCACGCTGTTGCATGCATCCCAAGTGGAGTTGAAGTGGGGCGTCAGCTTTGGTCAGCTTACTCGCCGCCTTAAAACACTAACAAGTGAATGATTGTCACAAATTCCAATGTCACAACTAGCGATAACTAACAAAAACGTCGAAACTGGCATCTTTAAAAAACGTTTGCGAGTGAACAGTATGTAAATATCAACCTTTATTCGCCAAAATATTTCGATAACAAACACACAGCGACAGACAGACAAACAGACAGACAATAAACAAAAGATATAAAGACAGACCGACAAAGAATAGCGAGTGAGTGAAAACGATGCTTGTCTTTCAGCTTATAGGTCTACGTATGTAATAATCAAATATTGAAACTGTTATTTTTAGGACAGAATATCTTAGTTTAATTATTTATTACAAAAATGCACTTTTACGTTAAAATAGTTAATCAGGCCCTATAATTTTTATCGACCAAATAGTGTCAACCACCTATCACTATAGCGATTCAGCGCTTTCTTGGGGGGTTTATAGTAGTTCTTGACGACTGCTCGTAGGTTAGTACACTCAGACTCGCTGGAAGCGCACACGATGTTTATTCTCATTCGGTTTCCACTAGGCCTACTGTCTTTGAATGTCGCAAAGCCTTTCTTGAGAGTAATTCTTGTAATTCAAAGCCAAGCTGACGTTTATCAAAATGCTTAATCAATTATCTGGTAGATTCCTTGAGACTGTCAAGCCCAAGTGAACCTTTCAGCATTTATTACTACGAGTACTGTGCTTGTGGCCACTATAAGAATCTGACTGATTGACAACACGAAAAAATCTCTTTCGGTCAATCTATCTGTCACAAGCCAACAGTGCCGTAAGCATTAACACGAGATTGTGTCTGTGAACGGTATTTTCACCGCAGTCAGTCAAGTCGATCAGATCAGCGGCGATGTAACACGGCAGAGAAGACAAAAGTTGCTGAGACAAGAAATGTTAGCGATGTCGTCGTCGTCGTGATAGGGCGACATCTGGCGGCGCCTGATGTTACTACACGCCTCTCTTCGCTCGACGACACTTCAACTGCAACAGCGCAGCAATTATAACGTTAAAATAATTACGATTGCATAATATTATAATGAAATGTACATTCGCGCACACGTAGACTATGCACAGAGTGTAAGAATTCGTCGCCAGACGTTTTCAATACAGCGGAGGAACTTATCATGCGGCCGTCCTAAGAGTCGCATTACGCGTCTGGTACGTCCGTCTGTCTGTATACATGTCCGTCTGTTCTGTATAGGTCCTACGCTGAATTAAAATATAATTAGGCCTACTATGTTACAAAAATAATTGAGAAGTTGTGAATAATTGTCAAAAATTTTAAAACTGTGTTCATTTTATGCTATTCGCGTTCTAAAGAAATTAGATAGGCCTACACAAAGCAAACTTTCTGAAAATATTCTTTCCTAATATCGCCATTTATGTCAAGTTAATTCAAATCCTCAAATAGCTCGTGAAAAGAAAACTTTAGCAAATGCTGGAGCCGTTTTCCTTGTAACTCGAAAACTCAAAAACAAAATAAACTCGGCAAACAAAACATCGCTATGTACGTTCCCCCGAGAACAGGTGTAACTGGTTTGCCGATTTTCGTTTCAAATGTCAAAATGTCAAAGCTACCGGACGTCAAAACGTGTTTAATTATATAGGCCCTAGGTAGGTGGTAGGTTAAGCGTCGTCGGGCCGGCTCAGGCGACACCTGAGGACGGACACCTTTAGGTAGTAACGTTTGACATTAATCGACACCGAATATAAGTTGACGAGAATAGCCTGCATAGGCCTAATCAGTAGTTCACATTACTGTAGCCAAAACCGTTTTCACAACATCCAATATTTCTACTGTTTTAGTTTTTTGCTCATAACTAGGCCTAGATGTAAGGTAATAGCAGCAACAGAGACGTAAAAGCACCCGCGCCACTCTCCGCTTACTGACGCCGTCGGTTCTCGCCACAACCGTCCTACAACCCAAGGTGTCCGCTCCAATTAACAATAGAAACCACTTTCAGCTGTCCACTGTAGACCAACAGTGAATTTACAATGCGTGTTGGTGTCCACGTTGTCTGCGGCAGCCGGTACAGGACCTGGTGGTGTGGTCCTCGGCAGTGGTGCCCACAGGTCCTCCAAGTCCAGGTCTTCTCTCCTCGTCAAGTCCAGCTGGTCGTCGTCATGACGTATCAGGACCTCCTGCTGCCGACTTCCGTCCTCGTACGGCTGTAACGATCACATCAATCGCTTGTAATCGGGTACTCGATTATTGTCTGTCCAATGCTACGCATAATGCATTAACGCACTGCATAAATTTTTATCGCATTATTTAATGCGTTATTAACGCACCCAGGCCCGTCGAGAGGGAGAGTAGGGGGGTAAGTTACCCCGGGTCTCGCGACGTTTGGGGGCGCCTGTAGAATACAGAAAGTTAGAAACACATTTTAAACGTACAATCAACAATAACTGCCGTCATAGGTAGCATAGAAATATATAGCCTGTGGTCAAAATAATTATTTATTTACAGTAGCGATAGAATGGCAACTACAGTTTAGTTACTTGAATTCATTCCTTTGTCAAATAATTGCAGTTTAACGAAATATTGAGACTTTTGTTTCACGGAATTTAGTAAATTAACATAAATTTACGTATCTGCGTTAATTATTTTAATGCGCGTTAATTTTTTAACGCGCGTTAATTTATTAACGCATCAATGCGTTAATTAATGCGTTAATTTGACAGCTCTAATAAAAATTCGTTTTTAATGCCGTCAATAACGTCGCTTGCTGTTTCCATTAATCGACTATAATCGATTATTCCCGTCGATGCTATAAAATAATCGAAACATGCACAGCACTTGGTACCTCGTCGACGGGCTCGGAGACGGCGTCCGGCGCGGCATCACGTGACCGGAAACCGGGGTCACTGGGTGCAGGCGGTGAAGGTCGCGGAGAGAAGGGTGGTTGGCGCGTGGGTGGTGTAGGTGGTGGTGGTTGGTCGCTGTAGTCCTCGTTGTCGGTGCGTGCTTCCACGGCGGCGGGGTCTTGTTCGTCAAGACGTCGACAGTCCACACTGATCGACGTTCTTCTGTCAGCTAGCACACAACACAACAATACCGCGTTACGTCTACGTAAACGTAAAGTCCTTCCCTAGCCACAAGATCTCTGTTTCTTTAGCCTTAGCCAGACGCCAGTTTAAACTACGAGTGCGAGACCACGGCTAGTGAATCGCGCGGTGCGCTTGTTTACGTTGAAAACGTTCCAACTCTCCCTGGTACTCAAATGAGCCCACCAGAAAAGGATGGCCAGGCTGAGTTGACTAGGTGGCCAGTTGTACATTCGGATGATTCATCTGCTCACATGCAGAGTCACCCGTCCAGACAGTGGCCGGGCCGGTTTAGAGCAACTTTCAATGATCGATACCAACGCGTTACCACTACGCCATCAAGTTACACGCACAAAAGGTTAATATGCTTTTCTGTTTGTTTGCCTGTTTCTCTGTCCCTCTCTGTTCATAACTCAGTTTTGAACCGATTATGATAAAACTGTGTAGACTGGTGGTGAGTTAGCCAAGGTCCAAAAGATTAATTTGATGACGATCGGAATCAACGTTCTTGAATACAGACCGCCATTAAATGCAGATTTTTATTAAAGAGGCGAACGTTGTTAACAAAAAAAATCGATCAGATTGTAGTAGCGATCTCTTGAATTACGGCTCGGATCGAGGAATTTTATGCGTGATTCTGTTACTGCTATTTCAGCAGCCACGAAACACATTTATTAGTAACTATATTTGTGGATAGCGCAAAGTGGGCATAAAAATAAATAAAATGAAACTATTTGGTGTGATTTATAAAAACATGACACATGAACAAATTCTCAGCACGACGTGACTGAACCTTCAAAGCGGAGCCAGAAGCCTTTATAAGTTCTTCCGCGTGTCTTGCGTGGACGTTCAACTGACATGACTGACTGCGAGTCATCGATTCTATTATCAACTTCATCAGCATTATCACTATCAGCGTCATCGTCATCGTCATCATCGTCGCTGTGAAACTGTAGCGTCACCAGACTGCCAGAGGTCGTCAAGTTCTGAGTTCCAGACGTCAGCAGACCGCAATGACGGTGCTTCGCGGTACCTGAACATGCAGTACAGCAGCCAACACGACATCACCTTACTTCACCTGACTACAGCATGCCGTCGCACAGATTCACCTTGCCAGCTCATATCAACGCTATACGTTTCACCAGTGGTGTCGTGGCCGGGAAGGGGTGAGGGGGAGAGGGCAAGAGTCCCGTGCCGCCTAAAATTTGGGCTGTCGGAAAATGTCAGAAATTTGTTTTCGTGTAGAAAAAGTTTCGTTTATTTAGGGCTGAAAACCCCAGATTTTAGGAAAATTTTGCGGCAAAATCAAATTTTTGAGCACCCATAATCTTCTCCGTCGGAAATTTGCTACTGTCTGTAGGAATTCTGTCCGAAATTAGCAACTTCTTGTTCTGCTCCGCCTACTTTTTTAATTCACGACACCGCTGCTTTTTACTACGGCCTAGAGTGTATTACATGTATGCGAGAGTAACGAGTGAAACCTATGCCTCACAGTGTACACTCCAGGCCGTGTCGGGCGGACTGATAAGAAGCAAACAGTCATATCATATGGCGCGCATGTCGCTAAATCTGAGTTGGAGTGAGGCACTAAGATGGCATAAAAGTTACATTATAGAAACAAGTTTAAAGTTGGTGACGACAGCAACGCACGACAGCACACTTGCGAATGACCGGATGAACGGAATATCCAAACAATCGAAAAAGAATTATTGCATTTCACATCGAAGTGATCGAACCTTCTCTTAGCATGAGCCAGTCAGCGCGGCAGCGACCGTTCTTCGTCTGTAGTGCGAGGTCGTACAGACTGAGTACCAGCCTAGCGGACGGGTTGTCAGCGCTCAATGTGCACATACAGTCGACGTGTGTGGGATAACTGCCCGGGTAGCTCGGTGACGTCATTTCACCACCGGCTGACGTAATGCGACGCGTCATCTGACACATGTCCAGCACGTCTTCCTCTGCACAGTGCATAATGTCATACCATGTTCGTTGAATAATTAGTAAACAATCAATAAAGTTCTGAGTAAATATTTAATAAAGATCACGATAACGATTCACTATGTAATGTACGTGTTTACTTGTGGGCGACAGGTCAAGCGACGTCGGGCCGGCTCAGGCGCATCGGGCGACTCTGGCGCCGACTGCAAACCGACAAATGTCAGAACCGGCATGTCAGAATGCACAGCGCAACAATGACTTGATGACGAAAAAAGACAGAATGCAGTAAAATACAATGAAATATAGATTTTAAAAAAATACATTAATGTAAAACAAAACAATTATTCGAATAAGCTAATCAAACGTAGTTCCATCAGTATATCACCAAAGACTTGAACATTTTAGAAATAAAATTCATTTAACAGCTGTATATGCATCTGTATTTAATTTGGTTAATAAAAAATAACAATAAAACGTTCCGAAATATGTACTATTTTCAAATAGATTAGATTACCAATACGTTAGTTAAGACACCATGAAAACGGAAACCGTATATATTATTCGTAGTGTTTCCGCCACACAAAAAGTTGTTTCGGACCAGTGTTTTTGTTCTATCTTTTGCTATTTTACTTGAAAACGAATCAAAGTTTATGGTTGACTAGGAGTGGAGCGTGTAATTTTAAGAAAGTGGGGCCACGATAAAGCAGCGTGGCCTAAAAATATCAGATTTTTGTAGTGAGAAGGATTACGTATGCGGATGGAGGTATTAGACGGCGATCTGGATCGAGAAAATTTTTAGCTGATTCTTTGACGGTCGAGACTAAAACACAGTCTTCGCCAGTCGTTACATGTGTGCATAATTACAACTGGTATTTTGACTGTTAAATAAAAATCATTATGAATTAGAACGCCACTGTAGTGCATATTGCGTTATTTTCGCTTAACGTGAATACAGTATCTTTTCACTCTGGGTCGCTTTTCTAATAGTCTGCAAGCAAAGTCTCCAAAGTAAAAATGGCCGGTATTATAGATATTCAACAGTAATTGCAGGCTGATAAATCAATCACAAGCTGTAGTTACTAGAATAAACCGGTAGCTGTTAACTCACTTGGGATGCACTGGTAGTCGACCTGCAGGTAATGTGTGAACTTGTTTGGACCCGGACACGAAGGCGCGTACGACTGTAGTACGGTCCGTACACACGACCTACTGCCAATACACGATGACCAGTCGTACACCTATAGCATACACCGACCGACTAGCCATTAGCCAACAGCTGCTGGAAAGATTTCAGCATTTAATGCCGACATAATGTGCGGCCGTCTGCATTATCATCGCAATTCCCAACCATATACGTCAAACATGTAAAGGTGGTGTTATAGCTTTTAATAAAAGCCATTTCAGAGCTACAGAGAGTCATATGCCGTAAGGAATCATACAGTGTTACCTGCCACCCGACACAGGTGAACGCGCCCCGCCTAAACCCCCAACCAGATAAACCGGTATTCGATTCACCTACCCCAGAGGGATAGAAGGCTAAGTTGACGTAGGCGGCTGGTTACATACCGAGATAGTTTACCTGCCCGCAGGCAGTCACCCGTCCAAGTACTAACCCTGCTCGGCGTAGATTAATTTTGTTGATCGAACACAACGCGTTACCGCTACGCCACGCCACCAACCCAATGTATTTTAATAATTAGCAGTGTGTTTGTAGCACAGTGAATATTTAACAATCTTTAGAATACACAGCGCAAGCTGTAGGCCTACACATTTTGAGCACCTGTAGACACCGAGATAAAGGGCGATGTACTGACCTCGTTAATGGAGTCATCGACACAGTCGCCCGGGCAGTACGAGCACAAGGGATCCCCGCTGCTGACGTCATTACACTGGCGATCCCGCATGATGTCATCGGTGATGCTGGCAGCACGAACGCCGTGGAAAGCGCGAAGTATCTTGATCATGTGACTGGGCGACGAGCAGCCGAACATCACCTTGGGTATTCTGCTGCGGCTGTTGAAGCACTGGCTTGCCGACAGCACTGCAGCCGCTACAGGTGCATGCAAATCAGATGCGCCGCATACTTATTTGTATTTTCTCGGCACATTACTTACGAAATCGTTATTTAATTAGTGGCGTCGTGGCCAGGGAGGAAAAGGGGCAATTGTCCTTTAAATTTTTGGTTGTCGAAGAATTGTCGAAAGATCTTTTTCTTGTCAGAAAATTTTTGTCCAGAAATGCAAAAGTTAAAGCTAAAAACCCTATTTCAAAGAAATTTAATGGCAAAATTAACATTTGCAGCTGTCCGTCGGAATACTGTAACAAACGTAAGTGTTTGCGGGAAAATTGCAACTTCCTGCTTTGCCTACTTTTGCCTACCCACGACGCCACTGCATTTAGTTACGTGTATTGGCACTGCACTTGTAAGACTGCGCCGTTGGCCTTTCTGTTTCTTTTTGACCTTGCTTAGTATTTCGTGCACTGTACAATATTTACATTGTAATTGTTTGTGCTCTGAAAATCGAAGAGGATGACGACGATCGTGTCTATAATAATGTCTTTCAATACTGTGCTACCGCTCTCCCACGTTATCTTTAATGACTTCTTGACTGACGGAAAAAGCTTTGACATCGTAAAATGACGAACCGTGTCTGCGAAAAAAATTAACAGTAATTTTGACTTTCAGAAGATTTATTTAATATTTAATTTCCACGTAACTGGACGAACTGTCTAGAATTCCTTGCCACTGAAGCTGGGCGTTTGGGACCATTCGCATTTAAACTTAATTACCGTAAGCGTTCATCAATGCATTAGGTCTATTAATTCACGCCAAAGCACTGCTATACGACGGGCGTTTAAAAAGTTCGTAGATTGATACAGTTATACAAAAGAGATATGCGTCACATTTTGCTACCTTTAAACATATTTTAAGAACTAAAATGCACTTGGTCTAGTGTCTCCCGAATGCTTTAATTTTGCTGTAAGTCTCTTAGAATAACTTTTGACGTTGTCTTTCAGCCAGCAATTTACCCTGCAAACTACGTCCTCGATAAAAGCAAATGTGTCTGCTTTCATAATGTCTAATTATAGCCCAATAATAAGTTGTGCAATATTGCAGTGCTAGATAGTACTAACCAGTAACACAGTGTTATTGACATTTATACTGCGTATCTGTATTATACTACAAATTTGCTGAATGCCCCTCTACTTGGCAAATTGTTGGCCGGAAGAGCAAAATTATTTTTTTCTACAATGAAATTTGAGCTTCTGAGAAACCCTGGACCAAGTGCGTTTCAGTTGCAAAGGAATATGTTGAAACGTGGCAAAATACGATGTGAATATCTTTTGCCTAGCTGTATCGATCTACGAACTTTTCGAATGACCCTCGTACCAAGTAAAGTTCAAATATTTTTAATAATCCTAACACTTCAAAACATAAAAGCATGACACATTATCAATTTTCGACTTATACACAATAACCGCTTTATAACAAATAAACAACATAAACCTCAAAGTCCGAATAGCGTTAATACAAAATACACAGTCAACGGCCACCAAGCAACGACAATGCAAACCGCTGCCAATGTCAACTGAACACCAAAAAGGATCATCATTAGCACAGAAAATGGCACAAAAAATCCCAATTTTAATCGGTTGCTTTTCTGTGTCAAAATGTAACAAGATGCGTATTTCAAGCACATTTGTCGACGATTTGTTTACTAATCGTGCTTACGGAAAACCAACAAAACCGTCGACTGCGTAACCTTATTCGCAGAAGTAGTATAATCATACGAAATTAAGCCGTAGGTTACAAAAGTTGAGGACAATAAGTTGCAATATATTTTCCTGCAAATTTTAACATTGTTTAGACAGACAGCTTTGCTTTTAAATTTTGTCAAAAAGAAAGAAATTTTAGCCTCAAATTTTGTATGTTTGCAAAAAAATTTTTTTGACAAAAAGTTTCCTGACAGGCCTACATGTCTAGATGCCGCCGAATAATGCAAAATAATAACTGATGAAAACGTGCTGCAAACTCACATCGTTTGTCACTATAAAGGTAACTTTACATGTCCATAGCCTATGGGCCTAGTTGCTTGTTCATGAAGTCGTACAAGCGCGCAAAGGCAAGCGCCGTAGATTCAGCCGAGTAAGTAGGGTTGTTCGGGTTGGTAAAGCCGTGACCGGCGGGGTATGTGAACAGATGGTACGGTGCGTTTGCGGCAGCGAGCATTTCGGAGACAGGTTGGTAGTCTGCGGGCGACGACACGCCGACGATGTCGTCCAACTCGCCGAAGTGAGCCTGGACAGGTGCTCGAAGTCGCACGAGTTCTTCTCGGTTGTGTGCGGGTACGCCGTAGAACGGTGCTGCAGCGCTGATCTCGGCGCAGTGCACGGCCGCTTTGAACGACAGAGCGCCGCCCATGCAGAAGCCCGTCACGCCTACCTGCATTGTGACAGTAAACGACATCGGTAGAATGAATAATTTAACTGTTAACATCTTTTATTATGCGCTGCCGCCAATGGCTAGATTAAACACAAGAAATACAAGGCTATAAGTTATCAATAGAATTAATCAAAAATACGACACAGTACAAACTTTTGCTATTATCACTTGACAAAGCACGCCTGTTAACTGATGCACATAAATATAAATCTAATGTAGTGCAAAGGTAAAACGTTTAAGCTAACGCTAACAACACTTTGCGTTTTAAACGTGATTACATGTAGAATAGCACAACACATTTGCAAAGCATTTTTGCAAATGTTTTATTTAACATGAAGTTTTTCGGATGTTTCTCGGCTTTTAATAGGTATTTTCAACCGTTCAAAATGTCCAAAAGACTGGGACTATCAAACTCGCAAGATTGTGTGCGTCAAAAGTGAGCTCAGCTAAGACAATATTATGCAAGAATACGGAGTTAGCAGAAGCGGCTATCACTTTCAATAACATAAAAGGCCATAATGATAGTCTCACAAATTAAAAGATAACATTATATTTACTGATATGTTTAACGTTCATTGATCATTCAGCTTGCTATACTACAGTGACTCTGTTTCACCGAACAAATGAGTCAAACACCGACCTTGGTGCAGCCTGCAGTCAGAAGATATCTGGCAGCTGCTGAGATGTCTTTAACGGCGCCGTCCCAGTCCAAGTCACTAGAGTAGTGACCTGCCTGCTCGCGGTCGATTGCGACTTTGCCTCGGTACACGTCTAGGACCAGCACCGTCATCTGACCTTCCCTGGCAAGCAGCGCTCCCTCGTCCACAATCTGCTGCGTCATGCCCCACCACTCGTGCAGAACTATTAGTCCACGACGATGCACCGAAGGATCGCCGATCAGCACGCCGACTCCGTCGCCCGCCAAATTGTCCGACTTAAACGAGATCTTTTTCGTCTCCATTGAACTGTGCTAAATCCGCGTAGGCCTATTATGTACTCGTATAGGCTTGCTGCTAGAGTTTGACCAAAGCCAATGAGACAAAGTATATTACTTGATGCAGTTCCGTGTAACGTCACAAACTCACAATGTGACGAGACAATGTTCGAAGTTTAGCTGATAATGGGCACACACTTACTCCACAGGCTAACACCCAGTAACGGGGCCAAAAAGGGCCACGCTTGGCTGCCCTTTAGACCGCACTTGTGTTTTATGGACAATAAATAATTATTGCGGTACGCACGAGTGCAACACAACTGTTATATAGCTGTATACATATGCAGCTATCGTAGTTAGACGTGCGACCCATGGGAATATGTAGCCGTAAACAATTAATATGAGCAAAGCTCACGTAATGCGCGACAGCGTCGATTTGTGCGGTGTTGCCATTTTAGAAATTAGTGTACAATGAGCAAATAATAATTCGTATTGAGAGGGCACCCAAATTTTGAGACCAACGTGCAGAAGACTATTTAAACCTAGAAGGTCGAAACTCAGACGGTTAAAGTTTACGTTCTAGACTAAAAAGTGTATACGCAAATTCTCCTAATTTATCTCTAGTAACTACGGCAATATCTACTGTTAAAACATGCGTCATAACCTGAAATCGCAAAAAAATCACTAAAACTCGCTTTTTAAATTTTAAGGTCGTTTAAAGTCGTCAATGTAGGTACCCCCGGAAAGCTTGTAAGTAGTGCAAGCGCAACCTATAAGCAGCAACTATCTATCTATCTATGACCGTTTTACGCTAAATTTGTGATAGTGGCAAAAATCGCGGATTTTGTAAAGTTACTAATAAACCGCAATGCGTGACTTGCCCGCCCGTCTGTGCGTCTGTCTGTTTCGTACTGGTTTGAACTGTCCCCAAAACAAGAGTAAATAGTGTGCCAATTTTCACTTTATATGTTCAAGGTGGGAATAGGGTTTGGATTTAAATTGCGCAGCTCTAAAAAGATGTGACATAATTATATCACCGCTAGACTGACACATGTTTTAGTAGATGTAAGATGTTACCATAAAAATAAAATCTACGTACGATGATTTTGAGTGACGACTTCAGGTATGACCGAAATGACGAGTACCAGTAGCCCAGGTAACAGCATGATGCAGGCTTAATCCACGTGTGACGACTAACAGCCGGTGATATAGGCTATATACCTTTTAATCCAACTGTTTATCATCTCTGTCTCCATGGCAACGACATCAGCAACGACATCAGCAGCTGCTGAAGCAAGGAACCTTTGAGACGAAATTATCTTCTTGTCAGTCTCGCAGATAGTAATCGTGAAACAGTTAGCTCAAATCATCGAGATGCATCTTCTTCCATGTCGCCCATGCATCAGGATTATCTCAGCAGCCACATATCTCTTTAAACAACGACCACATTTTGATGACAAAAATATACAGGTAAAGTTAAAATTTAGAGCAAAATGTTAGATTGGAATTGTGCAATTGCAGCGAAGTCTCGTGTACGCCAACCAAAAACATACATGCTGTCGTCCGTTTGTCCAGTGCGAGCTCTTAACTCGAACACTGAACGTAGAAAACCCCAAATCGGTAAAAACGTTTCCCATCGCAGGAGTATTCGGTGTGCCAATTTGCAGTTGAAATGTTCAACGGTCAGAGTTAATGTTGCGCAGCAGTGGTAGATAGCCGCATAACATGTGAGCACTGGACCGCCATAATTCTAGTCAAATAATAATTCAATATCACTTTGCGACTTCAGCAGATTTCAAGTTTTTTTAAGTTTCAGTGTATAATTTATTATAATAGTTACACATTTGTTGCTTTTATAATGCCTTTAAAACCTATGTTTTGTTTGGTGCTTGGCTTTTTGGACAACTATGCTGTTTTGGGGCAACTATGCTGTTTCTGTCAACTTTCTGACCGTTTATGGCCGCACTACAATACACATCGTATATTTGTCGACTTCAATAAAAAAAGAAAATATCTTTTACCAGATATTGTCCTTAGCAATCAAGGCTAGAGGCGGTTTCGCGAGCTCGGTGAGTTAAGTTACAACGTACGACAGTAGATGACTGTGATGTCAGGTGGCGAGCCAGCCAGCACGCGCGGAATTCGAGCAGGTATATTACGGCTTGCTGCTAGTCAGGAGTGGTCAACATCTGTCGCGCCTACTCGCTCGTGGCGTCAGTTGGCGACGCTCACCTGCAGCAGCAGCAGCCGCTGCATACGAGACATCGCGTCGCATCTGTCTTGTCCCTCGACGCCGTTAGTGATGTGCGGCAGAAAAAATACTTCTATACTAGTTTGCCGAACTAGCGAGTAGCCACACTCAAGTGAGCTTTTGACGTTTTAATTTAGTGCAACAAAAATTTAAAAGGCGCAGCATTGTGAATATTGTGAATTGTGAATAACAAAAATTGCTGAGAGAAGAAATCATGGCTGACTGCTACGATCATAGTAACTATGAGAACAAAGAAAAAAGCCGGAAAAAGAAAAAAAGAAGAAAAAGAAGGTGCATCCTGTTTAGTTTCACATTTTTTTCGTACAATTTTGGAAGAAATAAATAGATCCTATGCGTAACGGTTTCGTTCTTTTGCAAAAGGCGTTTCACGCAAGCGGAAGCGTAGACTAAGTTCTCGATAGGCCTATACGTGAGATACTGTTTGTTTTAACGCCAACGAATGCCACAGTACTCTGCATGACGGTACAGTGCGGTATTTTCTGTGGCTTTTATACGTCGCCTCTCTCGCAAGCCTCGTCTTGGCGTAACTTATAGTCGTATCCGTCTGACCGACAACCGACCCAGATGTTACAGTCATGCTTCGGCCGGACATGTGATATTTACCATCCGTTTAAAAAAACAGGACACGGAGTGATCTAAATCACGCCACGCCGCAAATCAGCGTGACAGTAAGTTGTCGCTGGTTGGCATTCAACCCCCAGTCTTTTGGTCACTTAGAAACAAAGCACATAATTTTTAGTTACTCAGTTGTATAACTATAATTATGTAGGCCTACACCGTGTCTCAATAATAAACGGGCCACTTATTTTTTAAATAATTCCATAAAACGTTGTCCATTTTCGATAATTTGTGGCACATAAATGACTACTACCTTGTGAAATGCATAAGTTGCAGTTTGGCGGTTGGCCTTTCACAACAATGAATTCATACTAGGTAGCGCATGCGTTAGCTCAGAAAAGCGCTGACAAAATCATTGGAAATCTGTTACTTATGTAGCATTGATCGTATTTATTTTAAGATTGTAGGTCGACGAATTAAGCTGACGTATCAACAAGGAGTGAACCGCTCTGAGTCAGCTGTTATTGAACGTGCTGTCGGCGAGTGGCGTCAACGTCTACCGTTTGCGTTCGTGCTGGAGGCAGACATTTTCAGCACATGCTGTAATAAAGATAATGTGATGTGACACGTGTGACTTTTTGAGAGATAGATAATAACTGTTACTCGTGTTTGTCGCTATTCAGTTAATCATTTCTGAGCCGACGCATGTGCTACCCGGTATGAATTCATTGTTGTGAATGGCCAAACTACGACTCTCGAATTTCGCAAGGCAGTTTAGCAACAACATTTAAGTGAGGGAACTAAATTATAGTCGTTTACGTCAAGTTTTTTCCTAATGTTGCCTGCCAAAAATTATCAAAATCGGCTAATGTATCACAACGTTATTCGAAAAATAAAAGTGGCACCTATTTCTGAGACACGGTATATAAAGGCAGAATGTACGTAAATATCACTTATTGCAAAAGTTGTTTTGTAATCTAGATTGTCTTCTGTTTAACATTATTTTATCATGTCTTTTTCAAATGCTGCATAATGCATATGCCTATACGTTTGTTATATGTGAAATAAAGATTATTACTTACTTACTTACTCATTAACTTTATAAGATGTTTTGGTACTCTATAAGGTGTTTTGGTATGTAATAAATGTGCATTACATTGACTGCAATGTTAAACCTTGGCTGTCCATGTACGACATGTGTATAAAGGCAGAATGTACGTAAATATCACTTATTGCAAAAGTTGTTTTATAATCTAGATTGTCTTCTGTTCAACATTATTTTTATCATGTCTTTTTCAAATGCTGCATAATGCATATGCCTAGACAGTGTGTGATACTATTTCAACTTGCATTCACGAATTATTAATATTATTAATATTAAAATTAGATAAGTTTATTGTGTTTTTACTTTGGGCTTCTTCTTAAAAATATTGCACAGAAGCCTGTGATACAAAACCAAAGAGAACCTCAAACATCTGACAAAACAAACAACTTGTGCAACTAAACGATGAATAACACGAGCTGCACAGAGTTTTGACGACTGCGCAAAATTTCAGCTCACGACCAAATTCCACTACTTGTGACTACATGCTGTACAACAAATTTTGCAACAAACCGAGAGTCTACTGCAAGTCTACAGCAAGTTGTACAACACAAAGTCCACAAAAATCGAAACCTATAACACGACATCTCAACATGTCAGACGTCATGAAATCGACTCATGTTTCACAAAGTTATTCAAAAAATAAAACTGTTCAATTGTTCCACAAGTCGCACAACAAATCGAAGCACGTTGGTTGGAGCTTGGGCTTAAAGAAAGAGCGGACGTGCGTCGTCGCTGGCCAGCAGTACAAGGCAGTTGAGTAGGACGAGGCAATCCTGAAGCTCAACAGGTGGAGCCACGGCGTTGATGACGTCACACAGCTGAGCACGTGACTCGGGTCCTAGCGTCATCAGGAAGTGATGCTGACGACTGGCGTTCAGTGACGATGACGGAGTGCCGCAAGTGAAGCTGTTGGCTTCAGAGCGCCGATTCTGATGTACTGCAGACAGCAGGCCCCCGTAACGATTCAGCTGCAGCCGTTTAACACACATCTGCACTGTACGATTATCAATCAAAGTTCTCGGATGTGTGTAATTTACAAAACATGCGCACGTTCCGTAAATCTAAATAAGAAGGTTCAGGTGGAAGTAAACTTGTTTGCGTCAGATGCCAGAGATGTCCGAAAATATAGCCCATGCAGAGACGTTGGGTCCGTGCTGTGTTAAACCTGTGGAAAGCTGTTCTGTAAAACTTGTGCAAACGCAGGTTGTATAGCCAGACGACGTGAGCGAAAAAGTGTCACTCCGCTAAAAAAAGAAGAGTGTCATATAATTTTCAAACACATGGACCGAAAGGTAGCTAGTAATAGGGCCTACTCTGAGCAATCTGAAATCATAGGTAGGCCTAAATACTGTCGCCAAGAAGACGACGCTAATATTGAACTGTGCAGTAAGCAGATTTTGACTATGAATCCAATATTGTATGAATCCGGGAACGGCGGTCTACGCTTGTAACAGCAACATTCAGACAATATGCCTCAAGTATTAGAAATCGGCTGCATATAAACTGCATGGACGTTGAACAGTAGGGCCTATATACGTTACGGTTAAGCCTACCAGTCTAGCAGCAAAGTGCGGATGGAAGTGAAAGTCGTATCCGAACGGTCGCAGACTGTGAGCAAGGTACTTGTAGCGGTACATGAGCTGATAGCGACGAGCCGTGTCCACGACCTGACCGCTGTCACTGTCACCATGGCTGTACTGGGCACAATCCTGTTCTATCAGTCTGGGAATGTCCTTCACCAGGAACCCGTACAACTCGTGTGGCCGACCACCGCCTGCGAGTCAATCGTTAAATCAGAAGTGCTTTAATAGAGTGCTGACATTTAGATCATAATATCTGGGCATGATTTTTCGAAAAGCCAGTCTGACGTAGGCGTCTGGTCTGTCAGGAGGTCAAAAGTACTGGAGATAAATCATCGACCAAAATTTTACAACAAATCTCAATGTCAAAGTCATTTCATTAGAAACTAACAGTAAAACTCAAATAATTCAGCTAGAATATTTCAGCAGAAAAAAATTGACCTACTTGTTTTATTGGGTCAGTCTCACAGAAACAGGATTTTTTAACCGGTCGAATCAAGTCACAATGTCACCGTTAAGATAGTGTCATGGTCGAAATTTCTGTTTGCGTGTAAAACGCAATCGAATGACTGTATATACACCAAGCGAAATATAATTTTGCTTTTGATGTAATATATAATTTTGTTTTTGATAACATATTTTGTTAAATATTAACTCTACTTTTTAGCTTAATATAATATTTTTTTTAAAAATCACGCTAGCCGTGGTTATGTCAACTTCGGTTTCTTGGCCCATTGACAGAAACGACCGACATTGTCAGTGCTAAGGAACCATGGAGACAGGCTAGTAGCTAAAGGTTCGAAGAAGTCTAGCTTATCTCGAAGTCGCATCTCAGAAAAAAAACTGCCAAAAAATTATGGAATCAAACAGTGTTAGTACAAGTAAACGCCCCCTCCCTGCCTTAGCCCCGGTTAAGCAGATCGGCACTCGATTTACCTACCCCGGAGAGAAGAAAGACTGAGTTGACTGACCTTAGTAGTTTGTTACGTACCGCGATATTTCTTCACAGCTAACGGGAATTCACGTGACAACACACATTCCAGACAGATGGATGGGCAGACAGGGAGTCGCTGATTATTAAACAATACAAACAAATGAATCTAACGTGACAAAACGACGGTCATGTGTGCACGGCAGCAGAGCAGCACACCTGTTGCAGGTGTTACGTCATGATGAGGATGAGGATGAGGAGGCTGGTTGCTGTTGCTGCTGCGTGGCTGAGTTGGAGTGAAGATGTAGTGCAGTATGCGAGTGTCGAGCTGTAGCGCTATTTCACCGAGAAGTCGTTTGTTACAGACGCCAGCCCTGCACGTCATTGGGCCTGCAGGATCTACTGCACCGCTCGGCACCGCGTGTCCTGTTACCTTCTCACGACCTTCCGTCGCACACACACACACCAACTAAATGAAATGACACAGTAGAAGCGATCACAAATTTGCAACCTCCGACAAGACTGCTGCTGCGACCTGGCGGAAAAACTTACAATAGTCAAGCTACATTTGCTATTACCTAATAGACTACAGTAAAGAATCCTGGATAATGATTCAGAATCCGGTTCAATCCATAACACAAATGCGGATCGCCGCCAAAAATCATGTATAAGTATGTCGAACACTTCCGCAAATTTTCATCATAATCCGTTCTTAATTTTGGGAGTAATCCGGCTGACAAAAACTGACTGGTTAAAAACAACCTTCTTCGTCGCTTCGCTTTGGGGTAAGTCGGCAGAGATAATAATTTACTTGAAATGTGTCTTAAAATATACATTTATTCTGTATTTTACTATGTGCATTTAGAAAGTACGTGTTATAATTTTGTAGCATATGATCCTAGTGAAAATGTGTTTCTACGCGTTTTGTGCAATTAAAATATAAATTACTTTACAGGCAATGCAGTGGCAATATGATCAAGCATGAATCACAAACTAGACATACATGTGTGTTTTTGAATAGACTCATAGGTTGAAACGTAACTTAATAAGTTATAATAAATTCATCAAATT
>Ga0209367_1002002_pt1 | contig 26274 bp, 16 predicted proteins | sample WorMetLIZISLAND2_FD_187412 | JGI IMG/M metagenome (GOLD analysis project Ga0209367, IMG submission 187412) | Marine gutless worms symbiont microbial communities from Max Planck institute for Marine Microbiology, Germany - Olavius geniculatus... ... | reverse complement strand
AAAAGTTGACACAGTGGCGCTAGACTGAACCAGCAGAGACCAAAAAGATAGATGCAATGGCTTTGTTAACAATAGTATTATTAAACTTATAAACTGAGCAATGCAAAAACTGACCATCCAAGAGACTAGAATGCTGGTTGGAGAGACAGTGCGTGCTGCTATGGACAATGGGGGACTGTCAGGCGCCGCTTGTAGAGTCCTAACTGCAGGCGACGGCAAACTGAAATTGCTCGTACCAACGTCATTGCTGGCAGCAATACGGAACTGATAACTGGCATACGGAAGTAGGCTGCAACACAGCATCACATCATCAGCTACATGATATATTTTTACGCGCAAAAAGCAGCTACTGCTTTCAGCACGTCTTAGCCAACGCAATTCTGTCTGTCTGTCTGTCCATCCGTCCATCTGTCCATCACACGGGTAGATCAGTCAAAAACGGTGCAAGCTAGGATCACCAAATCTTCACCGTCGGCTGCCTGGAAGACTCTAGTTTCAGAAACTGTAAATAGGGGTCACCCCGAACGAGGGCACTAAATGAAAGGAGGGGAGAGAAAAAATTACTGATTTTTGAGCCAAAAAGTCACTGTATCTCAATAACGCTGCGAGATAGGGCCAAGGTTACTATTAATCACTAATAGGAAGTCGTAAACTGGCTCTCGATTGCCACCAAATTCGATAACCTTGAATGACCTTGAATGCTAAAATAGGGGTTTTTATGGATTTTTTGGCGATTTCAGGCTGCGAGACACATTTCAAGAGGGAATTGCGCCGAAACCAATTCAGATAGACATGGACAAGCTGCACATGAAATTTTCAGTATTGAACGCAGATTTCAACGATCCAAGTCTCGATTTTCTAGGTTCAAGGAAAACTGCACACGAGGGCACCAAAGAGCGGTACCGCCGTAAAAGTCACAACGAAATGGCTGTAGAGTTTGCGAACAGGAACTGCTATAGGCTTTCGTGCGTCTCGTGAGCATTAGCTCAAACTTCTTGTCTCAACAGACAGCCTCCATCATTACTTATACTCACACACTGAGCATACACATCAAAATCAAGTTCAACGAATAGTTACAGCAGTTGCTAAAGACATCTTTGTCTCGGTTTCAAGAATGCAGCAAATAGTGACTAACTGCTGAATTGTGTTCTTGACGTCACATGACCCCTAAAGATCACATCATCTGACTGTCAATGTGCTGTTGAATAATATAACCTTTTTATGATTTTTTTTTGCTGTTTTCGATGCATCACTCATTGCATGTCGCCGTTAACAAGTGTATAAACTGATGTTTTGTACATTTATATTTGCTGTTTTATTACAATAACAAAGTTTTTATATTGATGGTCAAACCATTATAAACCATCTGCTTTCCACGGCCACGAAGACACTGAACCTTAAATATTTTGAGGTCACGATTTTGATCTTTAGGGGTTACGTGATGTCATCGGAATGTGACCATCAGACTCGTCGACAGCACTTTTCTATTGGTGGTCAATGATGACCATGCCTCTATCTTGCATGGATACGGAGATACGAGGCTTCAAAGATTTTGGGGTCACGAGTTTGACCTTTTTTGACGTCACGTGACCCCAAAAGATCAAACTCGGCATATGTGGTTTCCTATTGGTGGTCCATTGGAACCATGCATCTATCTTGCATCGTTACGGAGATATAAAGCCTCAAAGTTGTATTTGCCCATGTTAAAGGCCAAAAGTTCACTGCGCATGCTCCACGTCACGTGACTTGTAGGCAGGGGGTCCAAAATGATTACATATTTGGAATTTCTAAGTTCATATTGCCTATTCACTATACAACTTCTATGAGGCTACGATGACGATTAAGGGTCATTTGTAGGTGAAAATTTTATACATAGGCACGTTTTAAAGGCCAAAACGTTGACTGCACATGCCCCGTGACCTGTGGGTAGGGGATCAAAAATGACCACATATTTAGAATTCCCGAGGCCATGTTGCCTATTCACTATATTTTATGGGCCTACGACGACGATTATGGGCCGCTTATAGGTGAATTTTTTTATACTGGAGCGTTTTTGGCCGAATTTTTGGGCCCAATTTTCGACTTTCGACAGGGGTTAGATATTAAGTTCGAATTTCGGTTCCCAAAAAGGTTTGACCCTTGCGTGAGGCCGCGCTGTCCAAGCAATCGCGCGTAAAAATCTGCCGGGCGGTCTGACCTGTAGGTCGGTCAACAAAAAAGTTATATATATACTAGAAAAATTTTCGTTATATTTCACCCATTTGCCGAGAAGCCTCCAGTGGACGGATTTGCATGAAATTTCGCACATGGGGTCGTCTCGCAGATGTGATCATCTGTTTCAAATTTTGTGTCGATTGGTTGAGGGGTTTTGGATCTGCGCTGGGTTGAATTTTGCCATTCTCCATTGACTTAGCCGCGCGCCTGTGATATGCAGTTTTCATTGCTAATCATCCTGAGCATCCTACCCACACAGGCCAAAACTGTCCATATTCCCACTGACACCATGTGCTCCGGCAACACTGCTGACGAGTGTCCCTATTTATCCAGGGCTTCATACACTGAGCACATCATGCAAAAGTAAGTAAGTAAGTAAGTAAATGATCTATAAAGTGCCAAAGTCTCAGAAAGAATCAGGGTGCATAGGATGATGGACGCTAGGTGGCAGAAAAGGCTGACTGAAAGTAGTGGGTCTTTGAGTGACGTCTGAATGTAGCCAAGGTTTGATATTGATGAATTTGAGGAGTTAAGGAGTTCCAAATTTTCAGTGCAGAGCCAGGAAAAGAACGAGAACCAAAGGATAAGTTATGCCATGGAATTGCAAGTAACTGACTGGTAGAAGAAGAAGAAGAAGATATACTGTAGAAGTAGATAAGCCACACCTAGAATTTATAAAAAAAAAATCTGAAAATCAAACAAAAATACTTAAATTCAACATTCATTTCACACGGCATTCCTAAAATTAATAGAAAAAGCCACAGATGATGAAAATGATGATGACAAATGAATGTACAGGGTATGCCAAAAAATGACCTAACTTGTTTTTGTCAGAACTTCATCAAATCTCTACAAAATTTGATAATTTTTGATGCAAGATAGCCAAGATGATAGGAATATGTGAGGTACATTCATTGTCCACTTCACCCAATTTATGTCAACGCACTACCGTGAAAAATGCCAATGCTCAAAATTGTTACATTACACAGTGATTAACAGTATCAGATTGTTCACCTTTTCATTATCATTCGACAGAAGGCAACATGTGATTTAATAATTTAGTGGTATTTAATATTTTACACTGAAAATAGCAGACAATAAAATAGCTGACTGATGAGCTCAAAACACATCTAATCAATGAATGAGTGCTGTACAGTTTGATCAGTTGAACGTTAATGCCGCTATCAGCCATGGCATCACGTCCAAACCATTGTGTACACCTTAAACATAAATTCTGATAATTTGTAAGCAAGTTGCTACCCAAACTTATAATTCTGCAAAATAAATCACACTTTATTTTATTGTGTGCCTAATTTAGTCGTTACAACTTTTACGGTGACAACAACTAAGCATTATGCAACAATTTAAAGCATCTGCCTTTAACACGGTAGTGCATTGACATAAACTGGGTGAGGTGGACAATGAGTGTACCTCACATATTTCTATCGTCTTGGCTATCTATGTGCCAAAAATTATCAAATTTGGTGGAGATTTGACGAAGTTCTTACAAAAACAAGTTACATCATTTTTTTGGCACACCCTGTAGTTTAAAGAGATGTCTTCAATCTGCAAACCATGGTCAACTGCAGGTTCTGCAGCTCAGAATGTCAACGAAAACGCGTTTTTGGGTCCATCTACTTGGAATGCTCTCCAAACAATCTTAAATGCAGCACACACTCTGTGTTTACCTCAAGGTGCCATCTCAAACAATTCTACTACTCATTCTACACCGAGCACATTCTATGCTATTTACACTGAATGTACTAAACATATTATATAAGTTATGTTGCTCAGGGCCTATCTACTTCATCTGAATTCAACTTAACTGACCCGACTACAGTGAAGTTCCTCTCTGTTGAGGGCACATGATCGGCTGCACTGATGAATACAGAAGACGATGTGGAAGACTCAAGACGCTTCTGCAGAGTGAAGTTGCGTATCGGAGCGTATCTGTCATCACCGGTGACCCAGCTGAGCTGTACCCAGCGGTCACCCACTTCCAACACTGACAGCACAGGTGCACTCGGAATGCCTGCGTATACACAACAGCACTTGAGATGTCTTCGAACATGGCAGTGTTTCCTTTACCATTACCTTTAGTTTAAGCAGAGAAATCAAAATGTCAACAGAATGTACCAAAGCATTAGTACAGAACTTTTCTGCCTAACTGGTCTTTGCATTGCTGTGGTTGTTGTTGTTATTATTCTCTGGTTTTTACATTATTAGTTATTATTATTATCATCAACGTTACAAACTGTTAGAAAAGACTTAGTTAGCCAGTTTCTGGTGCACTCTGTTGATAGAGCAAGACACTCACAATGGAAGAAAGCAAGCTAATGCACAAAAAATTTCTGAATGGCACAATTTTTTAATTGACAATTACTCAATAATGCACAAATTAATACACAAACTTGAAAGGTCTCGTTATTATTACAAACTACCAAGGTTCCACCAGAGATTACTTTCACACCATTATTCATGGTCTTCAGGCAGTGTCACGAGACTTTCAACACTCTTCATTCATACTTAAACCTCTCATACGATACTTCGCTTTTGTAGTCACAGAAATAATACTCATTACTCGAATCATGTTAAACCCACTGTGATGATAACATCTGATGAGTGGATTGACTCACTTCTGTAAGAAACGGTGTAGACCATGACAGATGCTTCGGCTCCCCAGCCTGACTGAGTCTTAGCGGCCAGGGTGAACACGTAATGCTGATAGGCACTGAGCCCAGTCACTTGATAGTCGTGACGTGTTGACGGCACAGTGTCATCAGACAACTGCATCGACGAGTGCAGACCATATGCCACACGATAGCTGGTTATCACGCCATTAGGCTCAAGAGGCTCACTCCACGCTATAAGCACCGACTGCTTGCTCACTTCGGGGAAATAGATGGACGACGGTGGGCCGGGAACTGTGCATAATCAGATACAAACAAACACACGGTCTCAAAATACACCGTGTCCGGAAAAAAAGAGTCTACGGTATTTTCAACATATCTTTAATAAAATCAAATATATTTTCATAATTTTTGTCATGAGTCATAATTAGTATTTACTTTGTCTTTGAATAGACTCATAGGTTGAAACGTAACGAAATAAGTTACAATAAATTCATCAAATTACAAGCTTTTTATTATTGTTTTTGTTGACGTTTCGGCAACCGCTGCTGACATCGACAGGAAGTCACACAACATGATGTAAGGGCTTACACATGAAGCACCAGCAAATCCACAGCAACAGAGCAAAACAAGTCAGCAGTCACAGACCACGCCATCTCTCTCAAATACGTCATAGACTGGGACCATGCCAAGGTGATCGACAGAAAAAGCAACAGAATGGACCGGTGGATCAGGGAAGCGATACACATTAGAAAAAAACAAGACAAGTCCATGAACCGAGATGAGGGGTCCTACCAACTTCCACACATTTATGACTACTTACTGTCCGCCGCAGCTACACCTGGTGGACAGTCGTTCGGACGATGGCAGCAGCAATTGCCAAAACATCAACAAAAACAATAATAAAAAAGTTGTAATTTGATGAATTTATTGTAACTTATTAGTATTTACTTTGTTATACTGTCGAGAAATTTTCTTTTTATATCACGACGAAACTATATGGTGCTGACGTAATTATGCCGTCAACGAAAATGCCGTTTTTCTGTATCCGAAGTGGAAAAGCTAACAGTGTTCCAGATGATAACTTTACAAAATTCAAATGCACATTTAGAATTTTGGGTAGTCAACATTAGAAAAGTAATGTGCAACTGACAGTGTACTGATTGTCCGCCTCACCTAATTAGCGACGCCACTGTACCTCGTAAAATGGAGCACTCTCTGCATTCTTACAAAACGCCACACCAAAATTAACAAAAAATGAAAAAAAAATAGCCTTGTTAGCTCTCACAGCTGCTTGTATTGTCAACAAATCTTGCTAATAACCAACTTTTGAGTCATAAACTTTATTAAAAATGTCACTGTCACGACGCTAACACATGCTGCAGAGACGACGCTGTACGCTGATAACAGCGTCTGCACAACGACGTTCCTGTAGTGCATGCAACGACCACGCTTAACATGGTGAAAAGCAAAAAACTACGTAAACTAAGTTTTGGCAAAAAATATCCTATTTCTATGCCAACAATCTGTCAAGTTTTTTACTGCATTTTTTCATCATTTATCTTGTTTTTGTATAGCAAAGACACATTTAGACGTTATCTTTTTGCAAAAACGGCATTTTCGATGATGTCATGATTGCATTGGCAATACTTAGTGACAAGTGAATATTGAAGATTAGTTTTAGATGTTCTTAGTAAAGCATATCATCAGCATAATGTCTGCCAAAAACTGTAAAAGTAAGCTTAAGTTTGATAAAGTTATTTGGAAAAAAGTGTAGACTCTTTTTTCTCCGGACATGGTGTATAACAAAAAATATTCCAAGGATGTGTTTCGTGTTTAACTGGCCTATTTTCTGGCAGCAACTTCTGGTCAAACCTGTGCAAAGGCCATAATTATTCCACTTGGGATGATCTGCTTACTTACGGGTTGGGGTGACCTATTTAACTTGAGAGACCCACCCTGATTGGTGATTTTTCAGCCCAACCCAAGGCTGTTTTGCTGACTTCGCACCAGCTAAACTTCCACCACACAAGATGACAATTGGTGCCACAGCAATGGAAAAGCAATAGACTAATAAAAAACTGGTCAGATGGCCATCTATTGGCGACTATTCAAATAAAGATGTGCAGACTAACCAAGTCTGTTAAAGGTGCTGGCTACTAATAGAGCCGGCCATCTAGCTGAAAGTGCTGCACAGGTGATGAGCTCCCATGCAACAGAATCTAGTTTTCTTCTTCTTTTAGGCAAACTCTGAGTATTTGAACCGTGAACCATAATTACAGTCAATTACCATCTTCAATGACCATTGCTGTGGTGTGGCTCGATTGTTTAACAGTAACGTGTCGGACTTGTAATCCTGAGGTAACTCAGAGGTGCAGGTTCGACTCCGCACCAGGACACTGCCAGGTAACGACCTCAGGCAAGTTGTTTACACACATGTGCCTCTGTCACCAAGCAGTATAATTTGGTACCGGCTTCACCGCTGGGATGTAAACAGGCACATCGCACGATACACTGGCCCCGTATTCGTGGTCTCGCAGTGTAAAAACTGGTGTCTGGCTGAGGGCTTTAAGAAACAAAGATCAGCGCCACCCTATGGGCTGTAAGGCTCAGGAAGGACTTTACGTTTTTACGTTACGTACCATCTTCAAAGGTGCGGACGCTGATGGGCGGTGAACTAAGGATGCCGTCACCGACGGATGTGTATGCCAGCATCTGAACGTGGTAGACGACGTACTTCTTCAGTGCAGTCAAGTTGAATGCCCTCACAGTGCTAGAGTTCACTGTTGCTACCTCGGCACTGGATACACCCAACGACCTGTAGTGGATCTGCACAGAATCAGAGCATAGCACCAGGGGCGGTATGCATAACAACGTCGTAACTTTACTTCCAAACTAAAATCGATTTACGTTGGGCGTAGCGAAAAGTCGGTATGCATAACAACAACGTAGCACTAGTCGGACGCCTACGTCCAAACTAACGCTAGTCGCTCCAGCGACCTGACGTAAATATTTAGTCGATCGTTGTCAATGTAAACTAACATCATTAAGGAGAAGCTGCAATCAAGTCATGCGTCGTAAAGGACTTCTGGCGAGTCAACTACACTATTGAAACTAATTGCAGTATTAAAAGTTGCTGAATAAAACCTATAGCGTTCGACAAATTTCATTTATTCGCATTGCGCATTCTTACTTAGATCATGGAGTTGTAACTAGGCTCGAGCATGCTCGAGACTGCAGCAGACAACAAGTCAAGCCATATCTATTTTCAGCTGCAGGCCGGCCGAGGCAGAGTGCGTTTAGCCAGGAAATTCCAGAGTCAAACTTACCCAATGTCAACTACGTCGCGACTAGCTATTGGCTCGCTACGATAGCGTTTTGCATGCCGTCGAACGTAACTTTCTGGTTTGGAAGTAGTTAGTCGCGACGTAAGCCTTACGTCCAAACTAATCTACGACGTTGTTATGCATACCGCCCAGGCACCATACAATGACCACAAATCAACATCAGGCACCGAAGAAAAAGCAATATTCTTATGTCTCTGAGGTCCTCGGCAGAGCCAATCAACTACGTTCCGAGGAGAAGGAATCTATGCCCAAAAGTGAAATAATATGTTATACAAAATGTTAGTCATTTAATTAGACTGCAATACGATATGCAGCATTTTACTGACTTGATATCACTTGATGAAGAAAAGCATTCACTGCAATGTCCAGCAACCCATGCACCCAATTACATCAGTCTGGCATTTCTCTCGCCCTTCATTGTACTCTTTCCCCATGTTGCAGATACCCATGTTATGCATAGTAACACTATAAAAACAATATACAGGGTGGGCCAAAAAAACCCGGACCTGTTTGAGCGTTGATAACTCAGCGATGGTTACCCGTAGAAAGGCGTGCGATACGTCAAAAGTTTTAGAATGTTGTAGACAAAAAGGGCCGAACTTGCATAGCAAATCATTAAAATATTCTTGGCCTAATTTGCATAAATCTTCATTGCCCCTGAAATTAAGCATTTGCCTGCACTCCCATGTGCCCGAGTTCACTGAACTCAAAAACTCACTGCCAGAAAAGTCCAGATTTAAATTCTGTGAATTATTTAGTGTACGGGCATTGCAACAGATGGCATGGCCACAAAATTTCAGTAACTGAACAGCTAAAACGTGTGCTAATCGAATGCTGGGCTCAGCTGATCCTGAACACATTGACTCCAGCGATCGATCAGCTGCCTGAAAGGACTGATGACGGTTATGAATGCAAAAGCTGGACAATTGCCTATGTCGAATTTCATCTAAACTCAACGTATTTGTTAATGATTGTTGATATTTCAGTGTATGCTGAATGAAAATCAACTTAAATTCATGTGTTACTGCCAATTTAGCATGATTTTAGGCGTGGGACAGATTTGTGTAAATCTGGCAAAAAATATTTAAATGCTGAGACATGCAAGTTATACACTTCTTCTGTACACAATTTTAAAACTTTTGGCATATTGCGCACCTTTCCATCAATAAACATCGCTAAGTTATAAAAGCTCAAATATCCATGTTAAATCCATGTGTTACAGTCAAATTTGGCAGAATTTGGGGGTGACAAATATTTATGCAAATAAGGCAAAGAATATTTAAATGCTTCACTATGCAAATTTGTTGTTTATTCTTAACAGCATTCTGAAACTTTTGATGTATCACACGTCTTTCTACCATTAACCATCGCTGAGTTACCAACGCTCAAACAGGTTCGGTTTTTTGGCCCACCCTGTACAATGGTAATAACATTACTACAGTGCAGGATAACAATGAAGTGCAAAAATGCACATCTACCTTATGAACTATAGCTAATCTTTATCCACCACAAATGATAGCAAATAAAATAAAAGAATAAATATCAAATAAACAAAAAAATAATATGTCAGCCCTAAGAAACTAAGCCTCATGGGCGCAAAATGCAAAAAATAAACAAACACTAAAACAAGGTTAGATGAAACATCTCAGAGCATCTAAAGGATGGCGAAATATGCTACAAACATAAATAATAAATCGTACCTTATATCCATGTACAAGACCATTCTGGTGATACGTTGGTACTGGAGACCACGAGACATCAATCATCGTTGAACTGATAACAGTCACTGTGATGTTAGTCGGTGCAGCACTTGGCACTGAACAACAGCATAAACACAGCAGACTTCACTGAAACAATGGCTGCCACGAGCAATCCTTACAGATTACAGTTTCTGCCTCATAAATGACACATTATCACTGCAATGTTTTTTGCCTTCTGCTAATTTAAATCTCACCGCTGTCTCGATCACAGAAGATCAGGAACAATGAAAATCACAAATCTGACAAGAAACCGACAGTGAATCAACCATGCAACTCATCTCGGTATTCTACCATAGCGTTCTACCATTGGCGACCGCACCTTTCCAGCAACTGCTGCATCGGTCTGGAACAGTCTGCCAGAGTCGGTTCAATCATCTCCATCGTTGCAAGTTTTCCGCAGCAGACTGAAAACCGAACTTTTTGCCTGGTCTTACAGTCATGACTAACAACGTCTCATTGCACTGACTACTATTACGTGACTTCACTGTTTAGGCTTATTGTTACGTGTCCTTGTAGTCTTAGGACTTAATGCCACGCTAAAGTTAATTCGTCCTTCATCATCATCATCATCATCAACTAATCCTGTGGCAATACTACAATGTCAAAAGACAAGATGCTGAGGATGAGGACTGCTAAAGAATGAAAGTGAAGTCCATATTCTGCCATTCAACGTATAGCAGAATAAAGACCCCAGAGCCAAATTTTGGTCTCAATGCCAAACCCGGACATCATGAAATTTTGCATTTATCACATAAACTGGGCGAACTTTCACAATATCTCTACCGTGATTGGCAGCACCATAAACATTGTAATTCCTATTACCATAGCCAACAGTGTTGTAGAAGAAAATTAAATGGGCAGAAAGTTGTAATTTTCTGACAGATAGGTGTAAATTTCGGACAAATGACGCCATGGCTGATAAATTTCGGATGGTTGCTCAAAATTTCAATTCTGCCCTAAGTGTTCCAAAAATAGATTTCAGGACCAAAATTTTGTATTTTTGAACAAAAATTTGCTGACACAAATGAAAATTGCTTCCGGCAGGCTAGAAACTGCCAGGATGCCACTGACTACAACTATAACTACTATCATCAACAAGAATACAAAAAAACACCCAAAAGTAAGCCAAAATGTGCTGTTCTAGCATACATATCCCATTCCCATTGTCCCAAATTTTGCAAGCTGGGTCATATGCCAAATATCTTTCTTGGTTTTAAGTTTCAGAAAGATTGGTTGGAAAATGTGGAAGCTGTGGAGAGAGATCAAAATTCTGCTTCCCACTGACTTAGCACATCACTTATACAACAGCCGTTGCTACCGCACATATGCCAGTCCATAGCGACAGACCTGACTCGTGAGTTCGTGCAGCCGTTGGCTCGGTGAAGTTGCTGCGTCCGACATTGTTGACAGCTGCCAGCAGAATGATGTAGTTAGTCCACGGCTGAAGTCCAGTGAGATGGAATGAGATAGCATTCCCATCATTAATCACCGCTGACTGGTTGGATTCAACGACACCATGCTCATGATAATGCAGCAAGTAGCCTTGGCCCTCACCATTCCATTCATCTGATGCTAAAGGCTGCAAAACAACTAGCATGATTATTGGTGGCGTGGCGTAGTTGGTAACGTGTTTCAGCTGAAACGAAGTTACTGTACGCCGGGCCCGGTTAGTACTGCGATGGGTGACTGCCTGTGGGAAGGTAAATCATCTCGGTGCGAAGCCTGCCAGCTAGGTTGACTCAGCCTTCTACCCACTGTGGGACGGTAAAATGAGTAGTAAATCATTTATATGGGTTACGGAAGGTGGTGACCTTAGTACAGCTGACTGGGGCTGCCTAGCTGGCCGCTGCTTTAGCCAGTGTCTGCAGGCTGCACGTGGTGGCCAAGCGGCTGGTGGCTCGGGTTAGTGACGAAAAGCGCATTAGGAGCATTGTACGCGAAATGCGCTATACAAATTGACACCTTTACCTTTTTTTTTACCTGAGTATTTCATGTCCAAAATGCTAGTAAAATAGTACCAATAAGTCAAAGCTAGAACAGCCTAACTAAGAAAACTTTTGCTCGTTGCTGGGTGAGCGCGGTTATATGCTGTATGCCCAAAAAACAAAATTACAGCACCAAAAGAACAGAAATTGCAGATAATATCAAATAATAGAAAACGAGTCAAAATAACAACATACACTGTGTCCCAAGAAAAAACATCCCCGACATTTTCGACTGTAACTTAAAAACCAATCATCAGATTTTGACAATTTTTGATACGAACATTCCTGACACAACTTGCCATCAAATGACCGTTCAGTTTTCCACCTCACCCAACGTTTGTTTCTGCACTACCTGGGGAAAACCCAACCAGCGAAATATCACTTTTTATCCAATGCGATATGATTGCTTAATTAACATAACACGTAAAAACACATTTTATTCACATTTCTGACACTTTGGCTGACAATTCATTTAATTGTACATTTTTCAACTGACTGTAGTAAAATTGCTTGAAGTGGTAGCCCACTATGCGAACACAGGCAAGGTGAACTTTCTCCATTCATTGATAGCAGTATCAATAAAATTCTGCTCCAGACCAATCCAGGCCATACCAGTCGCTTCTTGACTTCACAAACATTCCAAAACTTCATCTTGTAGTCACACTGCTGCATAACAGTCAAACCTTGTAATAGACCGACTGTTGGGGCCCACAGATTAGGACAGACAAAATTTATGAACGTTTTTTCATTCATTTTAACACATATTATGCTTGGCCTGCTTTCCTCGGGTAGTGCAAAAGCAGACGTTGGGTGAGGTGGAAACTAAAACACTTACTTAATAGCCAGTTGTGTCGGAAATTTTTCAGCCAAAAATTATTAAAATCTGTTAATCTTTCTTTAAGTTACGATCAATAATGTTGGGGATGTTTTTTCAGGTTTTCTGTTTATTTCAACACATATTTCGCTTGATCTGTTTTCCCTAGGTAGTGCAAAAGCATACATTCAGCGAGGTGGGAAACTAAATGGTCATTTGATGTCAGGTTGTGTCGAAATATTTGTACCAAAAATTATCAAAATCAGACAATTGGTTTTCAAGTTATAGGCAAAAATGTCGGGGATGTTTTTTTGGGACACAGTGTATACGACTGTGGTATTTGTTGCCATTTCACCAGTGCTGCATCATCGGCTGTACTCAAAACACCTTTCAGCGTATGACTATAAATTCTAAAACTCATGTTATCACTGCTTATTATTGGAAAGCTACCTGTCCCTACTCATAAGCTGACACACTTCGTGTTCTTCATTTCAGTATTATACGCCATGTAATAGAGGCTGCACAACAATGAAAAGTAGGATCCACAGGAGATCAAATTAATCCCAGAAAAGTGAGATCATCAAATTATCATTAGCTAGAGCTGAACAACTTAATGAAGTGAAATGCTAACATACCGCCCATCGTACGAGCAGAGCCGTTTCACTAAGTGGTCGAACAATCAGTCCAGTTGGAGGTCGTGATGGAGCGGCCTGCAGAGTGTCAAACCAGGCTGTGGGTTGGCTTGGTGGACTTTGACCAGCAACGTTAACAGCTCTGAGTCTCAGCCGGTATGCAGCGAACGGCTGCAGGCCGAGGACTGTTAAAGACACGGCGTCCGGGTCGAATGTGGAATAGATCCAAGTCCAGGAGTCATTAGAGACAACATAGTCCTTCTGTGCTTCCAAAATCCATGACGAGATGTATGTGTGACCGCTAAAACCCGGAATGAACCGAAGCTGAACTTGCGTTGCATGAATGTTGGTGACAGCAAGGCTTGTTGGTGCATCTGGAGACACTGTTCAGAATACAGTGGGTGATACAAAGAAAGTAAGTAAATCATATAGCATGCAAATTTAAGTAAACTCAAACCCAAGTACAACTTTTCACAAAATAGTTGTATAAAATGTTACAAAAAAACTACACTAGCAGGCTGTCATTGACATGCTACAATTAAACAAAATCAAAATAAAGCAAAACACAGCTTATAGCTAATGTCTCATGCACTAACCATGCAGATACTGGCAAGACTGTGTCAGAAAATAAACAAAAAGTTTTTCCCTGTCGCAAGAGGATGCTCAGGACCAACGGAGACCGTGAATCAAAAAAGAAGCTGACCAACCTTGGGCCTAATTCACAAAAATCTGCAAACCCAAGTTACGAAAAGCTTAGGAAAAATCAGACTTATGAGAACAACAAAAAAGTGTGATCGTAACATAAACTTGCAAGAAAGTTACCAAAAAACTTATGCATAGTTAAGCTGCTCATGTAGAAAAACGAAAAAAATCTGAAGTTTTATAAATTAGGCAGCTATCAGAAAAAAACGGCATTACCGGGTGGTGCAAAAAATGCCCCAAACATTTGCATCCATTATTCAGCCGAGTGGTCAAAATGAATTAGTGCAAAGGCATATATGTAATGATTGAACATCTCCGAATAAGTGTAGGAGTTTTTGCCTAAAACACTACTGTATTAGCTGTGATACAGACAAAATAGCGTCACACGCCATAAAGCAATTTTTGCAAGCGGCTCATCATTTGCGTTGCCACTTGTACGCAGGCTATGCTAAAATGTCACAGTAGGCCGAATCACCAGTCAAATGATCAGCAGAAAATATGCTGATTAGGTCCTCCATTCTCCTTTGCCACTGCTGCTAGATGCTTTTTCCACTACAATATGGTTTTTCTGATTCTGGCTGTCTAATGTCGACGTCATGCCATGTGTCTGTGATAACATTCCAATCTTTGAGGTTCGCAAATGGCTCATGCCTTCCTTCATAGACAAGTTCTTGCAAGATATCTAGGGACCAACTTAATTCACGATTTCACAGCCGTGACATTTTCCGTGAAATTGACCTTCTTCCATGAAAAACGCTGATTTCCGTGAAATCCGTTATTTTTCGTGAATTTTAGCGCTTTTAGTTTAATTTATGACAATTCCAGAGTTTTATCAATAGCTTTTGTACAGATGTTGCTGTTTGCTACATGTCGCACTTCAGCACTAAGTAGTTGACATTGACTGTCTTGAGTCTTGACTTAGTGTAGTAAATATTCGTTGTTCTGAAATTTCTTCGTCTGCATTAGCACAGCACCTTGAAATAACGTCTGTGTGGCCCGTGAATTTCCGAAACTCTTTCCGTGAGTTTTCCGTGAAATTTGACACATTTTAAAAATTCTGCCGTGAATCATGCATTTTTTCCCGTGAATTTGGTTGGTCCCTAAAGATATCCCAAACTGAATAATGTAGCGGAATTCAAATCTGTTGAATGCGATGTTCATTCTTGTGAGCTGATGAAATCTGGTATGTTGTGTTGAAGAAAATTTTGAGTTGCTTTGATGCAGTGTGATGGAACGTTAGATTTTTAACTTGTTTTACCTCATTGAGCGGCATTCAGTGGTGTCATTAGTAAAGTCACTGAAATTTCTAACTTTGGTCTACAAATGCGTGAAGGGAAATTTATCTCCATAAAATATGTGCACTGTTATAATTACGCAAATTTCAGGACGTTTTTTAGTGCCACCCGGAATATACAGGGTGGGCAAAAAATGTGGCACAACTTTTGTCCATATCTTCGCCTATTATTAATCGATTTTCAAAATTCTTTCACTGGCACACACTGCAGACAATTTGAAATAACGTGATTATTACATATCCCACCACACCATTAATGCATCTCTACACTACCTTGTGAAATATCAATGAAATATGCATGCATAACAATAATAACAAACAAACATTTTGGTAAAATTGAAAAAAAAAACACTTCAGACCAATATCGCAAAGAATGGTCTGTTATGACACTAAACTGTGTAAGTCTAACACAGTCTAGTGTCATACAGATCATTCATCGCAACGTTGGTCTGAAGCATTTTTTTCATTTACCTAAATTTTTGTTATTATCGTTAGTTTTTGCTTACATATATATTTCACAAGTTAGTGCAGAAACGCATTTACCGTGTGGTGAGATATATAATAATCATACTATTGCAAATTGTCTGCAGAGTGTACCAGTGAAAGAATTTCGAAAATTGGTCAATAATCGGCGAAGACATTGACAAAAGTAAAGTGCCACGTTTTTTATGACCCACAGTGTATATATATACGTGTGTGTGTGTAACTACCAATGAGGTACAAAGCAGCATACCAGGAGTACGTGCAGTCTGGACATCATGCGAACGGGAAGGCCCAGTGCCGACCCGAGTACTAGCATACAGCTGCACTGTATAGACTGTTGTAGGACGCAGCCCGTTGATTGTGTAGTTCTGTATGGTCGACGCCAGCCTTGTGGTAATTGTGTTACGACTGTCAGCATCAGCTTTCTCTGTGTACGACAATGTGTAGCCTAGCCAGCCACAGCACAGCAGGTCTGCGTTTATCACCAGATAGCAGCACAAGCTGACAATAAATGAAAAATGAATACATACACGCATTTTCCGACTGCACAGTGCTGAAGGGATACAGTTCCAGAGGTGCTAACGATCGCAAACATCATAGAATATGACAAATATCTATATCGCAGACTGATCCGAAAAGCACACAACGAAAGTCAATCATGCACCATGATAATACTGTATCATCTAAAGGGGATGTCAGATGAACGACAAAGTCGGCCGATTTTATCCGCCGACAAAATCGCCCAACAAAAATCTGTCGTGTGTCATGCAAAAATCGCCCGATTTTGTCGGCCAACAAAAGCGCCCGATTTTGTCGGCCAAGATAGAGCATGTTCTATCTTCGACGATTTTGTCGGCCGACTTATCGTATATCGGACAACAAATTTTGTTTATTTGGCCATGGTGACTGTTTACAACGGAAGATGAGTATTTATTTTAGTTATTCATTGTGTTTGTTATTATTTTCGTTCATTAGATGCAGAAAAAAAGTGATGCAAGTATTATTTTGCAATCTGCATTCAGCTGTTGTGCTAGCTGATAACGTATGAAGTAGCAGACAAAACTATCGGCCGTGTGTCATGGTTCACCAATTTTGTTGGCCGATTTTGTCGGGCAACTCAACCATGCCCACAAAAGTTGGCCGACTTTGTCATTCGTCTGACATCCCCTTAAGTCAGCTGTGGCAACCCACAACTTCCATTCAGAGATGCCACACAATGCACAACAAAACAACTCCGTCACAAAATACAGAACCAAAAACTGAGCTTACGGAAACTAAATTTTGACATTATCCAATGCTTTTGAACACAGAGTTCCATATATAGTTCCCCATACCATCAGTTAGCATGACCCCATGGGTACATTAGACACTGACAACGCAAGTACGATGAAGCAATGTTCCTGACACATACCAATGAGAATGCCATTAATGAAATATGGCTGAGTCCATATGACGACAACTGAAGTGTCAGATATATTGGTGAATGTTAAACTCGCCACAGCATCAGGCACTGTTAACATAATAGCATACACCCCACATGATACTGTGTAAATTACATGATGCATGTCAAAAGGCATTTGCATCACTAACTAGAAAGTAGATCTATGTCTATGTCTATGCTTCCGTGCAGTGATGTGTGACTTTTCTGCATTTGCAATTTGTCACCATGTAATAAATAACTAATTAGGCGTTATAAAGCAATCTGCCTAAATCTCCAAAGTGCTAAGATTAAACCTAAATAAAAAATAGCACATCAAAGATTCCTGCTATGAAAAACCTTCACACCAATTCTGGTTTTCAATGCTGCTTTGTTTACGAGTTAGAAGCCTGTATGGGATGGATAGACAGATGCGCAGGCAAGTCTCATATCGTGAAATATCAGGATGACCACAGAATAAAAAAAATTAACAGCACATAAACTGAGTTGTCTTCTGCCATGGTCTCAAAGAAAATAATGACAAAATCTGCTTACACAGAAAAGCGAAAACAGGAAAGTAATTTCTGCAATAACAATATGTTACCGTCTTCGAGTGTCCGGACACTAATCTGTTGACTCGGTGGCCCAGAGCCAGCAGCCGTAAAGCACATGATAATCAGCTGGTACTCTGTGTATTTATAGAGGCCAGTAATCACGGCTGTTTGCTCGCCAAGCATGTTAGTTAAGTTGGAGATAAACGTTCGCCGTAAACTCAGCATGCTGTCATTAAATGTCGCTGTCGCTGTTAAGTTGACGTGATATCCCTGCGTGATGCCGTTGATGTGCTGCGGGCTGGGAGGCAACCAGCGCATTGCAATTGCTGTTGAAGTGATGGCTGTAGCGGACACATTCCTCGGTGGGGCTGTCGGCCGACCCTCCGACGTTCGCACAAAGACGTCGAAGCTGAATACACCGACGCCGCGACTGTTGTATGCAGCGACGGCTATCTGGTACTCCTGGAAGTATATTAGTCCAGTCAGCTCGTGGATGACACTGTGCTGGAACGCTGTGATGTTATCAATGCTCTGCGTTGAGTCGGGGTAGCCAGACAACTTATAGCGAACCACGTAGCCAAGCAGCTGTCCGTTCCAGTGGTCCGGGTTGGGACTCTGCCATTGCAGAACGATGGAACTGTTGGAGCGTACGGAGCCGATCACACCACGTGGCGGCCCACTGGGTGCTATACATACAACGTTACAGTATTGCAACATATGTTACTGTAGCGAGGTCAGTCGATTGGTCTCTTTGTCCGTCACACTTGTGTATTATGCTTAAGTCGTGAAACATAATAGAAAGCCATCGGATTGAGACACTTGTGTGACCCAAGTAACAAAGTTCACAGTCCTGCATGGAAAAGGGAAATTTGTTGGGTCCTATACCCCAGTCATAATTTGCATTGCAAGTTGTGGACAAACTGACATGCAACTTGCAGCAATACTCTCTAAAATCAAATGAGTTCGGCTCTTGTTATTCATCATCATTGTCATCAGAGCCTTACACTGCTCTGATATGCGACAAAACAGGCCAATATACAACATAAGCTAACCAATAAATTAGATGATGACAAAGTTTAAAAATCCGTCATCAAATGCTTTTTGAAATATGCACCATTAGTAACAGGTTTGCGCTAGATCACAACATTCTACTTAAAGGCTAAGTCGCATGAAAAACGATATTGGATAAATAAGTGTAGAATGTAATGCTAATTAATAATATGCTGATCCAAAGAAATAAAAACATCACTTTGAATTAATTTTAATAAAAATAATGTTGTGCAAATTGAATGATGATGTGTACGCTTTGTACATGGTGTGTACTACAGCATGCAAATCTAGCATGCTGCCATAGCGTCAAGGCAGGAAACTCGCTTGCATTCCGAACGCAGAAGTCAGATGTTGTTAGCGACTGGTGCAATGAAAAGGGCATACAGTTGGCCTATATCTGGTATGACAGCGACATCTCAAAATGCAAGCAAAGTCCCTATGCCCGGAACCGCAATCCAATGACGCTGCTAGTATCAAATTTTCTCTGATGCTACACTGACACTAATAGTAATAAGTGACATCACAGTTCCATCAAAATTGTCAAACACTTTAAAACTCATTTTTACAGTATAACAATATTCTAGCAACGGGAAGATAATTAAATATTGACAAATTAACATCTGATGAATCCAATTAGCACTTTATAACAGTTATGCAAAATTGTGCAACTTATCCGTTAAAACAGCCTGAGCAGATTGACGCAAATAAGCCAGCCAAATTACACAAGTCATATATTTACAGCACAAATGAAGATTTATTGCGAGATAACAACCAGAAATGTCTTGAGCTCCATTAAAGCTCAATACACAAGCTTATGCAACAGCATTCTAACACAGTGAGTGAGTGAGTAGGGTTTAACGTCCCACCCGACACAGTATAGGTCATTTCGGGGACGGCCTTTCCAGGTGGAATGCACACAAACACATAATAACGAAACAGTAAGTTTAACCTTTACAGAAACACAAAACACAAAAAAAACAAGCTAAACCTAAAATTGTAAGAACTCCATTATAAGTGTGCATATGTAATTAACATAACGGTAGTTCTAATAATCTTCTAACACAGTGACGCACCAAAAAACAACTTATGTATGTTAATTTGATAAAAAGAACAGTGCAAAGCAGCCGAGAAACTGATCTCACGTTGTTCGGGCAATGTGATGATGGGACTCGGTTGACTGGCTGGACCTCTACCGACAGCATTGACCGCACTCACCTGGAACTGGTAGGACTGAGCCGGACGCAAACCCTCCACTGTGTGCTGCCTTGCCGTCGACGACACATCGGTCGCATAACTCTGCCACGTTGGGCTTGCCTGTGGACCACTCGATCCTAGCAAGCAGAAACGAAATTCACACTGCTGCTAAAATGAAACTGTTCAAAATCACCAAAGATGTTCATTTAACAATGCATATAGGAAAGAAAAGAAACTAGCATAACATTGTAGACTTTGTATTTGCAGGTGCAGCAAATATTGCTTGAAGCAAAATGGAACTCATTTCAGTCAGACACTGCTTAATGAGTTGATGATGATGATGATGATGATGAAGGACGAATTAACTTTAGCATGGCGTTAAGTCCTAAGATCACAAGGACACATAACAATAAGCCTAAACAGTGAAGTCACGTAATAGTAGTCAGTGCAATAAGACGTTGTTAGTCATGACTGTAAGACCGGGCAAAAAGTTCAGTTTTCAGTCTGCTGCGGAAAACGTGCAACGACGGAGACGACCGGACTGAGTTAGTGCTGGTTAGTACAAAAAAAAACATAACTATGCACAATATATGTGAACTTATACCCAGCAAAATGAGCAAATAGTTGGTCATATGAGATGCAAGTAACTTAGTATATTGTTATCATTGTTGTTGCTATTATTAGAAATTATCTAATACAGACATTTATTAGTATTTCTCTAACTATAGAAAGTGCTTAGCTTCAAGCAGAATTCATTAAACATTCAGTGCACACTTAGCTGATGACAACAGTACGACGACAAAAAGCTTACCCATGACAACAAGTCGAAAATCGATGGTAAACCGGAGAATGGGACTGTTACCATCAAAACTTGACGGAATCCATTTAACATCCACAGCATTCACTAAGCTAGATGAGAGAGTAACAAATGTTATTGATGGTGCATAGGGCAACTCTACAATTACACACCATTATACAAAACAAACTGTTGATATTTCCGTTTAACTGCTGCATATTACAGGTTAAGGCTGGTCCCAAGAAAAAACCTTTGCAGTAGATCAACTGCAGTAGGTTTCACAGGCCAGACTCCAGCACATTTAACATATACGGAATCTAGTAATTCACAGTTTATCAGTTTTATCTGCATAATAACACAGTTAATTAAAACACAAGCCTTATAGCCTGCAATTATCCTTTATTAAACACACCAAAACAAGAATTCAGTGTAAAAAGTATCAAACACAGTAGTATATATGCTGAATTTTGCTAATCAGAAGATGTGTCACACAGGCAATAGATAAATAAACTGTTTTATAATGTTTTATGTACTGAATATAAGAGCAAATAAAAACCACTAAAATCAACTCAGCCTTCCATCCCTTGGGGGTAAGTAAATCGAGCACTGACATGCTTGGCTGTGATTAAGGCTGGTGTATTCACTGTGTTGGGATACAATATGACAGGTGATGCTGAATAGCTCTGAGATGAAATCCCATAAAAAGCCATACACACTAGTCAATTTTGCAGAAAAGTAGTCAGACACAATTTAAACACCATAATATCCTTTATTACCGCAGAGTTAATAAACATGAACAAAAATCAATAAAGACTGCTTGTACCGATGACATCAAGGTTGGCAGCAGCAGAATCGTTGCCAGCAATGGAGATGACACGGCAAGTGTAGCGGCCAATGTCAGTGTTCCTCACTGACATGATCGTTAGACTCCCATCAGCCGAACTCACCGACATTCGCGGATCTGAAGATGAAATTTCAACATTACTCACAAACCAAAGCCAAGTGACAGCAACCGATGCATCTTTCTCTACGCCGCATTCCAGAGTCACCCGAGAAGCTTTGATAGCTGACGAAGGCTGCGGCGGACGAACAATTCTTGTTCTTACTGAAAACACCAAACAATTAACCAAAATATAACCACAGAGATAGAAAGTAATGATAGACTGAAGTCAGGTTTGGAGGAAAACTTATTCAACTCATGCAGTATCTTCCATCTTGTACTCTGCATTCATCGAACTCTACTTTGCAGACTGTTCCTCATGTCTGCACACGTGTTTCATTTCGCATAGTTTTGCAGTAGCTGCTCCAACAAATCTGAATACCCTTATTTCGGACATTCACAATTCCGCTTCAATATGCCATCTTACTTATCTTAGTCCCCACCCTATCCCTTGTGCCCCAGGGGCCTAATTTACAAAACATCGTACGACAAATATGTGACAATGTTACGACATGCAAAAGGTTTACGATAAATGTACGATAAAACGCGATTTACAAAAAATTGTACGACAAAGTTACCCCAAAAGTTACGACAAAATGTACGACAGCTCATTAGGTGTCGCACGACAGCATCTCGCATGCATGCAGTAATTATTTTGATTTTTCATTGGCATATATTTCTCACATAGTGCCGTAATACGTATAAATTTTGTTTGCGGTAACTTCAGACAGCGAAATTGCCGCAAAATCAATTCACTTGTTATTGTTTACATCGGTAAGCATTCGCAACGGCAGAACCCGACGATCGGCGTGCAGCGCCATGTGTCGCCAGCTCAGTGACACTGTGTTGTGATTGGTTGAGGTTGTAACATAACGGCAGTTGATTGGCTGGCTATTTTTAGCGACTACAGACTTACGACAAAATTGCAAGAGAGTTATGATGTCGTAAAATCAGCTTCAAAAATTCCGATACGACATTTTTACGACAATCTTACAACATCGTAACTTGTTGATTTACGACAAAGATACAACAAAGTTGCAAGGGCTTTACGGCAATTTTACAATTGTCTTACGATGCTTTGTAAATTAGGCCCCAGACTTGGCAGGTTTCTGTTAACATTGTGCATTATACAAATTTACGTCCTACATATTTATTTTATACAGATATACTTCTACACAAAAAACACCTAAGTTCAGACAGTACAGGAACACCTACTGTAAACATCAAACAATCGATCAAACTAATAGTCGGAAAGCATCATCGTCGTCTACTTTGGGTGGCATTGTTTTTACTGAAAAGCTTTTACATACCTATATAACCAAACAGATATACAGAGTTACAGGCCTTACCTTATCTTTTACCTATCTACATACCACTATCTAATGCTAAATCATGGTGTACTTACTTAGTACTGAGAGGTGTGCTGTGCTTGAATCAAAGCCAATGTTATTAGTAGCATTGCAGATGTAGAGGCCGCTATCGTCAATGTCAGCAAAAGTAAGAAACAACTGAGTGTCAGAGACCCGAATGTGACCACCGGAGCTGCCATCAATTGCCTCCACAGCTCCATCGCTTAACTCTGAATATCACACAGCACATACACATAGGCTATAACATCTCATAACGCACTGTAGGCTGTTGCTATTTATATTACCTTTGTACAAAGTGGGCCATAAAAAACCGTCCCCATACATGTCAGCTAATTGTCTTCCAAAAGTGATGTACATTTAAAGTGAATAATGCACGTTGAAATATAATCAATTCTGAGTAACATGTGCAAATTTTGTGTAAATATTTTCAAAAATTTTGTAATGGGATAAAATAAATGAAAGGAACCCAACTCTACAGGAAACACAATTGGGAAAACAGTGTAATGTCATTTAACGTACGAGGATAAAGCGTCAATTAAACTCGTTAGCCAACAAAAGGATGGGGAGCTAAACGCATTTGTAAAGTTTCCTAGCAAAAACTGGGTGGTCAGTTCAGTTAAAGATCTTCTGCGCAAAACTGACAAACCAAACTCGATTTATCGAAAGGTCGGCAGTGGACGGAAGCAAACTGTCCAAACAACACAAAATGTCGAGTGTGTAGCGGAGCTGATATGCAGCCAGGAAGGCAACCCTGGGTCCAGCAAAATTTCAGAAAAAGATTCAGAAGGGCAAGTCTTGTCGTATGAAGTTTTCGCTGTTTTACTTAGACATATATGCAAGCATGTATTTCCATTTGTGTTTCACCATTGTGATATAATACAGTTGGGGTGCTTTGATTCTATCGTATTATTTGTTAATAACATTTTGACATCAATATGTGCAGAACAGACCAGCAATTTATATGGTGTGTCATTTTGTCCATAAAAACAAATGCAGTAGCATTTTAAGCAGAATAATATAGAGGACGGTTTTTTATGGCCCACTTTGTACTTTGTAACTAGTTTCTTTTCTCCATTTTAACTTGAAATCCTCAGCAAGAGCCAGTGCCATAGCAAAGCAACAATACATTGTGTTGAAAAGAACAAATAGGCAAAGACAAAGTAACTAGATCACCTCACACTAAATTTTATCACCAACGCGTTTGATTAAGGCATTCGCTCACTACCAGGTGAAAGTAAATCCAAAACAGATTTACCAATTGCTATTTTCACAGACTGGATGGATGCCTTGTTTCTTGCCCAAAAAAAATTTCGAACAGCTGGGCAAAATGGTAAAGAGTCGTTCAATTTTAACAACTTAACAAACTTGTTAGTCTTCTTTCAGGGCCCAAATGAAACTCCAAAGTTTCACCAAAGACCATTCCGAGATTTTTGAGTAATGTGACAAAAAATGAAGGAACAACAAAGCAAAAAAAATCACCTCAATATTTCAACAAAGATACTCAATGGCATCGAAAATAGCTTTTTATATAGTGTGCAGACTATTCTGTGACATTGTCTGAGGTGGAAGCAAAACAACGCACCTCTGGTCCATGTAACAGACGGCTGAGGCGCACCAGTTGCTATGCACTCAAGCCTTACACTATCACCAGCAATGACAGTTGTGTTCAATGGCGCTTCTGTTATCAGTGGTGGAGAATCTACATGGTAAACACCGGCATTACAACTATCAATCATTAATCCACATGCTAGCAGCCTGCACATTGTAACCTGTCCAGTGCTTTGTATTGCACAAGCTTCTTTACAAAAAATATAAATGCTCATTGTGAAGTCTGTATGTCTTGTATTCAGTAGCTCACTGTTATCTTCATGCACATGAGTTTGCAATATATGCTCAACAAACTGATAATGATGACAATAACGGTTACAAGCCCTCAACGTTCTCTTCAACGGAACATAATCATGGCAAGTTAGTGCAATGCTGCACTACAGCAACCAGCGAAGCAAAGGTTTTCACGGCAACAGAATACAACATGCGATCACAACCATGCACTTCTGTGAACGTAAGTGGACCAGTAATGAACCCTTTAATTTTCAAGTTCTGTTTAAAATCCCACTCCTATTCTTCGCAAACTAGCAAAAAACAAGCTACTAATCTACTATGCGCTCAAACCAATTCAGCCTTATTCCTCTTCGAAACAGCAAACGAGTAGCAACTAAACTCTGTTCTTATGTATCACCTTAAAACAGAAATCTTACTTTGAACATGAATCAAAATACATTGATTTAAAATATTTTGATCGCAAAATGCAAAAAAAGTGACCAACCAAATTTACTTCTAATGGTGTATGACACAAAGTATTATCAACATTATCACGTGAAATGAATAGGAGATAAAGTGACAGATGCATACTGGTGATCTGAAGCCATGTTGCTGACATCACTTTGCCGGCTGCATTCGACGCAAAACACTGAAACACTCCCGAGTCCACGAGATATGCTCTTGAAATAACCAGCGAACCATTGCTCGATAAACTGTAGCTGTAACACAATAAACAGATACAATCACTAACCGATGAATAAACATAAAATTAGCGCTAATAGCCTGACATTAAAGTAAAGAAATACATAATATCACCGACTAGCTAACTTCCAAGCGATAAGGAGCCCAGAACCAGATAGACAGTCCAAACATCGGTTCAAAGCATTTCAGTTAAATACTTTACTTTGTCGTTGGACACTAGCAAAGTAAAGGCAACAACTGCAGTGTGAAACTGTGTGACTAAAGAAAAATGGATAATGCCGATCTCTGTTTCTACACGGTGCGGCAAAAAAAGTAGCCCCCTAAAGTTTTTTGCTGTTTTCTCAGCAACCGCTTGGAATTTTAATTTGAAATTTTATACATTTATTTGCTGAAACCTGTTACATCTAACTGCCAAATAAAATTTATTCTGTTAAAAAATGATGAAGTTATAGACTTTTTAACATGACCGCCTACCGATTTTTCAGCATTCAAAAACGTTCCGGCTTCAACGCCAATTTAATAACATCGTTGAAACAACACAGTTAACTAATGATCAAATGCCAGAATTC
>Ga0209367_1002001_pt1 | contig 26275 bp, 17 predicted proteins | sample WorMetLIZISLAND2_FD_187412 | JGI IMG/M metagenome (GOLD analysis project Ga0209367, IMG submission 187412) | Marine gutless worms symbiont microbial communities from Max Planck institute for Marine Microbiology, Germany - Olavius geniculatus... ... | reverse complement strand
GCACTCAGTTTCATTCATATGGTTCACCGACGAGAAACAATTTACTGTTGCTCCTCCGATCAATCGTCAAAATGATCGTCTCTACGCCAGGACCGGGACCCGGAAGAAGCAACTCCCAGCTGACCGTCGCCTGCATAAGCGTTCAACATTTTCCAGGTCAGTTATGGTGTCCGTTGGTATTTCATCTCTTGGATGCACGGAGCTGATTTTTATTGATCCGGGAGTGAAGATAAATGGTTCATATTACCGGAACACGCTATTACGGCAACATCTTTTGCCAGCCATTCGTTGAATGTCTGGACCTTTCTTCACGTTTCAACAAGACAATGCGCCGGCTCACCGTGCTCGCAAGACGGTTGCATTACTGTTGGCCGAGATGCCGGACTTCATCGGGCCACAGCACTGGCCACCAAACAGCCCGGATTTCAATCCGGTTGACTACGCGATCTGGGGCATTTTGCAAGAGCGCGTGTACCGTTGCCGGATCCGTGACGTCGACCATCTGAAAGAGCGGCTGATTGACGAATGGCACCGCTTTGATCAGCATATCATTGACAGAGCAGTTGGCCAGTGGCGACGGCGTCTGCATAACTGTATCCGCGAAAAAGGCGGACACTTTGAACATCAGATTTAAACATGGTCATTGTTTGACTGATAGCTAGTTGTTATTGAATAGTTGTGCAGTCGCATCTTTTGTCATTTCGTTTACAGTTTGATTTCTGAGTAACGCTAAGATGAATTTTCCAGAAACTTTGCATTACTGTTTGCAATACATACAGGTATATGTTTATAAAATTATATTTGATTCGGTAAAGATTATTGCATGTTATTAAGAAATCTGCGATGTTATCACTTTTTTTGGGACGCAGTGTATATACCTTTCTGCAGAAGAAACTAGAACGTGAATTTTTAGAAAATAGTAATTTAAATACCTTTTGTGAATTTTTTTTCTTAATGTTATTGCTGAACCGCAGTGTATAGCATTCATACTGTCGCTGGCAGCGTTGTTGCTGGTGACGTTACAGACAATGCACAGTCTGCTGCTGACGTAATGATGTTGCTTCAGGCTGGCGCCGCTGCAGTGTGAGTCACTGTTATGCCACTGCATACATTGCACACAGATGCAAAAGCACAGATACATGAGAGTGAATAGATTACCTCTTCTGTTCACTACGTTCACTTAGTGAAAGTGCATGGGAGTCGACCCTAAATTACCAGAAAGAAACAGAAAGTGGCCGTAGGTTGCATATAGCAGAAAATGTATGCCTGTGAGATTGTTTGTGACTTGTGGCTTGTGGTTAGGTGTGTGATTTGGAGCAAATGGTGAAGGAACGAGACGAAATGATAAGTGAGCTAAAGATGGCAGACTTGCAGCGGTCGGTGGAGAGAGTCAGTGATAGCGTTGATGAACGAGCCCTGGAGCTGCAACAACAGAGAGTCTCACTAGACCAGCATTACAAACAGATCATCAGCAAGCTCTCCTCTCACAATGAGGTTAGTGACATAGTTAGTGGCTGCTGTACTATTGTGTCACGTTGTAGTTCATTTGGCACGTGCCTTACAATTTGTTCATTTACTGACTTGCTTGCTTTTCGGACTTGTTTCAAGTGACGCATACATAAAAGGTAAAGGTCATCAATTTGTATAGCACATCATCGCAAACACGCCTCTGATGCGCTTTCGTCACTAACCAGAGCCACCTGCCGCACAGCCACCGTGTGCAGCCTGCAAACACAGGCTGGCGCAGCGGCCGGCTAGGCAACCCCAGTCAGCTGTACCAAGGTCCCGACCTTCCGTAACGCATGTAAATGAGTTACTACTCATTTTCCGTCCCACGGAGGGTAGAAGGTTGAGTCGACCTAGCTGGCAGGCTTCGCACCGAGATGGTTTACCTGCCCGCAGGCAGTCACCCATCGCAGTACTAACCAGGCCCGGCGTAGAGTAACTTTGTTTCAGCCGAAACGCGTTACCAACTACGCCACGCCACCAACTTCAGGCAGGAGCACACCACATAGAACGTAGAATTCAGTAACGTTTGTCTAACATTGTTTTTTTGTCATTCACTTTGCACCTGGTCTGACCCAAAAACGTTGTGCGCCAGTGAACACTTGGAAACTTGAAACAACAATCAGGGAAAAAAATTGAAAGTTAGCAAAAGAGTGACATAAGAAGGATTGAAGCATTTGAAATGTGGATTTGGCCTTGCATGTTAAAGATATCTTGGACGGAACACAAAAAGAACGATGAAGTACTAGAAACAGTTGAAGCAAAAAGGAACTCATGGACACACTGAGGACCAGACAGAAGAGGTGGTTGGGACATGTGCTACGTCATGGTTCTTTGGTGAGAACAGTGTTGGAAGGTCGACTGCCAGGGAAGAAGGGAGGAGGGAGGCCAAAAGAAATGCTACTGAGTTGGCTACTGGAGACAAACGTCGAGGACATGGATTATTCACAACTCAAGGAGCTAGCACAAGACCAGACAAGATGAAGTCGATGACGAACGTGAACCTGCCCGTAAGGGCAGAATACAACAGCAGCAGCAGCAGCAGTTTAAGTTTTTGTATAACGTTTTATAAAGTTGGAATTGTGCTGGTGAACAGTATGGAGTTGATAGTCTGAAAGAGCATTTGGTTCTCAGATTAGATTCAGTAGCGCTCATAATATTTTAAGATAAATTTTTAGTAATGCAACATCGTGTTTTTTGCAAAATTGAGAAAATTTGGCTCAATCAAAAATATGCTTATGATGATATGTTTGTTTGTTAAGCAGCTGCAAGATGAAGTTGCTGTGACACAGAGCAGGAGCAGTGAGTAGTGTTTCTATGCACATAGGGATGGCCAGGCTGAGTTGTCGTGGGTGATCCAGCTTGTGTTCTTTGCGTGTTCAGCAGCTGCAGGCGGAGGTTGAGCTGGCTTGGAGCAGTGCCGGAGCAGTGAGCACTGTACAGCAGCACCTTGACTCCGCTTTTGCTCAGCTTCAGTCACAGATTGAGTTCGACCGTCACAGTGTCAATGCTCTTGCTGCTGCCGTGGCCCTGCTCTGTGGCGCCATCTATGCACTCTCCGCCAGAGCATCTGAGCTGGCAGCACAGCACGAACTGTTGACTGTACAGCTGCAACGATTTGATGCATTCAAACAACAGGTATTAAACCAGCATTTTGTGCACACAGTATAGTGACAGAACTGTATGCCGGTATTATTATTTGGCACAGTGATAAAGCAGGTTGACTCAGCATTTAAACCTCCGTGGGATAGTAAAACAGTATTATATTTCAGGCTGACTTGTAGTAAATGGTGATGGTAAATGTGGAAATTATAGCTGCTTATTTAGGCAGATCAGTTGGGTTCTGCTGTACCTAAAGGGGATGCCAGATGATCGACAAAGTTGTCCGATTTTTGTGGGCATGATTTAGTTGCTCGAGAAAATCGGCCAATAAAATCGGTGAACCATGACACGCGGCCTTTATTTTCGTCTGCTACTTTGTACAATATCAGCTGGCACAACAGCAGAATGCAGATCGCAAAATGATACCTGCATCACTTTTTTCTGCATCTAATGAATGAAAACAAACAGCAAACACAACGAATAATTAAAATAAATATTTATCTTCCATTCATGACAAATAACTAAAATAAATATTTATCTTTTATTGTAAACAATCACCACGGTAACTAACAAAATTTGTTTGCCAATGTACAAAAAGTCGGCCAGTTTTCTCGTCCAGAATAGAACATGTTTTACTTTGAACTGTTAAATTGGCTGATTTTATCGGCTGACAGAATCATTCAATTTTTGCATGACGCACAACAGATTTTTGTCAGGTGATTTTGTTAGCAGATAAAATCGGCTGACCATGTCGATCGTCCGACATGCCCTTAAGGTCCACTATAGCTATCTCTAACGCTATTCCTGATCCTACCTTTACATCTTAAGTATTGCATCAGCTTAATCATAATCGTACGCAGTGGCGATGGTTTGTTTATTATGTCATTCAGTTTTAAGTGAATTCTTTTATCCTGTGCCTGCTATAGCTAGTAGAATTTAGCAATAGTAAGACTCAGTTGTCACCAGCGAATAAATGCCATGCTGATTGGTCAGTTTTGGCTCTTTTTGTTGTGCATAGACTTTGCTTGATAGATCATATTTTTTATTCACGATGTTGTGATATATTACTCAGTACAGCATTACACTGGTATTAAAGTGAGTATTATTTTACTTTTTTTTATTATTATAAGCCTTGCACGTTGATGTGATTTTGACCAGGTTGCTGATCTCATAGCTGCAATGATGTCTATTCATGACTCCAGCAGTCACATGCCTCATAAGCTGGTACTAGACTGTCAGTCGGCGCAGAAGCCGAGATTTCGTCCAACTGTCATCGCCATCATCGCAGCCAATCGTCTGTTGGCTTGGTCAGCAGTCAGCCATCGGATATTTCCAATCAGTTGCCGGGTATTTCCAGCCTGCGATAGGCATTGGCTGCAGCCAATGTGCAGCAACGTTGTGTATATTGGAGACTTCAAGTGTCATGATGATGATGGAAATTCCCAGCCTTTAGCCTGGTTCACAAATCCTCTACTTGAGTCAGTTATCTCAGCAGCTCTTTCCGATCTGAATTTGGCGATCGATGGTAGAATGTTTTACTTCTTGCTTCAAAATTTTATTATTAGTTAAAAGTTGTTCATTTCAACTTAGTAATTGCTACGGTTTTTATTACCTTTTGTGATGAAGTTGTGTTTTTGGTTTTGTCTGTTTACATGCAGAATATCTTCAGAATTATAAATGGAAGTTTTGGATGGTTAGGCTTGGCCCAAAAGGAAGTGGCTAGATATAAGTGGTGATTGGATTTTTAGTAGATAATCATCCAAATTGTTTACTATTCTGGCAGCACCAGTTTTGTTGGAGGTGTGAGAGCTCTGATCACTGTTATTACTGCTTTTCTAGTTATTTTTTGTTAGTTGATAAATCATTTTTAACTTTACGTGAATGTGAGTATGCTGGACATTCAGTGCATATAATAGTGATATTCAGTATTAGAAGCTTGTGTAGCGCCTGTTTTTTATTGGCACTGCGGTGCTATAGAATCTGTTTATACCTAATTTTAACTTATTATGTGAAGTTTACAATAGGTGATACACTGATAAGAAAAATTGTTAAGCATTTGTGTTGTTTTGCTACATAGTCGATGAACATATTTTGTTGGATTCTGCAGAGAGAGATCATGCTAATATTTCCTCAGTGGCATGTCGCACACTGGATAAGTTGTTGACCGAGTGTCAGAAGTTTTGTCCAAGTATTGACACTTTGCCGTCGTTGGAAGCTGGTGGTTCAATGCTTGTCACTGATCTTTCTCGTGGATTGTTCCATTCACTGAATCACAAACGTTACTGCCTACAGCCTGCAAAACCCTATGCATCATCTTCAGTACGTTGGTTTATAATTCCGACTTTTAGCTATGATAATCCAATTTATCACTTTTGTAATTGTGGTAGTGGATTTTGTTTCAGCTTTGCCTGTTACTCGTGAAAGAATGTTTAAAATAATTAACTTTCAGATTACCAAACTAGTCGATAAAGGTTGTAGCTTGGTGTACGGTATTTGTATAGCTTACTAGTTTGTACTGTTTCGGCTTTCTAGTTTATCCAAAGGTAAAGTAATTAACATTAGGTAAAAGTTGTCACGGAAATGCTGTGTGGTTTTTTCAAGCCCTTGCATATATGAAAGCTTGAACCTTTTAATTGATAACGTAAAAAGTACTTAAGTGGCATTACAACAAGTTAGCAAGAAAGTAACAAATTAACTTTTTGTTGTTAGCATCACAAGGATGTATCTATGGACTGTCGTGTGAGACTTTCTTCCCCTGTTCTTCAATAGACAGCATTATCACATTGATGTCTGTCTGGAGGCTAACAGAGAAGATTATTAGAACTGCCATTAGTCTTACATATGCACAGTTACAATGGCGAATTCTTACAATGTTAGGTTTAGGTTGTTTTTGTGTTTTATGTTTCATATTAGGGTTTTTCTGTAAAGGTCTAACTTACTTTCTGATTATTATGTGTATGTATGTGAATCTGCCTAGAAAGGCCGTCCCTAGAATGGCCTATATTGTGTCGGGTGGCACCCTACACACTCAGTCGCTCACTTTCTGTGAAGTGCAAGTTACATATTGCTTTTACACCACAGTACTGTAACAGGATATCACAGTTAACATTTTGGCCTTATATCAAATCGTTGTTGTATTTAGATTAGATTTTAAATTGAACCAGATGTGACTGATTGTTTCAGGATTTACTGGCAGCACTTCGGCAATGTTTGTTAGAATACACCCAAAGGTTACACGAGGCAGAGGTTGATCGGCATAGCTTACAGTGCCAACTCTCAACGTTGTTAACTCGTCCTAATGGAGTTAATGATATAGTTGACAACGAACAGCGCACCGGAACTGACCAGGTTAAAGAATATGTCTTTTGCAATTTTAATTCGCTGCATTTATGCTGAGCTTCCTGGGCTTGTTTTTGATTGCATGTTTCGAAGATTATTTTTCTTTGGTGATTGGATGTTGCTAGTTGAATTGCATCTATGTTTTGTTAAATGTTGTGCTGTGGTTATTCTGAAATGTTATATGAGAACTGAAAGTTTTGCGAGAGCTGGAATATCATGTCTACATCAGACTGGTGGATAACCAGGTTACTGATTTTGCTAAATGTCCATTTTTTTCTGCTGTAACAGCAAAGTTGTGCCTACATGTTTTTCATTATTATTGAGTAATAAGTATGCTGTGGTTTAGTATATATGTCAGGCTTGATTATTGCTGTCCGCAGATTTGTAAACCATCTCAGTATGTTAGCCACCCAGGTCAACTCGGCCTGGCCATACCTTCGTGGCATGCACAGTGAGTACTGTTGGAAGCATTTTAGTAAACAGGCACACTGCACGATGCACTAGCCCTGTATGCATAGTCTCACAGTGTAGACTTGTGTCTGGCTGAGGGCTGTGGAAATGGAGATTGCCACCATATGGGCTTGAAAACGATTTTATTATTTATGAGCATAGTTGTACACATGCATGCTATGTGTTCTGCTGAGCACAGTGGGCTGGAAACAGTTCAGTGGAGTCGCAGCGACAAGACGTGAGGCAGCTGAAGAAGAGAATGGCTTTACTTGCACATGAGAACGGTCTGCTTGAGAAAAACATTCACGATGCGGAGTCAGCACTTAGGACTTCTGCCAGGTAGGAACGAATCCAATTCCATTAGAGGTGTTGTGGCAAGGGAAGGAAAGAGTTTAATGCAAGGCAACTAATCTAATGGTGCAACTGAAACACTCATTATCCCTTCAGTTTGATACTTGCAATTAATTCTGCTTTTTTAACCCATGATGCTACCAAATAGAACAGTTGCATGGTATTCGCTTTTATGCCATCACAAGAGGTGGTGACGTTTTGCAGCCGGGAAGGTAACCGTAAGTCTAGTCTTGAACTGGCCACGCGTGCATCATAAACTTTGTGCTGAAGCAGCAGCTGCATAATGTAATATAGCATGACCCATGACGATCTGTTTTTGACCAATATGTCAGTGTTTTTTTGGTTTGCCTGAACATCGTGGACAACTGCAAGTCAACTTTGGATCCCAGAAATTGCTCAAGTTTACTGATCATAGATCAGTCTATGGCACTACAGATTAACCGCAGATCCAGAAATTGTATGTGTTAGTTATCGCAGAATCAGCCACTGTCTGTAGCACGACAGATCAGATCAAGTCACCGAAATCATCTAAGTTAGTGAGCTGCTGTAATGTGCAATGCCGTAGACTGGTCTGCGTTCACTAGCATAAACAATTTTATGAGAACAGAGCTGATCTGCAGTTAGCTATAGAACCCGGCATTACTTCTGAATGTGACTTCCTAGATACTGTAGGCTAAGCTGCAGTTGATTTTATTTGGTTGAGACAGGGATAGGAAGGCGCTGCTGGAATACGTGGCGTCAGTGAAGGAAGCTCTCGGCAGTGGCTCCACCGAGCGGCCGGCAGGCGAACTGTTGCCGGCTGAGCTGTATGCTGAGTCTGAGATCAACAGCAAGCGGCAGAGTTCAAGTCTTGTAGCTGTGCGAACGCTCGTCAGGTCTTTTGTAACTGCACACAGTGGACTTCTCAGTCAAACCTGATGTCAACGCAACCACAGCAACGCCTAAAAATTCCTCTGCTTTGAGTTGCACTCTGCAGGGCGAAAGAGTCGGGATGGGGATGATATTTTTTTATATTTTAATTTATTTTGTTTTTGAGACATTCCATGTAATATTGCATAACAGCTCATAAGAAGCAAAGTGATACACTGCAGTAAAACTTTGAAAGCAAGCAAAAATTTCACCAGTATTTTTTTTATGAATGGATAGTAAATAGAAGCACAGTTATATTATTTGCCCATCTCAGCTGCACAGCAACATATAGATAATATTAGCTTCAGATAGAACGAGGCTTGGGCATTTATCATCTTTAAGCCAGTGAAGTACGAGTAAACACCCCTTTCCCCCACCCCGCTGACTTTCTTCTCTTTTTCTCTGCCCCTTTTCTTTTCTTATCGTTCTCCTTTTCCCTATTTCGTTCCAAGGACATTTTCCATAACTTTAGCTATCTGGGGAGCACAGTATGTTCTGTAGACACTTCTTCTGCTGAGTGCTGAGTGGTAAATTTGCTGAGGACGTGAAATGCTGAATGTTGCTTTTACTGCTTTGCTGTTGTATTTTGAAATCTCTATTGAAGACACACTGTTCACACACACATTTTTTTCAGTTGGCAAATAGTGAAGTGCTCGTGCTCTACTGCAGTTTTTGTAGTTTTTGTTATCATAATTTATTCATTATACGCTTGTTCTTGTTAAACGTTAATATATTGGTAATATCTGTACGAGTGTATGTTTATCAGGTTATGTAGAATCCTAATAGTTTCAATATATTTATAAATGTACAGGGTGGGCCAAAAAACGTGCCACTTTATTTTTGTCCATATCTTTGCCAATTATTGACCAATTTTCAAAATTTTTTACTAGCACACTCTGCAGACAATTTGTGATAATGTGATTATTATAGATCCCACCACACCATAAATGCATCTCTGCACTATTTTGTTAAATATCAATGAAATATGCATACATAATGATAATGAAAAACAAACATTTTGGTAAAACTGAAAAAAAAACACACTTCAGACCAACATTCTAGTGAATGATCTGTATGACACTAGACTGTGTGGGTATAATACAGTCTAGTGTCATAGGAATCATTTATCGCAATGTTGGTCTGAGGCGTTTTTTTCATTTATCTAAATTTTTGTTATTATCGTTAGTTTTTGCTTGCATTTATATTTCAGAAGGTAGTGTAGAAACGCATTTTACCATGTGGTGGGATATATAATAATCACATTATTGCAAATTGTCTGCAGAGTGTGACAGTGAAAGAATTTTGAAAATGGGTCAACGATTGGCAACGATATGGACAAAAGTAAAGTGGCACGTTTTTTATGGCCCACGGTGTATATAAATGGCAGACTGTCTGGTGATTGTAAAAAAAAATGCAAATTCTTTCTCAATACAATGTATGATAGAAATGTATAAATTGCACTGTGGAAAATATGCTTGGAAATCAATGAGGCCATGTTTCTTTACTTGGCTTTGCATTGTGCAGTGTTTTGGAGCACGGGGTGGCTAGTTGATGTTCTGCAGTCTGACGACAAGTAAACAATCTCTGTGTAGGCTTCATAACCAACCACTATATAAGGTCATCTCAGCCTTTCATCCGTCTGGGGCAGGTAAATCTGGTACTAGTCTGCGTTGTTGTGGTTGAGATGGGACATACTCTCCAGGTGGCATGTAACACTGTTATGCCATATGGCAGGAGACGCTCCGTAGCTGTGCAATAAGTTTTCATGAAGAGCTAGGCCTATATGCCTGTACCCTGTACCATAATTTAGGCCTGGAAAGATTCCTGTGCTCCCGATTGCAGTCTGGCGAACAAGTACGGATTAGTGGGCAATTTTTTTCAGTAATTTACAACAACAATTTTCAGGCACGGAAGTTTTTTAAGAACGGTCGGAAGCACAAGAATTATTTTACGTCTTTCTTAACACTGTCTTTACGGCGTGCCAGCCTGGCTGTTTTTCGTGATTTATTTTATTGCTAAGATTGCCATAATGCAAGCAAGTACGCTATTCAGCATTCTGCCTGAACAAACAAGTGTAGGCCTGGCTACCTGGTTACAGCTATGGCGGTGAAGTTCAACCCAGACCGCCAGCGTTTTTGCCTCATCTGTATAAACAGTCATCTCTAGTGATCGGACGCATTTGGGATCAGCCGCGGTGTAGCTTGACAGTAACGTATTTAACGGGGGAAAGGCTGGCCCTCGGCGCTGAGATCTTGCACATTTATGTTTGCTGAAACACAGGGCTGCCACTTGGTCCCTTAAATCCCCTAAAGTCTCTTTCATTCAAACACTTTGTATATAATGTTTCTAATTCTCAAAAAGTGATTCCTAAACAATTGGCTATTTTTCAACTTATCCTAACTAAATTTCACCGCATTACGAGTGTGCCCTGTACACGTCCGTCCGTTCCGTACGAGATTTTATACTCTAGAATGGCGTAGAAAAAAAACTAAAATTGCTGTGAACGTTTCCCAGGACATGCAAGTAGGCCTTGGCCCCTAGGCCTGGCCTACCGCCGGATACCGGTGTGACAATTTTCCGTTCAGAAGAAGAGTACGCCGCATATCATGTCGTCACTCAACGCCCATAGCCTAAATCTGTTCTTGTTATAATATTGCTACACTTCAACGCAAGTGCATCGATTCAGAGGCTCGAAATCGTTTTATCCAATCATCGTCCCGTAAAATAGAATAGGCCTAAGTTTACAGCGCGATCATACACGTGCGTGTTAGTTTTTGAGCGCGTAGTCTATCGAAATTTTCACATCGCATCTTTTCACCGCGCAGAACCATAAAAGGTAATTAACTTAATGACTTCAACTTTCATTAGACCCCCGTACTGTCACTGAAAACAAGATGTGGTTCTTGTACCAGCAAGCTTACAACCTGCACGCCGTCAGAACGGCGTCGACGCAATGCCGCAGCGCGTCGACGCATTTGTCGTTCTAGAAGCTGCTATACCGCGTATACTGTAGTCCTACATGTGCTGCGTGCATTTCCAGTTATTTGCACCATAATGAAATGACCTATAATGTGTCGGGTTGGACGTTAAACCCTACTCACTCACTCACGCTTACCGTTTAAGACTAGAGAACGTACGCCTATATATTCCTGAACTGTGGCTGCTTCTACATTGTATTTGAAGAAAATTTGATTTTGTCTGTCTTACTGACCAACGAAAAAAGGTAAAGTCCAACACTTGCTATAGCGCTTCTTACAGCCCAGAAGCGCTTTACAATCTCGGAAGTGGCAGCTGATCGGCATGAGCTAGTGATACCGCAGCGCACTATGCAGCCATCCATTGCCCGTGTCGGCAAACAATTGGACCTGCGGTTTGCAGCAAGCAGACATACAATTCCGCCCCAATCAGCCACACTAAGCCTTTACCACGTAGCCCGTAAGCTACCACTCATTTTTCATCCCTCGGAGGGTAGGAGGCTGAGTTGGCCTGGAAACCCAGACAAGAGCTGCATTATAATCTTACAGTGGAGTAGGCCTGCATACAAACTGCATTTTTGTTCTCAATCCTTAGCCTATCGTTGCCGGGCGTAGCTCACGAATAATTTCCAGTTTCTACCTTTGCTTTTAGTAGAACTACGCTAGCACTGGAGCTGTGCTTGTGCTGAATCTATAGTCGCTGAATATGATAGGCCTACCTAGCAGCGTGCGATAGACTATTAGCTACGTTCACACTCGATCGCACTCGTAGAGTATTGATTGCGGCACCGGCAAAAGCTTGGTAAAGTTCGCCTTCCTGTCCATTTTGAATTAATGCAGGAAAAAACAAGACGTTTTGGTAGCCTCGTTGATTTTTTTTCGAAAAAGCGCCATATGGTGACTGGCTGGGGAAAACGGGACACTGAATGTTTGGTGTTTTTCATCACAATGACACTATTGTGACTGATACCATATTTAAACACACTGGTGTTCTAACATTAGGCGTACAAGAACGATAGCTCATAGGCTATAATTATAGTCAATTTTAGAGGTGTTTTTGTGAGTGGAGCGTCCAGAGGCAGTGTCCAAAGGCGAGCGGTAGGGGCCTGTTGGAAATACGTTTTGTGTTGCACTTTAAATAAGACGCGTCACATCCGTGTTTTAGCGTAAACATTTTTCGTCACTCTGATTACCAAGTCGTTTCCAGCGTAGTATAAGAGTAAAGAGTCAGCTGTTCCTGGCGGCGTGAAAGCAATTGATCAGCGAACACTTTTTGGTTCGCGACGCGCCAGCATGCAATGTGAAGGTGGGAGAGTAGCAAGTTGCTAACAGTTATAACTATAGCTAGAACTAGAGATGCTCCGAATACCGATAAAAATATCATTTGTTTTTAATCACATTTGCTTGCTTTTTAGCCGACCGTACTTAAGTAACAGTCGAGCTTATGGTACGGTTGTCGTCTGTTTGTCCGTCGTCTGTCTGTCGTCCGTCTGTCACGGATTGTGGCTAAACAGTGTGAGATAAAGCCTACTAGCTGATCACTAATAAAAAATCGCACACGCCCTTTCAGATGAGATGAAAATCATCGACCTTGGATGACCCTAAAGGTCACTGACCACCAGGACTGTCAGTTATCCTAGCGACAGCTGGGCTTTTTGTTACGTTTTGTATACAGCGGATTATATTTGTAAACGAATTAAGCGTGTAGGGCCGATGCCTATTTGCACACATTACCCCTATAATGTTACAAATTAATACTCTTTGGCTTTAATGCTTCACCAAAAACTGCTTCTAACTAAAGAGATAGCGTTGTGACGTAGCCCAAAAACTATAAAGGATTAACTGAATAAGTTTATCGATTACGAAACGCTGGACCGACGACTGGTAAAATATCGCTAATGAAAACGTTGCGTTTCGTGATTCGTGCATTTTTGTAGCCTACTAAACTGCAGCAACTGCTGAGAGTGAGAGCTGCGTTAGCTCAATAACACGATCCATAAATTCGACAGCGTCCAGCAAATTGCTACAGCGACGGTTAAATTATAGGAATCGCGCTTGAGTGACACTATCGGCTAACACGCTGGCAACTGTTAGGCCTATATCTTTTGCTTAAGCACGGTTATGTCACTGGCATAGCCTACATCGTCGAAATTACTGGCGAATCGAGTCCGTCACAGTGTGATTGTCTAAAATCGTGTGCAGCAAAATACGAATCACCAATTCTCAGGTCAGTACAAAACTGCTTCATTGCCGTCGATTGCGGTTGGACCTGGAGCTGAGATTTTCGCATTCTCACAGGTCTAAGCACACTAATATCCCGTTTACACGATGAAGCTGGCTCGACGACCTGGCTCGATGTTTGCTCGATGTTTGCTTGATCGTGTAAACGGGGTATAAGTCTTAGCCACTTACTTTTTGCAGCGCTTCCAGGACTTTCCAGTTGGAATGCGATGGGACTGGGCGAGTAAAGGTAGAAGAGATATGGACGTTTCTAACAGCCTGTGTATACTGGAACGGTTGATTTAATATGTTGTAAGTTTACCAATAATGCTTAATGTTCACGAGCTCATGGTGTAAGTAGTCTGTAACGGGGGCACTATAAATTTACGTTGATGATATTATGCGTGTATCACTATTTTCAGAACTTGACGTCGATGATCGCGAAGTTTGTACTCTGCATGACGATAGCGCGACTGTGACAAGCAACTGTTTGCATAAGCTTAAGCTACCATCGACTCAGCGACGTTTGCTCAATTAAGCTGTCGTCGTCAAAGTCAACCGGTGATAATCTGCTGTTGGCATAACGTTAATGTGGAGGAGCGTAGATTGTCGAGTATCCCTGGTCCGAACGGTTCCAGTCGAGGAAAAGCCGAGGCGTTTGAGTTTAACTCGGAAATTCCTCGAGTGTCAATTCCTAGACAATGTCGAGGAAATGCTTTTCGCTCAAACCAATCATCTGGCTGGCTACTATTTGGCCAACGTGTCCTCATCAACATTTCCTCGACATTGTCGAGGAATTGATTAAGACACGTTGGCCAGATAGTAGCCAGCCAGAAATGGCCAAACAAGACTGGTATCAACGTGTTACGGTAAAGTACTTTCACTGGACCCTTACAGGGCCGAGTAGATGGTTGGTTTGAGCGAAAAACATTTCCCCGAAATTGTCGCGGAATTTTCGAAGAATTTCCGAGTTCAACTCGAACGCAACTCGAACCTCGAACCTCGACTCGAACGATCGCAAAACTCGTCAATGTGGTCTACAACCACCGTTCAGTGTAAGCGACCCACACAATTTTCGCCGGCTTCGATTACTAACTCATAGTCGCGTATTGCAGCCCCGGGCTCATTCGGCGAGTGATGGTCGAGTTTTTCGAACTAGCAGACTTAGACATGGAAGAATGCAGCTGAGTGATGTCATCACACACAGACAGTGCGATGGTCGTGTTGTCAGCGTGGATTTGACGCCGCTATCACACTGCCGCCATCACCGACGTCTTTTCGTCTTGTGTCCAGCGGCGGCAAATTGGTGCCCCGATGGACGCATACTGACAACCGTTCTACTGGTGCTACTGAGTCTCGTAGTGTCATTGGCTGTTCCCGTCCCAGGTCAGTATAAACAGCTTGACATGATTAATTCGCACATGCATGCAGACTCAGAATAAAGGCAACGCTACAGTGCGAAAAAATCGCGTTAGATTACAGAACATCGCTAGTTAACAATGGCCAGCAGCACTCATTGCTAATTGCATTTTCAATTTATTCGTCATTTCAGCTATAGTTTGCTACTCATCTTATTGCACGTAGACTTAGGGCCTAACTAGAAAGTCGGCGAGATATCAAGTAGGCCATTAACATTGCAAGGTGCCTTGTCGGTTGAGTTGAGGCTCGTACAGAGCGACAAAAGTGAATTGAACTTAACTGAACTTGACTCGCTAATGCGCGAGAAGTAATGAATTACTGCTCGCCAGTTTAGTTCAGTTCAGTTCTCTCGCCCTGTACGCGTCTTAAGGGACGGCAAAAAGAAGGGAAGATGTTCTCACCGTAAGGAAGATGTTGAATCATGATGCAATTACACGGCATGAAATGTCATTGCACTGGCTACTAGCTCCCGGGCATGTTGCGCTGCAGCTGCTCTGCGTGCGTTCGTGGAGATTTTTGAGGCACTTCGCCTGCATGACCGCAGCGATAGAAAGCCGGCCGGAGACTGACGGAGAAGAAAGCGGCACCGTCACGTAATCTAGCATCATGGCATCGTAATCTTCCGAACTAATATAGCGATGGAATCAAGTACATCCAGGGGCGTCGGTCCTGGCTACAAGGACATGACCTGTTGAGTAAAGCCAGTTAGACAAGATGATTCTCCCAATCCTTCTAGTAAAAATCATATCAGGGGTCGAAAAAGCAGAAAAAAGACAGCTTTTTTCCTGCGTGTTTGCTACGCTAGATCGTCCCTCCAGAAGTATTCCGTAAAGCATTAAATTTATTTTGGGGCAAAAAAGCTTTGCAATCTCGGACCCTGCTGGGGGGCTTAAATACAACACTCTTCCGGATAGTTTGTCGGAAAGAGTGATGCTCCTTCCCTCTCCCATTCTCTATCTCCCCGACGCCTCCGGCGTTTCGACTTTCACCCCACCGCTTCCAATATTAGCGACGGATCGTCGTCACTCACTGGCGTGCATTACTTGTCTTTGTACTTTCTCGTGTCCTTAATGCATTTTTATGTCTCTCTCGCTTGGTGGGGCTTGCATGGTAATGCTTTTGAAAAGAATAGAATAGAAGCTTTTCTCAGACGAGCTGGCAAGGTAGGTTACTATAACAGCGATGTGCCTGTTAATGTCGATAAAGACTATCGCCATCACTATAGCCTATATATTATACGTAGAATCGACGATGGCAGGCAGTGGTCGGTGTCGTCTGTCAACGTGCTGGAGTGACTTCCAGACAGAGGTCCGGACGGTGACACATGACGACTGGAATCTCGCAGACAGATCCGGCAGTTGCTTTGAGTCTGTTTTGTCCCACCCTGAGGCACTGGGTGACGTGCGCCTCAAAACACTGCACCAAATACGGTCTCGACGCGATCAACCCGCAGGCAACAGTAATCCGGCATCTTCCCGGCGGGATCTGAATCCTGGGTTAGGTTCGCGGGTAAACGGCAGTCATCCTGCTGTCCGCTCACGTACAGCTGGTCCTGCAGAAACTGCAGGTACTCGACGTCGGCGATCTGTCGATCACGGCGTTGACGAACGACGTCGCAAGTTATGCTCCGCACTGAGGTAGGCTAGCCTTCTTTCAAAAACCGTTTTTGTGTTTGTCTGTTGCTTGATTTCAGTTAACGATTTAAACGACGACGAAAAATACGACAACTAGTCGACTTCCGCTACAGTATTGATGCTGCTGCGAAATATATGTTTGCAACATGCCTATAGGTATCTCTAGCTGTTTCTTTTTGATAAAATGGCTTTAAAACTTCTGTGCTAGTAGCCTAGTTAGTAGATCAAAAGTTTAGCTAAAACGACAGAAATTCAAAAAATCAAGCTAACTTTGGTTTCTCGATGCAGCTATAGGCCAGTCGAGAGGGTGGGGTAGAAAGGGATAAGCTACCCCGGGCCCCGCGACGTTTGGGGGGCCCGCCGTCGGCCAGAAATATAAAGTACACCAGAATGTACCATTCTGAAATGAAAAATTTAAAAATTTTCTCCCCAGAGGGGCCCCGTGAAAATGTTTGGGGGCCCCGCCTTGGCTCTCGGCGGGCCCATTGATGCAGCAAATCGGCGTGCGGTGTAAGCCTACATGTACGTGCATCGCATTACTGCTGGAGCACACTGCGGGCTGTAGTAGTCTATTTGAGTACTGTAGCGAACATTAACGCAGAGATCATGGGTATGTTGCGTTGAGGTTTCTGGTGGAGTGTATCGACGCTGCCGATGGTCAGTGTCGAGGTCTGCTGGCCTATCACAGTTCTCAACGTTTGACTCGTTCCACGATGACGCGCTGTCACTGTTCGACCAACTCGTCCTTCCAACTCCAATCATCGGTAATTGGCTGCACAGAATGCTGATCCGAGTTTGCAATAGGGGTCAAAGCGGGGACATACATGTAACTCTTAGTTCACCCGTTTTTTATCTTTTCTCGCAATATAGTGACAGACGTTGTACGATATTTGTACTTAGGCTTAGGCCTAATTGGTGAAAAAAATAAAGTATAAAACATGCAGGCTTATTGGGGGCATTTCTGAAGCATCTCTCTTTTCCCTTTTTCTCTTTTCCTTCCCTTTTTAACCACTTTTCCATCTTTTCCCCCGTTTTTTTCTCACTCCCCCAAGTCCATGCAGCTAGGAGGCATGGGATGGCATGGGGCATAACAGTATAAGCTCTACCAGTTAGTGCCGTAAACACATTTCACAATGGCGAATTTTTCAGTCGTTTATGTGCGACGCAAATTAGGACTGTGTGTTAGTGTCTGTTAAGTGTGTTTTAGAGCTAGGCGATATACGGTTAATTTGATTCGATTAATTTTTGGCGCTCTTCCAGTATTATTCTTAGACGGGGGGTGGCTATTGGAGCATCTGCCTTTGACTACACCTATGGTCTAGAACATATTGTCTCTTTCACCTGTTTAGAATGTTTTTAGAGAACCGGTTGGATATTATAAGTCTAAACATGCATGCTTGTATGCAGGGCGCAATGAATGCCGGTCGCCGTGGTCAGTCGGCTGTGGGTCGGGACACTGTCAGTAACGCAAGTACCTGTCACTTAATGAAGCCACTGGCTGAACCAGGTCATCCGCCCAGTCAGTCCAGTCTGTGTGTGGTCTACGGCGACCCTCACGTGCGCAGCTTCGACGGACAGTTTCAGACATGCCGCGTCCTCGGAACCTGGCCACTGGTCGACAACGAACACTTGACCGTTCAGATCACCAATGCTCACATGGGCTGGGGCAACGGCACCGCCGTGTCTAAGGTAAAATTTATATGCCGTGCACACATGCCACGCCCATTGCTAGGCTGGTCCAAATTGCAGCGTAACGGACTAACGTAAATTCAACTGAAGTGGGCTTTCCGCGGGAATCCATTTTAAAGCTATGGAGCGTCACCGTTCATACGGGATCACAAGTACACTTTTGCCTACCACTCGACAGGAGTTAGTGTTCCTGCCTTAACTGCAGCTAGACAAGACAATACAGACCTGTGTCGATCTATTTACTCCGCAGGGATGGAAGGCTGAGTTGACCTTGGTGATTGGCAGTTGGCTATAGTTGTATACTAAAATGGTTACTTTCCGCAGACAGTCAGCAATCCAAGCACAGTAACCGGATCAAGCGGAGGCAACTTCATTGACGGAGACCAACGCGCTACGGTTAACCACTATACAGACCATATCGTTACCTTCCGCCACTGAATTAAGATGGGTAAAATATTCGTCTACTATTATTCGGTCAAAAACTTAGCCTGGCCAACCATCTGTGAGTAGGCGCAATAAGTACTGACGAAAAGTGCGACGCAGTTAAAACAGGCACACCGCGCGATGCAATAGCCCTGTATCTGTGGTCTCGCAGTGTAAACTGGTGTCCAGCTGAGGGCTGAGGAAACGGAGACAAGCGTCGCTCTACACGGTGTTTCATAAAAAGGGACCCCTTTTTGTTTTTTTCATAATTCACTCAAATGATGATCAATTTATACAAAAATTTTACCAGTTGTAGCTGAAGAAATACTAATTCAAAATATTGCAACAAAATACGGCAGTTGATTAAATATTCTTTACTAGTCGTGACGTAATGCTGACATCCTAATGTGTCACGGTAAAGCTTGATAGTCTCAACTGGTGCTGACTATCGCTAGCCTGCTCCGATGGTGAAAAATTTGGTTCGCTGATGACAAATTTTTAAAGTTTTACAGTTGCAGCCACAAAAACGTGCAAAGAGATCGCATTTACGTGTCTATAGGGATAGTTAAAATTTCACGTGTTTGAGCAAGACAGTGCACTAGCACACCAAGCTTGCAAAATGGTTGCGTTTTTGGATCGCAAGACGCTTGATTTTATGTCCCCATGTAGCTTTAGTGCTGACACGATAAACATTTTTCATTAGCGAACCAGACTGAGTTCGCCATCGAAGCTGGGTAGCAACTGACAGCACCAGCTGAGACTATCAAGCTTGTACCCGTGACACATTATGACGTCAGCATTACGTCACGACTAACAAAGAATATTTAATCATCTGCCATATTTTGTTGCAATATTTTGAATTAGTATTTTTAGCTACAACTGGTAGAAATTTTGTGTAAATTGATCATCATTTGAGTAAATTATGAAAAAAACAAAAAGGGGTCCCTTTTATGAAACACCGTGTATATATGGTTTTTAAAGACTTTACGTCGTTTTGCTTCTGTTGTTCGGTGCAGGTGGCTGTAATTGTAAAGCGGCACCGCGGTAGCGACTGTGGCGCCCCAGACGGCCGACATCTGACCTACTTCGCGGACGAAGGACGTCTGCCGGTGACGTGGCACGAGGACGGGGGTGATGCCGCTGCAGTCATGGACGGCGTGCAGATCGTCGAAACGGTTGCCGCCGAGATGGTTGAGATCCGACTGCTGTACGCCGCGACGCTCGTCTCTCTGCGGCTGGTTGGTCGCTACTATTCCGTGTCGGTTTTCCTGCCGTCCTCCACACTGTTGGATGGTGGGGTCTCGTCAAGCGCTGAGCTGGCAGCCGTCCAGCTTTGTCGCAGTGGATGTCCGCGCACTGAGCTCGTCGACTTGGGCGCGTTCTTCCGCCAGACGGCGCGTCGACAGGCCAAGGCCAAACGCACGACCGGACGACGACGGGACGAGGGCGGCAAGGGGGCTGCCGTTCTGCCGCTCCGGGTCGTCGTCCGAACGTGCGGGGAGGCAGCCGGACTGTCCGGCTACCTTGCTGACAGTTGCGTCTTTGACCTGCTCAACACTGGCGATCTGACGTTCGCGCAGCTGTCCGCGCAGGCCGCGCTGTCTGACGTGGAGCGCGCAGTCATGCACGCCGCGCTGAACAACGACAGCATCGGCGCGACGTTCGCCCAGCGCGTGAAGGTGAAAGCGGACGTGACGTCATCGGCCGACTCGTCGCTGTTTTTATCCGCTAGATGTCGCCAGTGGATTGTTCGCTCGCTGTTGGTCGTTGTCGCTTCGACGTCGCAGTCATTAGACTAGACGCGCGCTTCACAAAGTATTAACAATTGCGTAGCCTGTTACATGGTATGAAAATAGAAGTGATCGCGTTAAAATAAAACGTGAAAAAGAAAATATATAGGCTCTACAGATTCGATTTGCGTGGCTTGTCTTCTGTCTCGCTATTACTCTGGGTCAGCTGGCTGTTTGTTCGGTGCTCTATTCTGTGGGCAATCTGTATTTCACGACAATAGGCCTACATATTATGTATTGTCGTAAAACAGTCATATTGTAGTATTAATGCGGTCAGAGCTACGTTTAAAGTCAATTTACATTTATCAGAGAAATTCGCTAAAGTAGTCAAACATATCAGTATAGTGTGTAAAACTTAGATCAATATGCTGCAAAGAAAAAGCGTTTTTATAATTTAACAGCACTAATGCCACAATACACGTAAACGCGCCATAGGCCTATATGTACTGTGTTAATACCATGGCAGTACGGCAGTAGGCCTAGTAGTGTTTGAATTGCCGGGGGGATTGAGAGGGGGTTGAATCCCCCAACTGTTTTTTCATCCCTCTGTAACACACTGTCAAAATTACGTACTATATGTATTACTATATGTATTACGTACTATTACTATACTATATATATACATGTAGGCCTACATCAGGGATGTGGTCTCGGTCGAGACGTCTCGGTCTCGAGACGGTCTCGAGACGTACTAACGTCTCGTCTCGGTCTCGTCTCGGACAAAATCCTCAACGTCTCGGTCTCATCTCGGTCTCGGAGCAATATGTCTCGGTCTTAGCCCAGTAGGTCGCGTTTCGGGTCTCGGGCCATTGCGTCTCGTCAAGACGTTTTGTGCAGGCGCGCGCCATGCATACATGACATTTGTGGCTTAGACATATTCGTTTACAGTGTTTTTACTTTTCCATTTACTTATTTACCATAAAGCAGAATTATGTCATGTCAGTCTTTTTTCGTCATAAAATGACCTAGTCGCAATGAAGATAAAGTCCTATGATGTCAGAATGAATACTATCAGGCTTAGCCAAAATGTAGACGACGTATAGGCCTAATGCTATAATCAGCTGTAGTTTACTAATTTTGGTTGCCTGCAAATTGCGGTAAACACATGTCTACAGCACTGCAGTTGCAATTCTTTATGGTGCAAGTCGTTAATTATTCAGTGATAATTGTTAAAAAAGTGCAAAAACCCATAATATCACAAACAAAAAAGCGCTTACAATGGTGCGAGTTAATTAATCCGTATAATTTTTGTCATTGTCAGTGCGTTCTACCATACGTCACGAAAAACGTCTCGGCCAGCGTCTCTGAAGCTGCAACGTCTCGTCTCGGTCTCGGCTCAGAAGGTCTCGTGCACATCCCTGATGTACATACGATTTGTACATCACAATTTTGGTCGGGCTCCGACCGTCGAAAAGTTTAACCACCAGCTAATTTTTCACAATTCAAACACTGACTGAGGCCTAGTAAACGACAAGCAAAAATAGAGCCATTTGTCCTATGATAGCGTAAGTGTACGTATTTTCACCATTGTGCTGCTAAGACGGTTTATGTTGTTTACAGTATTTAATATTGTAATTGTACTAGGCATAAAGCCTCTTCTTTTCCCAGTAAACCATCTCGGTATGTAACCAGCCGCCTAGGTCAACTCAGCTTTCCATCCCTCCGGGGTAAGTAAGTCGAGTACCGGCCTATCTGGCTGGGGTTAAGGCGAGGCGCGTTCACCTCTGTCGGGTGGCAGGTAACACTATGTGATCCCATATGACAAGTGACGCTCCGTAGCTCTGAGATGGGTTCGCTCATTAAGAGCTATATTCTAACCTTTAACCTTTGACCTTTAGTAGTAGTACCTACTTCACGGTAAGCCACTATAGGCTTATCGCAGCTAGATTGCAATTCAGGCTAACGAACAAGATAGCAGCATAAAAGGCCTTATAGCCTATTGCACTTTGCTAAACAGGACAAAAAGTGAACATGCTTTTTAAAGTCCGTTAGCAGTTATTAGAAAAATATACACTGGCATAGTCGTCGCGGAACAGGATCCGTGTCAGTGGCGTCAGTGGTGTCATTTGTAAATCATTAATTGCGGGGGGGGGGTCTCAGTAATCTTTAGGATAATCTTTATGTAACGTATTTTTCTATACTGGACGCTTAAATCAGTGCTAGAATAAGATAGGGTAATTTGGCGCACGTAGGTGACGGCTGCAAGCAGAAGCACTGCATACCAAATTGCGGCCAAAAAGCTGCAGACAGAGACATGGTTACTTTCAACAGCTAATAGGTAGTCGTTATCGCCCTAACCAACGGTATCGCCAACTCCGTACGACGTACCGTTTAGCCACAATACATTTGTTACGGTTAAAGAGACGACTATAAGAGACGATATATCGTACCCAAAGCTCAACCTAACGGTCGGCTATAGCAAGGGCAATAAAAATAATTACGGTAGATTTTTATGACAGCCGGGAAATACTTTTCTAAAATCATATTTCAATGCAAATGTGTTTTATTTTTTTTTACTTTTATTTATTTTTAACAGTTTCACAAAAGAAATGCCTGGGCAGAATGGACGCTCTGGCACTGCTGTAGTTTCTATGTACGCATGATAGGCGTCTGTGGATATGGATACATCCAAGGATATCCATGGATATATCCATGGAAAATCTGAAAATCTGTGGATATGAATATGGATATGGATGGCAAATTTCATATCCACGGCAAGCCTGAATTTAGTTAGCAATAGCAATAGCAATTCTGTAATCTTTGTCGTACTTTAACAATAAATTACGATTTTACATGTGCAATTTTACACCAAATTTGTATTAATTAGAATCTTAAACAAAGACACAATCAAGGTCATAATCTTTAGTACCGTAACGATTTTATGATGCACTGCAAGCTACCTGCGCCCGATTTAGTATTAGTTTAGTTTAATCGGTACTTTCAAAAATTTGATAGAGCACATGATCACATAGTATTTATATTCTATGTTGTGTTGTTGGCATTTTGTTGTCAATAAAATGGCATTTACTTTGTATTCGTTGCTAGAAGCTACGCTTTTGTGTTTGAATGCAGTGTGTATTTTGCACGAAGAACGGTTTTTAGCTAAAAGTATGTTACTTAATATGTGTTGTTTCTGTAGTGACTGTAAGGCATGAAAATATAATAGGGGCGTGGTCAGTCTTGTACTAAACTTGGCGAACGGTCATAAACCAAGGGCGTGAGTGCCGTAAAATATTGTTTCACAGAAAAATTGCAGTTAACTACAAACAATACACAACAGTAAAAATTATTGGCTATTTTTAGCGGGTAGCAATAATTGCTGAATCGGCCGAATCGGCGCCGATGGAGGATACTAGAAGATGGAACAAAAGTGTGGCTTATTCATTAAGGCTTTTGCACAACAAAAATAACTCATATGACAGACAAAAAGTGACATTTATGAAGGTCTGTGAAGCTAGTGCACATGCAGAATGCAGATGACTGTTTAGGTGATTTCGGCTCATCTGGCGCCAATGGCATTTTTGCAAACTATGAGGCCCAAAAAGGCACCGATTCAGCAATTAGTGCTACCCCTTTTTAGCTAATATTTGGGGTATATTTGGATTTTTGATTTTATTACATAAACAATTAATTATAAACAGTTAATCAATAATTATTTATAGCATCCGCTAGCACGAACACTAACCACAATCACTACTCTGCAACAACTAGAGGCAGTTAATTCTACAACATATTAATTGTACACGTATTAACTATACACGTTTTTACTAAATTATCTAAGTATTATTCACAATAATCAGGATTTGAGAACTACAGTTTATGGTGTATAACATCTAAGTTATATTATTGTTAAATTATTGTGAAGAACCGGCAGAAGGTGATGGTACCTTCTTGTGAGCTCTCTGGAGCTCACAATTATTGAACTAACACACAGTGTGCATTAGCCTAGTTCTAAGCTGTGTCATAGACACAGCATAGATCCACTATGGCCAATAAGGTCAATGCTAGCAGTAGATTGGCAATCTCGCAATAGAGAGCAGAAAATTACTAGCGGTAGATCGCCATTTACCTAATTACATTTATCTCGTTGTTAGTGTAAGAACGCAGCCACATTTCTTCTTCACTGCATTGCTAAGACTGTGGTTGGAACTGAAATGTTAAATAAATAAGCGTTAAATAAAATTTATTCAAAAGCACTATAGTTCTAAGTCCATGTTACAAAAAACAGCTTTGGCTTGAGATGGACTCTGATATAATACTGAATAAGCCCAATTTAAATACGTGACAGTGTCATGGCATGGTTTGTAGACCTTCTATGTTTACCAGGCACATTATAAATTCTACCATTTTCCCAATAATGTATCTACCTGATCTACCTCTGGCAATTTTCTAGTGCTAACAGCAAGATCGCTGATCTGCCGTTAGAATTATTGGGCCAGTAAACTGGCAGCCGGGTGGGGTATAACCAATTGCAACATTTCAAACAAAAGCAATATTCCAACCTGTTCACCAAATCCACCCCAGCTGCTGATTCATCTACAGATGCTGCACGACGTCTACTATTGCCAAAAGAAACGATTGTAATAACGATGTGACACTAACTAAATGACAGCCGTCTTGCCTCGTCATCTGCTCAGGTGGCCAGTGCTAGCCTGCTAGCCAGGGTTTTCAATAGACCAGAATTTTCAGGACGTCATGACTTCCAGGCTAAAAAATTTGGACATCAGTGTACAAAACCTGGAAGTCATGCAGTAGGTCTATAAGAAAACTTAATACAAAACAATACTTAAGCCATACTACATGTGTCACTTACACACCAAAAACACAGGTCGTGGTTTTTACGCGCTACAGCTATGTGGTATAGCACGTCTATAACACGATTGTCGTCTGTCTGTCAGTCTGTCTGTTGGTTTGTCTGTCATGGATGTATTGTGGTTAAATGGTGCGAGATAGAGCCTAAATTGCTATTGTAAGAGAAAGTTGCATATTGGCTTCCAAACCACATGAAAATCATTGACCTCGGATGACCTTCAAAGGTCATAATCCACTATGGTATGCCAACCGTGTGGTATTGTGGCTAAACTACGATGATACCATCAAAATAAAGTCACATAGGCCTGTTGGCTTTTAAATAACGTAAAAAATCATTGACCTTGGATGACCTTAAAGGCCAGTAGTGGAACAAACTATACAGGCTCTAACGCATCTTTCTTTTCGACAGCTGGGCTTTCTTGTAAAAACAAGCAACATCTAATTCTACTAGCTTTATGCAAAACGAAGATCGCAGTTTCTGGATCACAACTGTTCACATAATAGGCCTAAATTAATACGGCTGCGAGCCTCGTCTTCATGAAATGAAGTATTCAGAAACACGACAGTCAGCGAAATTTTTTTTCAACCAACGAAACATTCGAAAACGGATTCTGACGTTAATTTTCAGTTTATTATAGACAAATAAACATAATACGAAGCAGATTGCTTTAATTGGACGTCGTGACGTCCACGTCTTAAAATTTGGGCATACGGGCTGAAATTTTTGGGTGTATTTACGCCCAAACGTCCACTATTGAAAACCCTGCTGCTAGCCTAGTGCTAGGCTGCTGCCTGCTAGGCCATGACATCATTGCAGACAACCTACTTAGATGACAAGGTTTTGCCCAGAGAAATGTACAGCTGAGAATCCAGTATGGATGATCACAGCCATATCTAGTACATGGCTAGGGACCAACTTAATTCACAATTTCACGGCTGTGACATTTTCCGTGAAATTGACCTCCTTCCATGAAAAATGCTGATTTCCGTGAAATCCGTAAATTTTCGTGAATTTTAGCGCTTTTAGTGTAATTTATGACAATTCCAGAGTTTTATCAGCAGCTTTTGTACGGATGTTGCTGTTTGCTACGTGTCGCACTTCAGCACTAAGTAGTTGACATTGACTATCACCACACCTCGCAGCACCAGGGGAAGC
>Ga0209367_1002000_pt1 | contig 26277 bp, 19 predicted proteins | sample WorMetLIZISLAND2_FD_187412 | JGI IMG/M metagenome (GOLD analysis project Ga0209367, IMG submission 187412) | Marine gutless worms symbiont microbial communities from Max Planck institute for Marine Microbiology, Germany - Olavius geniculatus... ... | reverse complement strand
AAAAAAAAAATGAAAGCCCGCAGACTTAGTCGCAAAGTCGACAGAATGGATTTTGGGCATATATACCAGGTGGCGCAAAAAAAAAACGTCCTGAACATTTGCATGCATTATTCGCCCAAGCAGTCGAAATGTATCAGTGCAAAAGCATATATGTAATGATCAAACATCTTCAAACCTGTGTAGAAATTTTCACCTAAAACACTTCTGTACTAGCCGTGATACAAACAAAATAGCGTCACACGCCACAAAGCAATTTTTGCAAGTGGTTCATCATTTGCGTTGCCGCTTGTACGCAGGCTACGCCAAAACGTCACAGTAGGCTGAATCATCAATCAACTGATCAGCAGAAAATGTGCTGAATAGGTTCTCCATTCTCCTTTGCTACTGCTGCTAGACGCTTTTTCCACTGCTATATGGCTTTTCTGATTCTGGTTGTCTGACATCGATATCGTGCCATTTGTCTCTGATCCATTTGTATGAAGATCTTTGAGGTTCGGAAAACGTTTTACGCATTCCTTCATAGACATAGACAAGTTCTTGCAAGGTATCCCCAACTAAACAATGAGTGGGGATTCAAACCTGTTGAACGCGGTGTACATTTTTGTGAGCTGATGAAATCCGGCGTTTTGTGTCGAAGGAAATTTGAGTTCCTTTGATGCGGTGTGATGGAACGCTGTCTTTATATAATTGGATTTTTAACTCGTCTTACAACATCAAGCGGCATTCAGTGGTGTCATTAGTGAGGTCATTGAAATTTATAAGTAAGTAAAAGTACATGTTGGTCTACAAATGTGCGAAAGAAAATTTATCTCTATAAAGCATACGCGCCCTTATAGTTATGCAAAGTTCAGAACGTTTTTTTATCGCCACCCGGTATATATATATAACCAACTACAAAAAGAGCACTGACACAGTACGAACCTCCGCCAACAACAACAAGTTTTTCCTATTCACCAGGTGGCGACATGCCGTTTTCCCCCCCAAAACTGTCAAACGGGTTGAATCCAGCTTTCCCAGAAAATTTCAACCAAATCCACTTGTAACTGTTTCTGAAATTCTAGTGACTAAACAACACAGTAAGACGTAAATGGCACTTTGAATCAAATAAGCTCGCTGTTGGCAATGGCAACAGGGTCAGCTCAGCCTTCTATCCCTCTGGGGTAGGTAAATCAAGCACTGGTCTGTCCGACTGGGGCTTAAACAGGGCAGGTTCACCTGTGTCAGTAAGCAGATAACACCGTGAGATCTCACATGGCAGATGATGCTCCACAGCACAAATCTTAACAAATTTCATTTCAACATTTACCAATAATCTAATAAAAATAATAATATTAATATCAGACAGTGACAACTAACAACAGAGCTGACCAGTCCAACCACAAAATACGGTTACAATAAAATACAATAAAATGACTATGCCTACAAAAATTATTGGGATGCTCCAAGTTCAAAGATAAAATATACTACAGGCAGAAATTTTTGTGCAATATTACGTAAGGAAAAAATTCTGTTTTACATTCAGATCTGCGCTACTTCTGAGATAAAAAAAATACACAAACGATGTCAGAAATAATCTCCAAAAATTATGCCAAAAATACTTAAGTAAGCTACGCCAAAACTAATAATGACAATACTAAGAGACAGAGCTGCAGTAAAGCGGTTGTGTGTCTATAATCCGAAGGTTTGATAGCCTGACGGTGTATAATGCAACATACATTTTCACTAACTCTAACCTTACACCCAATCCTACTCTTATAATTGAGGAGAAATGTGGGGATTGAGTCAACATCTGTAAAGTGCATAAAAATAACCCTAAAACTCTCTGACTATCAAACCTTCAGATTATCAAGCTGCCCCACCCCACCCCCCTGTGCAGACCTGCTGATACTGAGGAAAACGTTCCAGAGCAAAGCCCGAGTATATCGTCGACGTTGTTCTGCGAATCCATCACCGAGTCTTCGCGGTGGTGACTGATCTGCAGCCTTGGCCGACACAACGGGTGTCTGCCACGCCTTTACAACAAACCACAAATCATCATCATCATCAGAAGATTTCGCGTAGGCACTAGGCAGCGAAGCTGAACTAGGCCCGTTGCGTGGGAGCTCATCCCCATGACAGCACTTTGAGCCGGCGAGGGCAGAGCCCAATTAAGCTAGCATACAGCCCAAGTCGGCCGGGTTAACCGACTGGATCGGTATACTTGCAGTCCTGGCCACAGGGCCTACTGTTGCGCAGAACTCGCCGTTTCTTCCCTAGCGATGGCCTTGACCACCGCCAGTACTCATTTTACCATCCCATGAAGGGTAGAAGGCTAAGTCGAACTAGCTGGCTGGCTCCGTACTGTAGAGAGTCATCCATCTAAGTACTAGCTGGGCCCGGCGTAGAGTAACTTCGTTTCATCCAAGTCAGTTATGCTGTTATTTTAAAAAGCCCATTCCAATCATCTGGTGTCGTTGCCCACATCTCACACAAGGGCACATGCCAGTCTGCCTGACGTCTAATCACCAGCGTGACTTCAAGCTGTGTCACCTCTGAGAAACTGCATCCTCTCTGTGATTAGAAATTAGACGCTGGGCTTCAGACATAGGCTGTATGGTCCGGCTTTCCCTAGCGACAGTTGGGCTTCTTGTTGAGGTATAACAAAACAAATAATGACTGGCATCGTCGATCAACATTGAAAATTGTTTGCTGCAAGAACTAGTTTCTCAGTTGTGTGGGTAATCAGTCAGTTAACTAACAGTAAGTTGAAGTTGTTAGAAGACCTACCTGGAGTGTGAAAACTGCTGTTATTAAAACTACATTGATCACATAAATAGACAAGTCTCTGCCAGCCAAGAATGTACCATTAATTCTTCTAAAAATAAATGAATATCGAGTTTGTAGTCAGCTTACTTGGTTTAGTTAACAGAACGAGATACCAGCCACAAGCTGCTTTCATTCAAAAGGGAGTCCTAGCTTGCACTGTTTTGACAGAATTGCAGAGTGTGACGGGCACACAGACAGACGGACACCTCTGCCATAGCTAAAACACCACTCTGAACAGCAAGCTATGCTAACAACTTGCAATAAAATTAACATAAATCCAATAGCCATAGTTGAGTCAATCTTAAGCCCAAATTCCATTACGCCGACTTTCACTGAAACTTCCCCGTGGGGAAAGTCGTGGACACAAATCACGAAAGTCGCGGACACAAACCATCTCAACATGTCGAGATGTTTACGACAAAGTCTGTGACAAGTCCGCAACAAACCTGTTTGTGTCGCTGTAATGGAATTTAGTCCATTACAATGCACGGGGAAAGTCGGCGACAAAGTCCGCGACGTGATTTGTGCCACGGACTTTCATGATTTGTGTCCGCGATAAAGTCGAGAACTTGTTGCGGACTTTGTCGCAAAGTCAATGTAATGGAATTTGGGCTTTACCAGTCGGAATCGCCAGTAGACGTGTGTGATTGTGTCTCTGTGGCATTCTCCAGCATACACTGAAATGTGTCATTAGTCGGCGAAGACGACGTAAACGGTCGAATGTGACTAGAAGACCCGGGACCAGCAGCCAGTGGGTCGGCAAGGTCTGTATCACTTGTACCATCACTCTTCTGATGTCAACAACAACAACAACTACACTGTAGTTGTAGTAATAGTAGTAGTAGTAGTAATAGTAGTCATGGCAATAGTAGTAGTAGACCCAGGACCAGCAGCCAGTGGGTCAACTAGATCAATATCACTTGTACCATCACTGTTCTGATGTCATACAACAACTACACTGTTGTTGTAGTAAGAAGGTCATTCGATAAATGACTTACAAAACAGCGTCAATTTGTTAGTTTTCCAAATATTAAGAATCCGGACTATACGTTTTGTAGGAAATTTAATTCTGAGTAGCAGCTGTGAGTTTTATTATGATGACATGACTGTGATGTCATTTATAAACATTAGATACGATGACGTTGCCACTGAAATCTTCCCGTAAGAAACAGCGTGCCGTTATTGTATTTTTGCATTCAATATATAGCGACAAGTGCATTACGAAGCGAACAGTTCACGTTTGGCGTAAGAAAATGTTGAAGTGTGCGCTGAAGTCGAAAATTGCAGAAAAATCACTAAAACCCCCTATTTTCGTGGGGTTCAAAGTCGTTCAAGGTCATTGATGTTGAACCATTAAAAGCTTGTCAGCAGTTATTGTTACTAAGACGTGCAAAGCATTACATACTGTCACGCTTAAAAACAACAGTTTCGCTGGGGGTTCCTAAATAAAATGCACTGTAAAGAAATAATAACAACTTATTACGGAGCCATAACAAATTCCCTTGAAGCTGTAACAAATACTTTTGCAGGCAGCATACTCTGAAAATATTTCTTACAGCTGCAAAGATTTTTTTAAATGAAAGTGCATATTCTGATGTAATTGTAACGTGTATCATACATCTTTTAGCGATGTAAAAGACATGCTAATGACTATACTGTACATAAGGTGGGGGTGATGCACAATGCCATTGGAAAATGATAATTACCGCAGCGGCATTGAGAACCATCAGTGACTTGCTGGAAGGCGTAAAGAGCTCCGGGGTTTTACACCCAGGAGAGAATGGAGTGGCGAGTTTGCAGCTTGGAGGCTGATAGCCCGGAATGACAGAACTCATTATGTCAAAACTGGAGTCAGCGCTGGCTGTACTGACTTCCTTTACCAGTGACAACACACTCTCATTACCAGTGTCTGTAACACAACAACAACAACTACTATTACTACTACTACTACTACTACTACTAGCCCAAAATGACAGAACTCATTATGTCATAACAGCTGTCAGTGCTTTTAACAGTGACATCACGCTCTCATTATTATGTCAGTAACACGACCACAACAACAAAAACAACAACAACTATTACTACTACTAGAAACAGTTCTCGCCATACTGGTCTCCACTATTAGAAACAGCAGCACAATACACTCCTATTTGGCATGGCACTTGGTGGCATGGCGTAGTTGGTAAAGCGTTTCGGCTGAAACGAAGTTACTCTATGCCAGGCCCGGTTAGTACTGCGATGGGTGACTGCCCGCGTGCAGGTAAACCATCTTGGTGCAAAGCCTGCCAGCTAGGTCGACTCAGCCTTCTACCCTCCGTGGGACGGTAAAATGAGTAGTGACTCACTTACATGGGTTACGGAAGATGGGGACTTTGGTACAGCTGACTGGGGTTGCCTAACCGACCACTGCGCCAGCCTGTGTCTGCAGGCTGCACACGGTGGCCGTGTAGCAGGCGGTTCTGATTAGTGATGAAAGCACATTAGAGGCGTGCACTTGCTCGCGACGATGCGCTATACAAATTGACGACCTTAACTTTTACCTGTACCTTTAAAATACAGCAAAATTTAACTTGAAGATTAAAACAGCTTGAAGGTGAGCTTGTGAAAGCCAATCTTAAAGCTACAAAGTGTCACTTGAAACATGGGATCGCACACTGTTACCCGCCGACTGACATACGTAAATGCACCCCACCTTAACATCGGCCAGATCAATTTGCCCTTTGCCTATCCCAAAAGGATGAACAAGAAATTTGAGCTAATGCTTACGAGACGCGCGAAAGCCTATAAAAAAACAGAAAGCATGCCCATGCTTATCTGCAACTGTTTTCACGAACGACTGGCCAACATCAGAAAAATAGCGACTTTTACGAGGATACCGACATACGTAAACGCACCCCACCTTAACACCGGCCAGATCAACTTGCTGATCCCGGAAGGATGAAAAACCAAGTTGACCTGCAAGGTTAAGTTAACCCGGATGGTTGGTAATGTGCCAAGACTGTTTACCAGTCTGCAAACAGTCACCCATCCAAGTGCTAACCACTCGATAGTGACCCGACCCAACTGGGAGTCCAACCCACGAGCTCCTGTAAGCCTGACACCCTACTGTTACATTATCAACCCGCCAGAAAAATTATAACATCTGCAACTAGAACGCAGTTGTAGCCTGCAGGTACCTCCGCCAAAGCAAAGCTATTCGCCAGGTGGCGTCACCATCTTTGCTTTGCCAGCGGTTCCCTTATGTCCCATTTAACGCAATGGTAACGAAAATTTAAAAGTGATCCAGAATCCAGGATTCCTGCCGGATCATGCCCAAAATTGAATCACTGTTAGTTTATGCCATGCCCAAAATACCCTCAAAATTTCAGAAAGATCCGTCCATAACTTTTTGAGTTATCTTGCTCACACACAGACAGACAGACAAACAAAGTCCGACAAAAACATAACCTCCTTGGCGGAGGTAATGATGGCCACAGCCTTAGTGTACATAATCATGCCACTGCTTCCCACAAAAAACTTGGACATGTCTACCTTTAATATGAAACAGTAGAACATTTTCAAACCATCAAAACACAACTGAATAGCATCTTGGGCTACAAACAAATCAAAGGCACATTGGCCAACTGTTTGCCTGTCCAGCACCAATATTTGAATGACCAAACTCTGCAATAAAGCCTACAGTAAACATGAATAGTTAACTTGGCTATTATGTGAGATACTGTACTGAACAAAATCTGTTCTGACTGATCGTCCGAAGCAAAGTTTGCTGACCTGACTTAGCGAGTGAGTCCGCAGTGTCGGCAGCCTGCATGTCATGATCAGAATCATGACCACGTTCTGTTTGACTTCCAAGCGATACAAACGGACGCTCAGCCAGCTCTGTCAACAGCAAATACACACCGAAGTCCAACAGATATTGCAAGCAAGCATAAAGACTCGAAAGGCAAGGGTTAGAAAGTTAGTCGCAATGTGTTGTATTCTGAGCACCCAAACAAAAAATAAAACCCCCAATTACGGCAAAGTACTGTCTGCAGATAACGCGAAGATAAAAAGTCCACAAAAACCCATGTGACGTTGATCTCTAACCCCGATATTCAAAAGGCCTGTACACGTGCAAAGCAAAACTTCACCAAGCTCCGTTCATAAGTATCATGCCGACAGAGAAGAAAGAATGGTGAAAACATTATACCGCCATTGCTTCTGCTTTTGAGATGTGGATCCGGCGTAAGATGGAAAAGATCAGCTGGACAGCACATGTGTCAAATGAAGAAGTCTTGCGTCTGGTGCAAGAACAACGTTCTCTGGTCCACGTCATCAAGCAACGCCAAGCAAACTGGATAGGACATGTCTTAAGACATGACTGTCTTCTGAAGACAGTACTAGAGGGGAAGATAGATGGGAAACGGCCAAGGGAAGAACCAAGAAGGAAGATGCCAGATCTACTTATGGAGCAAAAGGACAAGAAGATCAGTTACGAGGAATTGAAGAGAGGAGCACAGAGCCGGGTCGGATGGCGCCATCGTCACTGGAACCTGCCTTAGGACACAGCACGCAAAGAAGAATAAGCTTCTGCGAGAAAAAAATGTTTTCATTTGAATTGTTCAAATAACATCAGCATGGCACATGCTACAGGTTTATAGACATCGCTAAACAGAAACAAAGCATGTAAGATCAGAAACAGCACAAAAGCAAAATGATTCTCTCTGCAAACAAAACTGCGTCCAAGCATCAGATGTTCCATCTTCAACGTTCCAATGAGGAGGAAAGGCAGCCAATGCTGCCCATAGGCATAAACCCTAACCTGCTGTGTAGGCCAGTGAAAGTCAAGGCAGGAATAGCAAAAAACACAACCACCCTGCCCACATGACTTCTCTCTACATTGCAGAGCTCAACACAAAATTTCACAGTCCCCATGCAAAACTATGAAAACCATTCAACAGGATCTGAAATCAAGCGACCTCAATATGGACGACGCAGTTGACCTGGCGCAGAACCGTCCACTCTGGAGGCTGATGTCTACGTTCGGCGCTACGCACTCTTAGTGGTGCTTGCCAGAAATGATGATGATGACGCAAAACTACCCAGAGGGTGGTCCAACCCTTCAGATGTAGAACAGTAAGTGTAAGCACAACAGTGCGACAGACTGACATTGAAGTGTAAACGTGACTATGACAGACCGATGTTGTCGTGGTTGCTCTTCTGCGACACTGTCGGCGACTCGGTGTTAGCATCCTCGTCAAATAATTCAAATGCCGTCGATTTCACCAGCCGTTGAGCTGTCCCATGATGCTCTGCTTCAGTCAATGACAATGCTGTATCTGTAACAGACATGAATAATAATGACAACAACATGTTATAGCTAGATTGAATAATAGAAGTTATAGCTAAATTGAATAATAGTGACTACTCAAACAATGTTGACTTCACCAGTTTCTGGCCAGTCCCATAATGCCCTGCTTCAGTCGATAACAATTCTGTATTTGTAACAGACATTCACAGTTAAGGCCAGATGTAAACCCCATTAAATAAAAATGTCTCATTTTTGCCTCAGATGCCTCGCATGAATTTTTCAGAATTTGAAATACAAAGTACAGAGCCCCTTGGGACCAGAGAATGTGCTGCAGCAGGTACAATTTTGAATGCTGCAATGCATCATAAAGAGACTTGCACAGAGCAGAAAAAGTCATGCCCAAAAACCTGCCTCAGCGTATCTTCACTGTTGATGATGATGATAATGAAAAACAAATAAACTTTAGCGTGGCGTTAAGTCCTGGGACTACAAGGACACGTAACAATAAGCCTAAACAGTGAAGTCACGTAACAGTAGTCAGTGCAATCAGACGTTGTTAGTCATGACTGTAAGACCGGGCAAAAAGTTCGGTTTTCAGTCTGCTGCGGAAAACGTGCAATGACGGAGACAACCGGACCGACTCCGGCAGACTGTTCCAGACGTGTGATAACACAGTAGACCCACAACCTATGCCAGTTTTCTATTCTGATGCCTATTTGTTTTCAAGTTAAAGTCCATACACAACAGACTGACAGATGGAGAAACAGATAGATGGCCAGACCCATAATGGGGCCGATAAGAAAGCCGATAAAAATCTGCAATGTACACAAAATAATACATCGCCTTTACTGGCAGTAAACTTTTAATCTCCAACAGAAACAAATATCACACAAACAAGCTCATGCTAAATAAGTTATACAAATTCACTGAAATACAGCTTTTTATTTTGACCCAGATTGTTATGCTTTGGCAACTGCTGCTGCCTTCATTGACGGAGAGTAAGTAGTTAGAGATGTGTAGAAGTTGGTAGAACCCCTCATCTCGAAACGAAACGTCAACAATCTGTGTCAAAGTAATTTGTATAACCTAATTAAGTTACCGTTTAAACCTATTAGTAGGCTGGTGGCATGGCGTAGTCGGTAACACATTTCAGCTGAAACGAAGTTACTCTACGCCGGGCCCGGTTAGTGCTGCGATGGGTGACTGCCTGTGGGCAGATAAACCATCTCGGTGCGAAACCTGCCAGCTAGGTCGACTCAGCCTTCTACCCTCCGTGGGATGGTAGAATGAGTAGTAACTCATTCACGTGAGTTACGGAAGGTGGGGACCTTGGTACAGCTGACTGGGGTTGCCTAACCGGCCGCTACACCAGCCTGTGTCTGCAGGCTGCACACGGTGGACGTGCGGCAAGCGGCTCTGGTTAGTGACAAAAGCGCATTAGAGGCGTGTGCTTGCTCGCGACGATGCGCTATACAAACTGATGACCTTTACCTTTACCTTTAGGCTATTCAAAGACAAGCTTACATTGAGTTTCTTCCATGCCCTCGGTGTCGAGGCAAAGATGAAGTGATTCCACCGAGTCTGAGGCCTGAGCTCCTGTCTCCATCACTTTATCATCACTGTCTTCCACATCGCTTAGTTCATCATCACCCTCATCACCCGCGTCATCGTCATCATTATCGTCATCAGTGTAGTTGTCATCTTCTTCGTCCTCGGCTTCGTCGTCAATGTACGGATTATTCTGACAACAAACACAATCGCATGGTAAAGAGAATAGCACAGCACATGATCGACAGTTTCTGTGGCAAAATTGGTGCCCGACGATATTGTTTGTAACTTTGTATGACATCATTTTCGTAAATACACTACAGCAGATCGTAACAAAAAGCCCAGGTGTCGCTAGGATAGCCAACCATCTGATTGTCAGTGACCTTCACGGGCATCCAAGGTCGATGTGTTTCAGTTCATTTGAAAGCCAATATGCAACTTCTTATCAATGATCAATAGCAACCTAGGCCCTATCTCACACCATTTAGCAGGAATAGAGCATAATGGCCTTCAAAGTCATCCAAGGTCAATGACTTCCATGTAATCTGACAGGGTGTATGCTACTTCCTATTAGTGATTAAAAGTAACCTTGGCCCTATCTCACGCCGTTTCGAAGATATGGCCCCTTATAGCTTGAAACATTCCATTCCATAGCGCGTTATGACTCTTTAAGGTCATCCAAGGTCATCAATTTATATGTTATTTGAAAGCCAGTACGCAACTTCTTATTAGTGACCAAAAGCAACCTAGGCCCATCGTGCATCGCTTAGCCACAGTACATCCAGGACGAATAGACAAACGAACAGATGACAGCACGACCATTACTAAAGTACGGTCGGCTAAAAATGATACCTGCACCACTTTTCTGCAAGTATGAACAAAAATAAATCTTATGGAATAACCAACCAGATAAATAACCAAAATGAACATTTATCTTGACTGACTTTGTCGACTGTATGCCATTCAAACTCATCCTGCCGTAAACGTTACACAAAATTACAAAATATACACACACTGTACACACTGTTCAAACAAGCCATTTTCCACCAGTACTACAAGTTAGCTTCTTTTGGACCACGCTGGGCCAGTCACCAGATGTAAATTCCTCGAAGCCTTAGTGAGAATGTTACAGGCTAGACGCCTTCGCAGTCACCCAACCAAAAACACTGATTACCTACCACAATGTCATTCTAAGTATGTGACCAGGGATCTCAACCGCGATGTTAGCTCAATATAGCTCAAATTCCATCATGTCAACTTTCACCAAAACTTCCCCACAGCGAAGTTTTCGTGAAAGTTGTGAACACAAATGTGAACCGTGAAAGTCGTGAATGCAAACCTCAGAACCGAGATGTCATGGATATGACATGTCGAGATGTTTGCGACTAAGTCTGTGACAACTCCGCAACAGGCCAGTTTGTGTCGCTCTAATGTAATTCAGTCTGTGACAAGACACGTGTAGAGTCCGCGGACATGTCGCAAACACAAACCATAAAAGTCTGTGGACTTTGTGACAAGGTTGGCATAACGGAATTTGGGCTTAAAGTTGTACAGACCTGCCTCTGGCTCTCCAAGACGGCTCGTTCTTCCATATCCAGTTCGCTCTCAACGTCACTTTCTTCATCGGTGTCAGTCTGGTCGGTAAGCTCCGCCTCTTCCTGTTTCACCGCCTCATCTTCTTCCAGCCGGGTGGCGTGGTCGCCTCCGTACCGGTCACCAAAGATCTCGTACCGACGGGCAAGGGCTTCATCGCGTTTTACACGCATCTGTTCCGCCAGAGTTGCTTTCAGCTGAATCAACTTGGCACCTGAGCAATGGTTAAACAACAAGTTCTAATAACACAAGCGTATCTCATCCTATGATGCACAATTGAGTAAATATGCAACATTTTGTAATGCCGAGCAAAAGATTGTAAGCGAAACTTCACTCTCATTTGCTCCGCCAACATCGCTTTCAGACGAATCAACTTGGCACCTGAGCAATGTTCATACAACGAATTCTATTAAATACGATGACACCAGTGAAGTCATATATTAAATCAAGAGATTAATCGACAAAATTTGTTCAGTGCATCCTGTACAGTCTGTTCTGAATGGTAGCGCTTAGCAACTAAAAAACCACTAAACCTAAACAACATAACAAGTGTTCAGTAAAAACTAGAACAAGGTATCATAAAGTCTAAAGTTCGTAGGCTATGCTAAACAAAAAGTTTTAACATTATATCTTCCTACAATATTTTTTTGGACTTTGGCGTGTTTATTAGCTACTATTTTTTTATTAGCTACTCTTTATCAACCTACGAGTTGCAGTAGTAGCAATACTAGTAGCTATGGAACTTCGTACTTGCAGCAGTTGCAATTGTACCAGTACCAGACAGTCTTCGTTAACAGAACTGAGTCTTGATACTTTCAAACGTCAGCTGAAGACATACATTTTTGCAAAATATTGATGACAAAATGTATTAAGCGCATTAGAGATCTTTTTGAGTATGTGCTATATAAATTTACACTTTACTTACTTACTTACTTACCAGCAGTTGCACAGTTGTAATAATACACTAGAAATGCATCAACAACTATGACTACTACTACGACAATTATGCAACTAGAACAGCTACTACTAATACTAATACAAATGCAACTACCGCAAGTGCTATCACAACTAAAAAAGTTGGGTGGTGTTATAATATTCACTGGTAGCATAATTCAAAACTCAACCGACCGGGTTTGTTCAGTGCAGGATCAACGATTTCATCTTCCTTGTGTCTGTCATGCTGATAACTGAAAGTCTTCAGTTGAAGCTCCTCCCGATCGTTTGCCACATTCTTCTCTTTGCACACCGTGCTGCAAAATACAACAACACGGTAATGTGATTAGGTAAACCGGAGGCATATTAGCAAAGTAACGTGGCTTGAATGGTCTCCGTCTTCTCGGCCAGACACAGAGTTGAGACATATGGACACATCTCTCAAAACTCCGCAAACTTCACTCGGTAAACCGGCTTAAACCCCACCTAAAAGTATTCCAATATTAGTTTCTCGTTCCACTATATAAAAAAATATTATACTACGGTTGAGTTTTTTAAAATCAAAGTCCGAAAATTTGCTAATTTTTGTGGATGTTTATAATAGACGTGGACAGTTATCAACAGTGTTCCTTCTAATAACTAAACAGTAAACACATACAAAAACCCCAAAATGCATCAAATTAAAACCCTTATACCGCCACATTGTTTGTGGGTTTTTCACCCCCAGACGCCAAATACTTTTTCTGCACAACTTGTTAGAAAATAATGAAGTTATGTCAGAAATAGCTACATTTTTATGCACGAGAGCTAGCATAGCTACAGCGCATATTAGCTATGGTAATTCTGTACGTCTGTCTGTCCATCTGTCCTGGTGTCACAACTCAGTACTGTTTCAAGACCAGGTGAAATAGAGACTTCAGGTTTCCACCACACGATAGCCTAGAGTCTGTAGTATTTTGTGACAAAATTTCATGCCGTTGGGTGAAGGGGGTCCCCCCGAACAAGAAAGAGAAAGATGGGTAAACGCAAGAGCCGCAGACCTGGCGTAAAAGCATTCGCAAAATGGTGCCCCACAACTAACTCGTTAAGTGATGGAGGTGGAGATCGGTATTTGTATATGAACTTAGCGTGAACACCCGAATTTTTAGCTAAACTACTGAACGGATTTGGAAACGGTTTGGAACGCTGGAATCTTTATCCAACAAGCTTTCCATTGGTACCGGATTTGCATATCCAGACTTAGCGGAAAATGTGAATTTTTGACTGAGTAGGTCGAAAAAGAGTGTGTCACCTTTGGGAAAAATATTGCATATTAGTCAAAGTACGCGAATTAGAACGAATGGCGAGCAATACTAAATATCGCATTTATTAGTGCGATATATAGGACATTTGATAAGATATAGTTTTTATGGAAACATAACCAATAAAATGTGAGATCAATCATTGGCGATCAATTGGGGGGGCACCTTCACATAATTGGGGGATTCGCTGTAGTCATAAAAAAGGGGCTAAGAAAAAGTTAGGGTTCCTTTTTGCTATATCTTAATAACTACCGCACCGATTACTACGATGTTGATCAATGACTACTAAAAGGGGAAAGGACTTGGTATTTTTAGGAATAGGTGTTGGAATTTATAAAATAGAACTCATATTTTATAGGAAGGTTTAAAGTTGCGGGTACCATGTCTTAGCAGTAACCTAACCTAAGGTAAAATGGCGTTGAATGACATGGTTTTTGGGCTAAATTTGGCTACATTATCATAACAAGCAAGGGTGACGTGCTTGTTAATGGTATCAACATCGATGACACTGCATGACCTTGAACATAAGAAATAGAGAATTTTAGTGATTTTGTGTGATTTTTGGCTGCAGAAGAGTAAATGCGACAAAATGGATGGAGATAAACCGACATTAGCATACTGTTAAGAGATCATTGTGAGTGAAAACGAAGATCCACCATAGCCAGCGATTTACCACAAGAGATGATAGACTACCTGATTTCAACAGTTTTTGGTTTGTGTGACTGCGTGGCGGTCGGCCTGCGGTTGTGCCGCATCAGTCGCTCAATCAGCCGCCGCACGCCCTGTCCACTCGCACTGCCGGTATTTCCCACCTGCCAGCAATTCCCATCCTCATCATCCTCGTCCAACTCAATCATGTCATCGGGATTCCCGTTCAGCTGCGGCAGCGGAACATCGAGTGGCAGCAAGCGAAGAGATGCTCGAGATGAAATCTTTGATGAGGCTGTTTCTGATGGTGGTAGTGATATCTTAGCAGCATCAGTATCTTCATCTCCAGTCTGCGGATCTTCAGCCGCATATTCCCCCGACATCTGGTTTTCCAGTTCACCTGCATCTAGATCATTAAATCGATCAATGAGTGAGTGAGTGAGTGAGTAGGGTTTAACGTCCCGCCCGACACAATATAGGTCATTTCGGAGACGGCCTTTCCAGGCGGAATGCACATAAACACAGAATAACGGAACAGTAAGTTTAACCCTTACAGAAACACAAAACATAAAATACAAAAAAAGCTAAACCTAACATTGTAAGAACTCCATTATATGCATATGTAATTAACATAATGGTCGTTCTAATAATCTTCCCTGTTATCCTCCAGACAGACATCAATGTGATAATGCTGTCTATTGGAGGACAGGGGACTAAATCGATCAATGATTTGATAACTCAATTAATCAGCCAGTCATTCAGTCAATCAAACAATTGCCTCACAACAGCTATAAAGTAACCCTTATTGTCGGACGACGTGTCCCTATCCAACTCTGTCTGCATGTCTATCTGTCAGCAGCTCAACTATTGAAAACAGCAGTTGCGAGCCACGTCACCTAACGACTTGTTTATCAACCAATCAATCAATTAATCAATAACGCCAAAATTCAATCAATCATAATAGCATAAGTGCTCCTCCAATGCTAGACCATTTGGTAGTTTAAAAAAAAACAGTTAAACAGTCGAATAAAATCATTCAAATAGGTAGGTCTAGATACGATTTTCTGAAAAGACAGATTTTGAGTGAGCAGTTTCATCAGCAACAGGCTGAAATAAAACAGACAGTAAAAATGACAAATCTAAAAATGAGTAAGTTAATAAAAGTAATGTCATGGCAGTCTGCGATTTGTAAAACATCCCTAAAAATATTGATGAGTTTCATAGACAAAAGATAAGGCATAGAAAATGATGCAACTCTGTCAATTTGTATATTGCATAATTATGCAATATACAAATTCACCAAATTTCAACCTTCATTGATTAATTTGTTGACATATCAGCAACGGGAATAATTTCTGTAAACAAATTAGTAAATAAAGGTTGCAACTTGAGAATTTATAGCTCATTGGTTACTGTTTCATCCAAAAACTATTCAAACGTAAAAAGACCACTATTAAGCTACAACAAATCTGTGAAAATAAAACTACCAGGTAGTTTGGATGCGGCTGCAGGCTCTGTGTCGGCAGACTGCAATGGAGTAACACTGCTCTCTTCCATGGGATCCAATATCAGCTTCTTCCGGACATCCGGTGTCAACGAAGTGTCCACCTGCTCCAATTCCCTCCTTGCTACGACGTTCTGAGGTAACGTAGCCGGTTCCAAAGTAGCAGGTGTATTCTTTACTGGAGATATCAGCAACAGCTTCTGAGGTGAGATTCCCAGAGCTGGCTTGGCTTGGGCATCTGTTGCCTCGAACACGTCGGCCAGAACAGTTTTCGACTTAGATGAACAGAATGATAGCAGATCGGGCAATTCATCCAATTCCGACACTCCCTGTTCCACTGTCGTATTAGATTTCGCTGCCGGCAATGTAGAACTTAATTTGTCAGAAGAAGCGGTGGCATCAGCCAGAAGCAAAATGTTGTCACTGGAAACGAGGGTGCTGGCGGGTGGAATAAACTGTTTCCACGACAGTCGCGAGGTCCCAACGAATTTCTTCTGTTTCAGCTCGGTGCGGGCGAGGAATACGGACAGGTCCTTCTTCTCCGGCTGATGGTATGGAAGACGTACGGCAGAACCTTGTGACAACAACATACTGGCAGCATACAAAGAGCAGCAAAAAAGCATCAAACTAATTGTTTGGCCATTTTTATGGTTCTCTTGGCAATCGATTAAAACTTAAAAAGTAAAATTTCATATGTTTATTACCAGTTTATGCTCACAGTTGCAATAGTGTGTAAAATTTCATGTTTAAATTCAAATCGGTTGGTAGGAAAATGGCAATCAAGTTTAGGGGATACTGATTTGCTGCACACTGTAGATCATAACAGTGGTAGACAGCAAAACACTCGATGCATTCCACATGAAATGCCAGTGCCGCATCCTAGGTATATCATGGCATCAGTTCGTGCAGAATGAAGAAATTGCTGCCCGCACCGGTCTTTTTCCTCTATCCTCTATCGACCACCACCTGTTGCCGCCGCTCAGCCATCTTCGGACACCTAGCAAGACTCGGTGACAAAGTTCCAGCTCACAAGGCACTCCACAGCTGCATCAGGTTGTCTCAGGGACGCCTCCCAGACCCTACATGGAAAGGTCGTCCTGGTCGTCCACGTGGCAGGTGGATAGACCAGCTCCGAAGAGACAACAACCGCCCACCTGCTGATCAATGGAAGCTGGCTATCAGGCGTGGTCACGGTGGAAGAGCGACGCTACGGTCCAACGACTACGCGACTACCTGACCTGACCTGACCTGACCTGTAGATCATGCAGATTGCGTAATGGGATTGGGAGCTTCTGCTGGCATTTACACTAGCAGCAGCATGAGCAGATGCCATTACAAGTTCAACTGCAATACTGCACTATCAAGAGTGAAGCACTTAGACAGACAGGAGCAAAAACAGCAGGCCTATTTGCCAACAGAAAGTTGGCAGTATGCATGGCGAAAAAAATTTCCAAGACTGAAAATCCGTGCAATCTCAGATCAAACAAAATTACAGTCAATAAAAGCAGACAAATCAAAATAACGCTGCTATTTACTGCCATCAAGAAAGTCATGTAATTAGTATAAATAATTGCAAAATGAATCACTGGTCTTTAATTTCTTCTGAATAAACCAACAAAAAGTTTGAATCATTACCAGCTCTAGTCATAATCCGATTTTGGTAATACATTCGTGAAAGAATGTCTTCAAGTTAGTTATACTTACTGAGTGAGTGAGTGAGTGAGTAGGGTTTAACATCCCACAGAAGATCATTTTCCAAGATTATGCATCATTCACCATTATTGGTGCCATGCACACATCTCCCACTTTCCAAACAATCGACGCAAAAAGCATTCCGAGTGAACTGCGGCTTACTGCGTATGAGTCGTTGCGTCTCGCCGTGAAGGTTCTGTATATCTGACTTGGATGTTGGACGTCCACTTCCGGTCTTACTCCTAGACTTTGTTCGCTTCTTAGCAGCACCCTAAGTTAGTCACATGCAGAATTACATCAGAGTGGTGTGCTATCATTAAGCCGTTTCTTGCTGACACACATCGCAATGGCTAAGACACATTGCAGTTCACTTAAATTCAAAATCAGCCTAGAGACATGCTTGGCTGCATTTACATTCTCAAATCAGCGACAATATTTGGGACAGAATAAATCATTCGAGAAAAAAACACCGGCTTTTCCACAAACATAATACCTTTCTAACATAAAATTTCTGATCATGTAACTTCATAAGTCTGCTTTGATTAAGTCAGAAAGTTAACAATTGCACATAGCTATAGTTTGGAACAGTTTCCTAGTAGCAGCTCTTGATTTTGCTAACACTGTCTCTTTTAGCACTAGCTTGCAAGACACTAAGGCAGGCACTTTCATTAGGAAACTCAATCCTGTTTATCTAGCACTGCTTGTGATTGCTACAATTTCTGGTGCACAGACATTAAAGGTCCGTGGTCACCAAAATTAACATATACATTTTATCCATTTTTCTGAAAGTGCAGAATTTTATGATAACTTTGACAGTAATATCAGCGCCCAGCGTTCTGTCAACATGGAAAAATTTACCTTTGAAGTCGACGATCTACGAAAACGACGTAGAAAAAGTGCCGCCATGATGACCTGCGGTGACGTCATGAGTTTAGCCTATAGACGTCGTGAATTAATATTCACGACGTCTATAGGCTATGGCCTAGCCTAGAATGATGGCGTCGTCGGCTAACCATTAATATTCATGATCTATATGGGCTAGGGTCATGACGTCACTGATAGATTAGAATATTTCGCATAACGTAACGTAATGCCGCATTTCATTTGAACTCAAGCATTAATTTCATATATTTATAAAGCTCAAATCGACATATTACATATGCGAGGTTAAATGTCTAAATTTAAATTTACAGAAATTGCACGAGTGAGTTTGACCGTGGCCATGGACCTTTAAGAGGTCAATTAAGCTCCTGTGTGACAGTGTGTGACCCTTAAACTGGTCCACAATTTTAAAACTGCTTTTCACAATTTGCGTGTTAAATTTCACGCGGTTCAAGAAAACATGATCGATTGACTGATAATCAAAACCTTAGCAAGACGACGTTTCAATGCAGCGCTCATTTCATCTCCTTCTTCATCACTTCCATCGCTCGGTTCCTCGTTACCTGAATCTAAGACACACATTACGCACAGTATTAGCAGACAGCGCACAGTATGCCAGCCACGCAGATCCGATTCACACAAATGATCAACAAAGCAACAACCTACACAGATCTTTCACATGAACTAGCAAACGGATTCAGCAGAAAAGTTTTGGTCTCCATCATGTTCAAGCACTTATAAGATTAGGTTAAAAAATAACAAAAAATTAACACTGCCTACAGTGAACATGAACACTTAGCAGCCTAGCCTGTGCCATCATGTGAATCGTTTGCGACATAACGCTATACAAATGTGCTTTGACTGATGCATTGTCTCAAGACAGAAAATCTTGATTTTAGCACAGAGCAAACGATCGTCGTCTTGAAAAATTTCTTTTCTAAACACCACACACAGTCCTTAGAAGTCTTTTGCAGTGCCAATAACACTGACCTTTATTTTCCAGAACAGTTTCCCTGTCATCCTGTTTCCTATGGTTACCATCATCATCGTCATCATCAGAGTCACTGTCACTGTCCGAGCTGTCCATCTCTGCATCAAAAATGTCTCCGGCTGCAGCAAACTTCTGATAACATACAAACACATGTCATCGTTTACACACTGTTCATAGACGGTGTCGAACAAGCACTATGGTGGACACCACTAGACCACAGAAAAACTCGGCATATGTACGAGATATTTTCGCATCTAACAGGGAGTTTTGGGAGTCGGGCAAATAAATGATTCCAGTCAGTCTACCACGGCCGACCCTTGTTGCCATGGCAACGAAATTTGTGGAATTTGGCCAAAAATGGGCTAGAAGTCGGTTTGCATAAGCCAAAGTACAAGCTAAGCTCCGACTTTAGTCTCGAGTTTTGACTTCACTTTAGACGTTTGTGACCGGCCATTTTATGCAGCGGTCGAATACGGTAACTGCAATAATACGATTGGTTAAATTAGCATTATAGATGTGTTTTCCGGGCCTTATTAAGCGGGTGATGTGTGCAATATTAGTTTGCCTATTTATATGGCCATTCTGTAGATATAAGAAAAATTTTGTCCAATATTGTCAGCAATGAAGGCCAGTGGTGACATCATGCCTAACGCTTGTTGTCTGCTTTGTTCAGTCACACCATTAGGTAGTAAGTAACAGTTATAAGCAGCTTGGCTACTGTAAGAAACATCTGAAGCACAATATCTTTGTAACTGATCACCAGTAGGAAAACAGTATTTTAGTAATAAAACCGCACATATAACATAACTGTACAAAACATCAGTTTATACACTTGTTAACAGCAACATTAAAGAACTCGCACATCAAAAACAGCAAAAATCACAAAAGATGATATTATTCAGCAGCACATTGACACACAGTTACTGTCAGTTAGTATGATGCAGACAATATCACCTTCTGTGATTTCTGCTGTTTCCGATGTGCGAGTTCTTTAATGTTGCCATCAGCAAGTGTATAAACTGATGTTTTGTACATTTATAACAATATTACTTACTGCTGAAGTGTCAGCCAATGAACTGGCTTTCAATTCATCATCGAGCTCTACAAAGCATACACAGCACATTATTATAACATCATACCAGTGTTGGCATCACACCACACAGAATTCCGTATCATAATGCTAATAAACTTCATCTTTAGTTAATGTACAGTTTCTTTTGTACATATTTACTTTTGCTGTTTTAGCTTTGCACGATAGTTTTCCATAGATATATGCTGGCTGAGGTAGCATGAGCTGTTACACCTTTGGAAAGCTAACATTGCCAAAATGTCAAAGCACATTGTTAGTAACAGCTAACATGCATAGCACCGGTTTACAAGCCAGACAAACAATATGCCAAGAACAAAATGATATGCTTTAAACACAGATGTTGACAATCTCACTTTGCAGTGCTACACACTGTGATACGGTTGCGCACAAGGGATCAGATGTCATATCTATAAGTTTACTATTGACACATTTAATGAAGAAGCATGTGACAGACACAAACATAGCCAGCCACAATCTTCATGTGCCTCGATACAAGCTCACAAGCTCAGCAATTACAATTAACAACCAAGAGGGTGCGGCCGTTGAGGGGCCGCCCGCCATGGGGCCGTCCTTGCAGTTGAGTATGTGCGTGCTGTTTTGGGGCTTTCTCGGTCTGTGCAAGGCGGCAAGGGATCCTTACGCCACCTGCCAAATATCAAGTTGGGGATTTTTCGCCAACAACGCAATTAGCCGCCGTGACCTTGACCTCTGACCCCTTGACCTTGAAATTGGTCCATGGGGTGCTGGTGTCCCAGGGACCCTTCCTACCAAGTTTGGTATTCGTAGGCCTTTTCGTTTTCCCTCTAGGTGGAGGCACGGGACAGACAGACAGACGGACAAACGGACAGACAGACGGACAGGATCAACACATGATGGGGCCTCCTTCTAGGAAGGACGGTCCCATAATAAGCAAACAAATACAACTTACAAGCATCACCCGTACGAATACAGAGTTCACAGTCACTTGTCCAAGCACATATCTCAACCTGCATCTATTGACAGTCGCTACCCCGTACCGGACTACCGGTAGTAAAATTCTTCCCAACATTTATTTCACTACATCGTTAATAATTAACTAATCGGTAATCGCGCACCCCTAGAAGTGAAAAAATCAACATCGACTGGCATCATAGCTTATACAAATTTACATGTCTATCGTTTGCTTCACAGAGGTTGGACAACAAGACGACCTGCACAGGTGAAATTTGCAGTAACCCATACTCATACAGGTAGTGTATAGCTCTTAATAGGAAACCCTTCACAAAGCTAAGAGTGTCACCTGCCATATAGGATCACACAGTGTTAGCTGCTACCTGACACAGGTGAACGTGCTCGCTTTAACTCCAGCCAGACAGGCCAGTACTTGATTTACCTACCTCGGAGGGATGGAAGGCTGAGTTGGCCGTTGGTTATATAACAGGATGGTTTACCTGTCCACAGAGTCACCCATCCAAGTAGTAACTAACCACTCATGTACATGAAAATGCAGTCTAAACACTGTCAGTGCTTCACCTGGTCCAATATCTGCAGGTATGTCCATACTATCACTGGCATCAACATCATCAACATCATCATCAGCATCAGCAGCAGCAGCAGCTGGGGTCTGAATCAGAGCATCAGACTCCGCTCTCTCACCATCATCACTTTCATCAGAGTCAGCCAGGATGCTCCTTCGACTTACCTTATTCTGCATAATGCAATTCACAATTCATCAGTCATCTAGAAATTCAACAAATTACAACCTGTACCAGTATTGCTTAGTTTACTGTTGCTTGTATACCGGGTGTCGCTACTGTCACTACTGTCCATTGTAGCAACATCCATACAGAGTCACTCCAACGAACTAGAAAGCAGTCATAGACTGCAGGTACCTCCACCAAGGCAAAGCTATTTGCCAGGTGGCATCAACATCTTCACTTTGCCAGCGGTTCGCCTGTGCCCCATTTAACGCAATGGTAACGAAAATTTCAAAGTGATCCAGAATCCAGGATTCCTGCCGGATCACGCCCAAAATTAAATCACTGGTAGTTTATGCCATGCCCGACATACCCTCAAAATTTCAGAAAGATCCATTCATAACTTTTGGAGTTATTTTGTAGACTCACAGACAAACAAACAAACAAACAAAAACCGGCAAAAACATTACCTCCTTGGCGGAGGTAAAGATCAACTGATTAATTTATACAACTACCAAGTACTTGAAAAACTTTCGAACACTCTTAAATGCAGTTCACACTATTTACCTACTTTCAGCCGTCAATAAAACATTTTCACTTCTCATTTTACTAGCACACTGGGTGAGTTCAAGATTGTTAAAGTTAACATGTTATATAAATTACTTACTTATTTACTCACTGAACTACCATAATTAGCTACTGTTTCAACCCAAGTTTATTCAAAGACATATTTATTCACAACTGTTCAAAATAGCAATGACCATGAAATGTGATCTGAATTAAAGACTGAAGAAGAAATAAAAACACAACATTCATTTTAATCAATACAACATAACAGCTAAGTGACATCACAAGCAAGGATAAGAAAAATTTGCAGATCAAAGATCTCGGACCAGTTAGGAATGGGAAACTTTCATAAACCTTCCATTCTGCAAAAGATCAGAAGATATTTTAAACTAACATTTAATATAATCATTACTATTATATAATAAATCGTTATAATAGTTAACTATATCTAACACTCTTGTTTCATCCTACTGCATACCGGTACAAGTCCAGCAACAGAAAAATGTTGATGATCTTAAACAGCAGTTTAAACAAAGTGAGCTCATATAAGTTTTTAAAAAGTTAAGCTACCAGTAAGCCACTGACAATAACACACCTTTTGCCGCACACGTATCACAGGTTCATCATCATCATCATCATCAGCAGCAGCAGCAGCAAAGTTGGCTGGTTCTACAACATATACAACATATGAAGTTCAACTGATGCATCAATATGGTACACAATAATGATATTAGTATTATCGTATTGGTATTGGGTATTGGCATCAACAGAACAAATATAGGGTAACTGGTAGCGCTACCAGGCACTTCACTGCACTGCCAAGCAGTGAACGGGATTTGCATCCTATCCTGAAAGAGCAGCAAGTTCATTTCTATTGTGACCATCTGCACCGACTCTGGCAAAACTGCGCACACCGCTGATCATGCACTGGTCGTTCAGTCTACAGGAAGTCACCAAGCTACTCAGCAAGCTACTGGCGAAAAATTGCTCTCTAGATCCCGTTCCTACGTGGCTAGTGAAACGACTGACCGAATACCCGGCACCAGTCATCTGTCAGCTGTGCAATGCATCACTGCAGTCGTGCTGCTTGCCAGCCAGCCAGAAGCTCACCGTCATCCAGCCATGGCTCAAGAAAGCAACGCTGAATAGCGATGATGTCAACTCTTACAGACTGATCTCCAATTTGAGTTTCCTATCAAAATTTGTCAAAAGAATCATGGCCAAGCAGCTCATCAACCACGCCGAGAGCAACTCTTTGTTCCCAGCGAACAGGTGGTTTACTGTCAAAGCCATTCAACCGAGACCGTAGTCATCCGCATGTTGAATGATGTCAGCCATGCGGCGGACGAGGGTAAAGTGATGGCACTGGTTCTTTTGGACCTGAGCTCAGCGTTTGACACTGTAGACCTCATCACACTACTGAACATGCTGGAGTGGCGGTTCCTTGTCGAGGAATCAGTGCTGGCGTGGTTCCATCATATCTGTGTGACCACTTGCAGGTGTTTCGTGCCAACGGGAAAAAGTCAAAAGTTTCGAAAATGAACTGTAGCGTGCCACAAGTTCAGTATTAGGGCTGCTGGAATTCATCTCATATACTGAAGACGTCACAAATATATTCGAGCGACATGGCATAGGTTATCAACTAGTTGCGGATGACAAACAGTTCCATAAATCAGTAGCACCATCAGATGTCAACGTGGCACATGATTCTTTACAGGACTGCGTCATTGATGTACGTCACTGGTGCAGGTCACGTCGCTTGCAATTAAATTCTATCAAGTCAGAGATCATCTGGCTCAGCACCAGACACGCACTAAATAAAATTGCATCAGCTGACCTTACACTCGAGATCGGTGATAACGTCGTTCAGCCAGCTAGCGTAGTGCGTAATCTGTGAGTGCTTGTTGATCAAGAACTGACACTTGAGCAACACGTAGCAAAAGTCACTTCCAGCTGCTTTTACTAGCTCAGATGACTTAAACAAGTCCAGCGATATGTTGACGATGTGATGGCGCAGCTTGTTGCAGCTTTTGTCACCAGCTGCTTGGACTACTGCAACGGCATCCTTGCCGGCTTTCCACAATCCACGCTTGCTCCACTCCAGCGAGTTCAGAATGCGGCCGCACGGTTAGTCCTCGGCCTCAGACCGTATGATCATACAACTGCTGGGGCACTAAGTCAACTGCATTGGCTGCCCGTCTACTACCGTGTTCAGTACAAACTGTGTATCCTGATGTATAGTATTGTCAACCAAGAAGCACCAGCTTACAAGAACTGGTTCAACAAACTTGTGAAATGGACAGCAGATCTCATCTTTGTTCTTCTGTGAACAATACTTACGTCAAATTTCGCACCAAGACAAAATTCGGCAATTGAGCCTTCTCTACTGCTGGTCCACTAGCCTGGAACGCTCTGCCTACTGCCTTAAGAACTATTTCTTGCAAAGACACATTTAAGTGATATCTCAAGAGTCATTATTTTAATTTAGCGTTTTTAGACTAGTTTGTTTTAATCATTTTAAATGTTTCATTGCAACTTTGTTTTTGTTGTATGCATGCTCGTCTGTTTGCGCTACTGGACATTCTGTAATTGGCGCACTACAAGTGCCCTATTATTACTTTTTAACCCTCGATATTATTATTATTATTATTACCCGACTCGAGTGCTACAGCCTTCAACTTACTGTAGTTTGCACTCAACCCTTAAAAATAACAAAAAAATATGAAATCTAGTTCGAAAACTGAATAACGTTACTGAGTGACCTGTACCTTCATTTTCCGCTATCATGTCCATGCGCTCGTCGTGCAGTTGGCTGTGTACGCCGCTATCCTCTTCACAATCGGACATGTTCGTCATTCCAGACCCCAGACAACACTGATACGGTCGACCACCAACAGCTAGGCTGTAACCTGTAAACAGCGCTTACAGCACGGCTAGCGTCAACGGTAGAATGACTTCGTTTAGAACATACAATGACTATTGTTCGTGTTAAATGACACAACTAAACAAACAGTTACACTTAGCAAAACTTTATTGCACAAACTACATAATTTGGCGCTCCATTTTCTAAACAAATCGACTACTTCCGGTTGTAATTATGCACTAGTGATGGGTCAATAAGTCGAAATATCGATATCGTTTCGTTATGGTATAGATGTATCGCATTGTATCTTTTGCCAAAAACTTAATTCTTAATATGACTTAAATGTCTAACAAAAAGTTGCCATGCAAAACTGCATATAAACATTTAAAATAGATTTTACAGTGTTTGAGTCGCTGGACAGAGTGCATCGACTATCCCGCCGTTCGTATCACCTATAGGAGAACCAAGATCAATGATTTCCATCTCGTCTGACAGGATTAGCAATTGACTAAGTAACCTTGGTTCTATCTCTCACCGTTTTTAAGTTGCGGCCACTTATAGCTTAAAACTTCCCAAGTTTTTATTGAAAATTGCGGCTAACCCGCTGCGAATAAATTATACATAGAGACCCTAATAAACATTGTTGGTGGCATGGCGTAGTTGGTAACGCGTCTCGGATGAGACGAAGTTACTCTACGCCGTGCCCGGTTAGTACTTAAATTGGTGACTGTACGGAGCCAGCCAACTAGGTCGACTCAGCCTTCTACCCTCCGTAGGATGGTAAAATGAGTACTGGCGGTGGTCAAGGCCATCGCTAGGGAAGAAACGGCCAGTTCTGCGCAACAGTAGGCCCTGTGGCCAGGACTGCAAGTATACCGATCCAGTCGGTTAACC
>Ga0209367_1001999_pt1 | contig 26280 bp, 19 predicted proteins | sample WorMetLIZISLAND2_FD_187412 | JGI IMG/M metagenome (GOLD analysis project Ga0209367, IMG submission 187412) | Marine gutless worms symbiont microbial communities from Max Planck institute for Marine Microbiology, Germany - Olavius geniculatus... ... | reverse complement strand
GGGGGGGGGGGCGACGGAATTTTTTAAAATTTGTATTTTTGTATCGTGTAATTAATCTTTCACAATAATTCGTAAAAACAAGTTGACACTAAATAGTAGTCACGAGAACTAAAGTGAAGTTATAGGCCTACTGCAGCATAACAGAATAGATGCAGACGGTTTTTCTTCAGTTAAGCTGCAAAAAAGACTAAAAACGAAGAAACATTGTTAAAAATTTTATGAAACTTTCAGGGACGTTTTTTTATTTTGGGTACGTACGACAACCGAAAGCACATGATTTTTTTTGGGCTTTGGCACTTGTATTAACAGACACATTAACCGTTGGGGGTCTATTAGAGCTGTCCAATTGAAGCGTTAATTAACGCATTAGCGATTGACGAGTTAACGCCGTTAAAAATACTACGACCTGGTTGCATGTTGCCCGCGCCCCGAACTGTGAACAGTTTTTGTTCAACAACTGTTGGCAGAACGGACTAGCTTAGCAATAGTTGCTAGACTTGGAAGCTAATAACGGTAGCAATCTACGGCTGCAGAAATAGTGACAACAGAAGAGTTTGCGTGCAAACCAGACACGTGTCATATAGCTGCAATTAACGTCGCGCAATTAATTAAACAAGAAGCCCAGATGTCGCTAGGATAGCCGACCGTAATGGTTGTCAGGACCTTCAAGGTCATCCAAGATCGATAATTTTCATGTCATTTGAAAGCCAACATGTGACCTCCTATTACAGATCGATAGCAAACTAGGCCCTTCTCGCACCGTTTAGCCACAATAGCGTGTAACGGCCTTCAAAGTCATCGAAGGCGAACGATTTCCATAACCTTACAAGGCGCATGATGGGGCGTATGCCATTTCCTATTAATGATTAACAGTAACCTTGGCCGTATCTTTCAGCGTTTCCAAGATTATGTTCCACTCATTTTCCCTACCACTTCAGTAAACCACCAATTAAAAAATGTTTCCCTTGCAGTAGATCGCTGAAATACTTGCATGCCCAGGGTTAAGACAAATAGCTAATTATTCATGTAAACAAATTTTCCTCAAAGACCTACAGTTACCCGTTAGCCAGGGTACATCCGTTATGGACAGATAGACAGACAGGCGACAACCATGCCAACAGCACCACCGTTACTTAATACGGTCGGCTAAAAACCGATCTTTGGACAGCTCTAGTTATTATGCAAAGCAAACGTGCCCAATGTTCCTACTGGTATCTGCAACTTCTGACTGATAGCGCCTTTGTACATGTATCTACGGCGCGGTATAAGTGTTGTATTAGGCGGAATTGCTCCAACTATAGCCACACATTTCTCCGTAGTGTGGTCTGTCTGTCTGTCGTCTGTCACCGTCGTCCACCCTGCTTAAACCGTTCAACCGATTTAGATGCCATATGGCAACACTGTGGGGTCCAATACCACACTGTGTCCTAACCCACCAGCTAAAGGGGAAATTTGGGCCCCCAAGCAAAAACATGCAATTGCTTCCGACTTACCAAAAAGATTCACTACGATTCACAAGACAGCATCATTATCAGCAATTCCGCCTCTTACGAAATTACTTTTGTCCTCGTTATTATTATTATTACTCTGCCATTGTAAATGGAACAAAGCCGTCTGCCCACATATTGTCGCTTGCTGTATACAATGCTCAATATGAAAACTGTAATAACTACTAATATGTATTTCTTTGTTTTTTTCGACAACTGAACATCAAAAGCAACACTCACGGCAAAAAAACTGTCTCACCTATCATAAAAGCCATAAAAGATTTAAAGCAGCAGCAAAATATACGGTATGAAAAACTTACAGTACTTCTTATCTACAGGAAGCGATCATACACACACGCAAATGATATCTAGCAAATATCTACCGAAACAAAGTATACAAAAGTGAACAAAATTAAGGCAATAATAGCACATGACTAGCACAATGTCGTGAACACGGCAAACGTGTGGTAAGTTAGGCTAACACTGTATGTCCAACCTGCTGATTTGCACCTGCAAATGCCAACAAATTTGTACGTGGGTGTTTTGCGATATAAAAAAAACTACTTAATAAGTTATACAAATTGATGAATAAACAAACAGCCTTTGCCGACGAATATGTATAACTTATTAAGTTATCGTTTTAACCTATGACTTTCTTCTAAGACAAAACTACGTTCGCGAGCTATTCTAAAACTGATAATCCAAATTAGAGTACTAACAGTCAAAAATATAGTAGAGGGTTTCAGAACACAATGATATGGTAGGAATAAGGTCATGCAGAACTAGCCGATAATCACAGTTAATAAGCACAGACTTAATTGTTGTTTACAGTACCTTGTACAACTGCAGATTCAGTTAGACTATCTGGCTGTGGAGACTGGCATTTTATCACCAGTTCCACAGCAATGGTCGTTGGTGTATTGTAAAATACATGATTGTACAATTGTCATACGTACAAAATGTTAAAAAACACAGTTAATAAAAGAATATGCTGAATATAAACTGAAACTGTAGCAGCTTCGTTAACAAACATTAATTCGTTAACATTCATAATGCACTTTTCAGCCAAAAGAAAAGTAATCTGCAATTATAAAAACATAGACACCCCAGAATATAACAGCATCACATCTTAATACTAAGTCATTTATTGCCAGCCACTTTAACCATCAAAATCTGTGATTTTTTGGGCTTATGCTACTGCTTAGATTTTTCGTCGCAAAAATAACAATTTAGTGAAACTAATACAGTTGATGCACATGGTTCCTACTACTCTGCAGAATTCATTTTCCCTGACTTTCCAGGACAAAATGAATCGTTTCCTCTGTCCAATTTGCTCACGCAAAATACCAATGTCAGTTTTCATGCTTGCAATCACACTAGAAACAAGGGTGGCGGAACAAATTTAAAAGTGGGGGTAAAAATAATCTGCAAGCGAAGCAAGCAAAAAAATTTTAGACTGCTGTACGGAGACTGCGGACAACAGTTCAAAATTTTTCCTGCATCTTCTGCACCTGGGTATTTTTACATTCCCTGACTTTCCCCGACATCATCATCATCATCATGTATTTATTGCATATATCGCCACCAGCAAGCAATAATAGTAACATAAGATCATATTATGCAACAGGAATGAGTCAAAAAGCTAGAATAGCTTATGCTAGGACTCGTCCATTCTCAAAATTCCCTGACTTTCCAAGACTTCCCCTGACCGCAGGAACCATGGAAGCAAAAGTGAATGAATGCTCAGCAAACTTCTGTTTCACAGAACTGCAAAAGAACAAACATTCAATGTGTGACCATTAATTTCACAATTTAACACACACTCAACTGCCACGCTTTGAAGCACCCACCGCCCCAGTAATTCTGTTTCAGCAATATTCTGGAGGGTCCAGTTATAACAATGTCGTTAACAATGACTTTTTATAACCACACTGGGCAAAGTTTTCATCGATGCACAGTGCTAGTCAACACGAGTAACGCGCAAAAAATTCTCATTAACAATAACGAAACAAATGCCAAAGTGGCAATCAGTAACTCCAACGAGCACATCAATATTTGACAAATGCAACGTATGGCAGGTTTTTAAAACTATCGCGGAGATTTTCTAGCAAAAAAACCCGAGAAAGGCCGAAACGAAACAACCAACAATTTTCTGCCAACAAATTGAACGACGTCGAGTATATAGGGCTTATGTACTTATGTACGGCTGCGAATGCATGCTAAGCACACTGAACACAGACACTGAACTCTGTCATCAGTTTCTCAATCTCAATCATTAAAGGTCCATGGACACCAAAATTAACATATATATTTTATCCATTTTCCTAGAACAACATAATTTTCTTACAATTTCAGTAGTGATATCAGCGACCAGCATTTTGTCAACACAAAGAAATTTACAGTTGAAATCGACGATCTATGAAAATGCCGCAGAAAATAAGACGCCATGTTGACAGGCTGATGATGTCACTGGTTTACCATGTCATCAATGTAAAATATGCATAGAAAAATAAGCATTATAAAATAACGTTTTCTACTTATGTACTGCTGCAGTTGTCATGCGACACAGTATTTTTTTGTCATTATAAATATTAAAATTAATTGATAAACACTGACTGTGTTCAACCGGTAACGTCATTTCTGGCCACTTGCTGAGATCCAAATTTTTAGCATAACGTAACATAATGCCATTTTTCGCTATATTCGAGCATTAATTTCGTACATTCATAAAGTTTAAATCAACATATTATATTATGTCAAGTGAAATGTCTAAATGAGGTCTACATGAAATTCACAAGTGAGTTTGACCGTGGCCATGGACCTTTAAGTCTTATCGCTATTGTCATCAATGGCGTGACCATTGACAGTCAATTGCAAACGATAACAAACATCATCAACGATGAGGAAACAACAGCTGAGGCCTAACTTACAAACCTTCGTACAAATCTTCGTAAAATTACTGTAAAATTTTTGTATATTCGCTCATCGCCCGAAGTCAACGAGTTACAATTGCATAAATTTTTCATCCATATTTTGTATGCTAATTTTCAAAGCCTGACTCACAAATTAGTATCTCTCAACCAATCACGACACATTTTCGCTGGGCCAATGTAAACAATGGCAAATAAACCGATTTCACTGAAAATTGCTGGAAACAAAAATTGATACTTACATGAAAATTGTATACAACTGAAAAATCAAAATAATTAAAGTATGTGTTTGATGCTTTCCTTTGTCAGATAAAAAATATTTTACATTTTTTTTGCATAGCTTCTTTGTAAATTTTTTCGTAACTTTCTCATACAATTTGTTGCAAATCACATCTTTTGCAAACTTTTCATAGGCGTGAATTCTTTGTAACATTTCTGTAGGTTCATTTTACAAAGTTTTGTAAATTAGGCCCCTGGTCCGACTCAACCTCACAAAGTCTCCCAATGCAGGTCGGAATACTTACACATAATTCACTGCGACACACTTCTGATTCAGCAACTGCACTACATACTTCGATGCTTAAGCCTGCGAGATCTGACAGCAACGAGGGACGAGTAATTCGAGTTAAACAGGTAACTGAACTTTTCATAAACTATTCGTACCATTATCTCGTTATCACTGGGATCATCTTAATAGAAGCCCAAAACAGACAAAAACTGAAATGCTGTTATTTGAGGCATCAAACAATGCTATAGTTGCAGCTATTCTCCAATTTTTCAGTTAGCAAGCTAATAAATTTCATATTATGGCTACACAGTTACATGGTAATACTCAAAAGTCAAACCATATCTTCAACTTCATAATTTTTTTCATAAAGTTAACTAAATTATTAAACTCTGGATTCTGGAGCCACAGTGAGGCATAGATCTCCACCACTAAGCTACTGCACGCTGTCGCAAAACTCTAAAAATATACACACCACAAATGGTAGGAATAGCCCATGGTACAAAAAGTCCGTAATTCGTTCAAAAGACATCAATCGTATGTGACTGCGACATGCAAACGTGCTTCAACGCAACTGTCTAATATCAAACTTCATAATATCAACGCATCTCGGTACTATAATATCGAAACGAATTCTAGCAAAGCCGTGGAAATTTTCCACAAACATCTTATGCTGCCATCGATGTCTGATTACTGTGCTGAGAACTAAACGGCTGATTCATCTGTCTCAGATGAAGAACTGACAAGTGATGAGTCTCAATGAATGGCAGTGAGCGGTATCGTAGTCCGAACACAGAACGCAAGCCAACTGCCAACCACTGCATCAAAGTCAGTCACACTGCTTGGTAGACTTTGTCAACATCTCGATGGCGAAAGAATGAAAGACTTCGTCTGTTGATCAGTAAACTACTCAAAGCTGATCAGATTGTCCGGAGGCTGAACAGCGTACAGACGACAACAAACAAAGGTTGAAGGTTGTGTATATGGAAACCCGTCACATCTAGCTATGGAGCATCACCTGCCATATGGAATCAAACAGCGTTACCTGCGACCAGACACAGTGAATGAGCCCTGCCTTAACCCCAGCCAGGTTGGTACTCGATTTACCTGCCCCTGACGGATGGAAGGCTGAGTTGACCTTGATGCTGGTTGTATACTGAGACAGTCACCCATCCAAGCAGTAACCACTTGATAGCAACCCAACCGGGAATCCAAAAAAAGTGATTGCTAGATTGTAAATCCAACGTTTTACCATCATGCTACAAAGCAGAATATTATAAAAATGTCATTAATGGCAAACACACTCACATAGTTTCTGCATGCATTTAATCAGCTGGCTTTCATGTAGCTACTTCACGTTAAACCACCGATCAAAAAGCAAACTTCCGGAGATGCCGTGTCAGTACTTTTTACAGACCAGCCAGCCAGCCTTCCCGTCATCTAGCCAACTGTGTCACAGCACCAAAGGCACATTAATTTTATTGAATGGGCGCCGACAATTAGCATTTTTCATAGGCAACAATGCATTTTTTGTTAATATAACATGCCAACCAAATGTAAAACTGTGCAGAAGTTACCAGCATGTAAATTAACTATCAATTACACTGGACAGAAATGGAGGTGATCAGAGCGAATAGCAAACATCGCACCTTCGGCTGCTGAATCTTGGACGCTCGGTCAATGTGCCGACACCAGTCTAAAGCCAGCGCCCGCGTGCCTGCCTGGAACTTATACGAGTTGCCTGCATCACAAAACGCAGAGCCACAATCATGACGAAGTCTTCTATAACTGGCCAGGTAGTGTCATGATAGCACATCAGACTTGCCATCGTCAGGTCGTCGGTTCGACTCCCCACTCGGGTCACTATCAACTGGTTAACATTTGAATGGGTAACTGTTGGCGGTAATCACAACCATCGACGTATATAACCGACATCAAGGTCAACTAAGCCTTTCATCCCTCCTGGATAGGTAAATCGAGTACCGGCCTATCGGGCTAGGGTTAAGACGGGGCACGTTCACCTGTGTCAGGTGGCAGGTAACACAGTGTGATCTCGCATGGCAGGTGATGCTCTGTAGCTCTGAGATGGGTTTCCCATAAAGAGCTATACTCTTTAAACCTAACGTCCTGAAACAGCGCAAGTAAAACTAAGCGACCTTAACAAAATTAGAAATAAATGTGAAATAAAAAGTGAAATACAGTAAAAAAAATACAAATTTGAATCGACAAAAGCAAAGCCACAATAAATATGACTATTTCAAGATTTTGCTCAAAAGTCAAGTATTTGGCGATATCAATCAATCAATCAATGTGTAAATATGTAAAGTGCCCTTAAACAGACAGACCTTGGACGGGGTCGGTGAGTACAAATGAGTCCGGATGATAAGGACTGTCTCCCAATACAACGACCCATCCGGTCACTGGCACCATCTTGCACGGGTCCTCCTTGAACTATTACGCACATCACAAATGAGCAGAAGTTAATGATTTCTTCGGTGAAAAATATATTACCACCGCATTACATGCATTCCTTAATGCATTAGTGTTGCGAGTTCGAAAAAAATAGGTTTGCAATTTTCGGACAAATGCAAACTTCCAATAAAATTCCGACAGAAAGTTGCCAACTTTCAACAGAAGATTATATGTGCTCAAAATTATGATTTTGCCCTTAAATTTGTGTTTTTCCCCTACAACCCAAAAAAATTTAGGGAGCAATGACCCTCCTACCAGGCCATGACGCCATTGCCTTAATGTTATACACAATTTTTGAGCTTTTAACGACTTGTAAGTAAAAATACCACTCCACCAATTTGGTGTCACCAACATACAAATATGGTCAAGCATATGAAGTACTCTGACTGTAGTGAGAATCAATGGTAATGTCAAAATATCTTTCCGTAACCTTATAAATCTGATACGTACCGCTTCTCGATTTGAACCACGAATGCATCTGGCAGGAAAATAGACCAAAAATGTCTTCCACAGACCCATCCAATACCGTGTCCATGACGATACCTACACGCACATTAATATAACTGTATGCATACACTTAGTACATCATTTCTACTGTACATGTGGCACAAAAAAGCAAACTTTACTATAAAGAATAGCAACTCGGTAATTACGTGGGTTGTTCCATAAATAAGTTACAAAATGGCATCATTCAGTTAGTTTTCCAAACATAAAATATCCGAAAGATACGATTTGTAGAAAATTTTATTCTGAACATAATCTTTATGTGGAATTTTTTTTGTTCATGACATCATTACTGTGACATCGCCAGTTCATATAACACAGCCTATCTGCGTATAATTTTCTCTGCCAGTAACCCATCATAACTCGCAAATGATTAAATTGTTAAGTTCATTTGTTTTTCTCATTTTAATGATGTTTATCACCTTTTTAAATGCTAAAGTCTGTTAAAACATTCTGTCCAATTTGTCAACAAGCTTCGGAATGCCTGATGCAAAGAATGATGCTGCATGGCTGACGTCTGAGCCTCTGATAAACGACTAAATGCAGCATCTGATGCAAATTTCTGCCCACCTAGTATTTTCTTACACGAAAAAAGTTTTGTTAGTCTCGTAAAACACTTGTCACCATCCAAATGGAGTAAATCTTATTTGCAAGAAGCTCTTTTGCCCACAAAAAAACGAATAATAGCATGTTGTTCCTTACGGGACAAATTTAATGGCAACATCACTAAGTTTAATGTCTGTAAATGACGTCACAGTGATGTCATCATAATAAAACTCACAAATGGTAACCAGTATTAAATTCCCTACGAACCGTATATTTGAAATTTTTTTATATTTGTAAAACTGACTGAATGACGCCATTTTGTAACTTATTTATCGAATGACCCTCGAAGATTCATGTACTAGACATAATATAACATATTTACAGTATCAATACGACTTTATGGCCAAAAGTTCAGAATCCAGAAAATAAGAGATCATCGTGCAAGAAAAAGCACTTTACAGTTATTCAGCAAACATCCGTCACAAATGCACGAAAACGACAATGAGCCTCGTAGGGCCCAAATGTTTGTTCAATTATTGCTTTTCAAATGCCTGACGTTGTATCTAGCTTATAATGCCATTCCTAGAGATGTCACTTAAACTGAAAATCGATAGATCAAAAAAGCATTAATTCTGAAAATTTCTCAAACATTAATGACTTTGATTAATCACTTCATTTCCACAACTCTACACAGAAACAGGAGAACGAGTTCTGACCGAGGGTTTCTTGCCATTCTTGAGAAGCGTCTTTCGTTTGACGGCGCTGTCCATGTTATAGCTCACCTTGTAGAAGTCTGCTGGCAATTCTTCTGGCCTACCAATGACACAATGAGTAGGGCCCAACCGAATTCTTAGAGAAAAAATGCAAATTACATGGGTATTATAAAGGAAAATGCAAACTACACAAAAATTATGTGAAATGCTGAAACCGCCAAAATTGTTGTAATTTTCTTTGCTACATAAAGTGAGATGTCAATGGCAAGACACACGCACACTGCGAAAAGTCAATCAGCTGAAGCATATAAAGCATCTTGTACAGCATATGTTTTGCATAAAATAACCGAAGATAACTATGCACTAAACATCCACAAAATGACCTAAAATACAGGAACAGTAGAAAAATATGTGGATTTGGTGGTATTTTTACGAACAGTTCCAATTACACAAGTACCATTCAGTCTGTTCTTGTCAGCTGCTGTGCAAGATGGCACATAATGAAAATCTGAACAAAAAACTTTCTCCGCATCCCTACTTTTATGCCAGAATGCAACCGAAAGCTGGAATTTTTTTTAGATGTAAACACAGCAGAAGGCAAAACGAATAACATGGACGACTGGACTAACTTCATTGCCTGTAGGTCCTTGTCACTACACGACTCATCCATCGCCACATCACCTGTACAGATCATATAGTTATTGCAGTCACTAACATAGCAAAAGATCACAAACAACATAACTTGATCTGCAAACTCACCATACCACAGGAGACCTTTTAAGTAAGGCTGCGATGAATAAAAATTCTTCAACAAATTAACTGCAAAAAAATTAATCTAAATTAATCGACTAATTTTAGACATCAAGAGACCATGAAAACTGCTGATTTCAACTACTTCTGCAAACTAAAGCGAAGTCAAAAAAACCACAAAGTGTGCAGACTGTTAAACTAACATAATACAAATAAAAATCTTGATAACACAACCTAACATTAGATTACAGACAATGGTAGCTTACTGTACTTTAAACAACAATAAAAAATCACTAAACAGCCGACGCCGAAAAGACAACGGATTTGTTCTCCATGACAACTTGAACACAGACACCTAGTGAGGTTTTTGATAATGTATGAGCTGATAAATGAACATACATTATACTATAACAGTAAGATACAGTCTACCAAGTGGAAATAAAGACCTGATCCAGGCAGGGAGCTGTCACTGGAGGTACACAGAGCGTCACCAAGCACACTGTCATCGAGCAGATGTCTCTGCGTCCCAGCACTGTCATCTACACTAGTTGACATCACCGCTCTGCACAACACGCAAGCAACATTCACTCACTGTATCTATGCAGACCAATCCAGTCTGGCCATCATAGACGCAATGACTATCAGTGAAAGCCGTGATGTACACAAATACAAGGCGCAATCTCACAATTGTACTGGACGGCCTGCAGCCAATCAGATTAGCGAGCAGCCACTGCAGTGGCGTGTACAGCGACGCGGCAGTGCTAGCAGTCAGTCGTCAGCAGTCGAGTCTGAGTCGTCAGTAGCTGAGTTGTTGAATCAACATGTAGTGAAGCGGTTAACGTTCATAACTGTGGTGACCGTGTTGTCACCGTAGTCGGGGCCCCGATGTGTTGTGTCAGGCTATGTCTGTGTTTAATTAAAAGAATGAAAATGACATAATTTCACTTGCATTGACCCCATGTAATCAGAAAGACCCTGTTACCTCCAGCTAGGCGAGTGGCTCTTAAGTTCCAGTAAAGGAGAGGATAGAAGATGACAAATCAAAGACAGAAAATAAGAAGAAGAATAAAGCTAAGAAATAAAGAGAAAAATAATATAGCTAATAACTTCCCCAAAAAACCACCCTTATCTAGAATAATGAAGAAAACAATAAATAACCATAATTCACCCTAAAATCCCCTCTATTTCGTAAAACCTATACAATGGTTAAGTAAAGGGGATGTCAGATGAACGATAAAATTGGCCGACTTTTGTGGACGTGGTTTAGTTGCCTGAGAAAATCAGCCAATAAAATCGGTGAACCATGACACACGGCCGATATTTTCGTCTGCTACTTTGTATAATATCAGCTAGCACAACAGCAGAATGCAGATCGCAAAAAGATACTTACATCACTTTTTCTGCATTTAATTAACAAAAATAATGAAGAATAACAATAAATAACTAAAATAAATATTCATCTTTTGTTGTATATAATCAGCATGGCAACATAAACAAAATTATGTTGACCGATATACAAAAAGTCGGCCGACAAAATCGTTCAAGACAGAACATGCTCTATCTCGGCCAACAAAATAGGCTGATAAAACGACAAAATCGTACAATTTGTGCATGACACACGACAGATTTTTGTCGGGCGATTTCGTCGGCAGATAAAATCGGCTGATTTCATTGATCGTATGACATCCCGTTAAGGAAAAATCTAGTCCTGTGGCCTTCACCTTTGACCTATGCCATGAAATTCAATCACAAACACAAGTTCTTGCGATTGGTAAAATAAACGTTCGTGCAAAATTTCATCAAGCTAAGTGCCGCAATTCGCGAGTTATCGTCCACCTAACAAAGAAAAATGGATAGAAAACTTAGCGATGGTGCTAAAAGACAATACTGTCATTACCACTGCAGGCAGTAAGCAAACTGACTTGCACCGACAAATTTCAGTTTAGTTCAGTTCTGTTGCACTGTACCATAGACCTCTGAAAATAAGGACTGATGGCGACCGTTCGAGTCCACAAACTTGGGTCCATTGGTTTTTAAAGTTTTTTACTGTAATTTTGTCAAACGTGGTCCGTTTGCTACAAAATTTTGCACATTCAGTGTCACAGACGAGGTAAACAAATGGTGCAAAACGTTTGACAAAGTTATAGTAAAAATTTCAAAAACCGACATACAATTTGCAGCATTTGTTCATGTTGTCTGTGGCACTAACTGTACAAAATTTTGCAGCAAACAGATCACGTTTAACAAAGTTATAATAGAAAATTAAAAATACTGATAAACCCAAGTTCGCGAACCCAAGCATGGCCGCCACCAGTTCTTATTTTAAGAGGTCTATGCATTGTACAAACGAATGAAGTTACATCTTGCAATAAGACAACTCACTCGACAGTCTCTGAATAGACTTACAGGTTGAAATGGTATAAGTTATACGTAAATTACATACTGAATACTTACTGTACACAGTGGTTACACCTAACAGAGAGTCGTTCCAAAGAAGGCAGCAGCAAAAGACGAAATGTCAACAAAGATATTAAACAAAGGTTACATTCCAATGAATTCTACATATAACTCACTCGGCGGTCGCTGCTTTGGTCCTGCGATGCAACGGTCGCAGGCCGCTGCCAGCCGCACCACAGAATGAATTGGCTTTCACACACGGCGCCGACTCCGCTCGTATGTACAACTGAGTACCAACTTCCACGCTGCCTACTGCACCTTCGCTTGTAGCGGCGTCCGAACCCTTCAGAGGCTCGATCTGAAGCGACAACCTGCAGCGGACACATTCAGCTCATGCAACGCAAAAAACCACATGTACTTTTGTCCAAATCTGTTATTATGTTTAATTTATGGACCAAAAACTACAATAATCAGAGGCATAACTTCCTGGAGTGAAAATTTTTCTCAGACATTACAAAGATTTTCCTAAGTCCTGCCCAAGTCAGCAATTTAGTTATGTGCTATGCACTTTTAATGTATTTTCGTAACTTCTTTGCAAGTTTTTCTTAAGGTTTTCTTACATTTGATTTTTTCCCGTAATTTTGTCTTCGTAATTTTGACTCACAAACTTTTGTACATCAGGATCGTGGGTGACAAGATGCTACAAAACCAACTCCAACAAATCAATGCATTTTCATTAATAATGATATCTTTATCAGTTTCTCTGTCCACACTAATGACTTTGTACACAAAAAAAATAAGGGTAACATTAGGTAATCCCATACTTAATGGAAATACCAGGACAGACCTGGTCCAATTTATCATCGATCCGCATTCTGCAATGCCGTTGATACATTCATGAACCTGGTTGCAGGCTGGCATTACTTCCTGTCAAGCCCAAAAATATTTCTAAGTAAAACAAAAACTCAAAATCTGCACATATAATTACTGACTTGTAGTTGTCATCCTCCACGAATTTCTGGAGTTCTTCGATGTACCGCACTGAATTGAGATAGTTCTGAATATGTTCATAGATGGGCAGCTGATCTACAGAAACCACACCCAGATGTAGATGATACCATTTTTCATTCGCACGGTTCCTACAGGTTTTCTGTAGCAAAATTCCCCGACTTTTCCAGTCACGAAATGAGAATTTCCCTGACATTATCGAAACAATAACCCTATCGCACAAATGTCATAAATGGTATTAAGTAATGAAACGCTATTAATAGAGCAACATGCAAACAACAAAGGTCTTGGCCAAGGGGTCAGGCGGCAAAGCCCCCTTGAAGCTGAAACACGTCTAGCTTTTGAACGTTCAATGGAAGCCGCAAATTTGCCTGCATTTTAATATTTGGAAATGCAAAAAAATTACAGTTATCTGCCGTCTGCATCATCCCAACATCATTTTCCCTGACTTTTCAAAACTAATATTTTTTCCTGACATTTCCCTGACAACACAAATTCCCTGACATTTTCCAGTTTTCCCCAACCTGTAGGAACCCTGCATTCAGTGATGAGATGGGTCCAACGCCAGCATTTTCAAAGCCAAAGCCGAAGGCAAAGTCAGTGATTCTCAAGACCAAGGCCAAGACCACTAAATAAGTAAGTAAGTAAAGTATAAGAATTTTACACTATGTTTCAAAAACCAGCCTTATCTTACTCAAACCATACTGAACCGTAAAAATCCTCAAACAAACAGAGTTTCGGCGTTTCAGTGAATGTGAAGCATACAAATAGCAAAAACTCATTACACTAAGCACACTCATTACAAGTGACACAAAATCAAGGCATCAAGGCCACGGCCATGATTTTTAACCTGAAACTATCATATCTTAAGATAATATTTTATTGTCTGCAAGTCACGCCCCAGGGCAGTAAAGAGCTCACATAGTGAGTGACATCAAACATTAAAAAACTGACCATATGACGACTGCTGGAACTCAGAGATAATGCGAAGAATATTGTTCATCTTGTACCGCCGTGGTTCCGGTTCTAGGCCGCCAGAGTGCGGATGTGCAACGTCGATATAAATGAGGTCTGCTAAGTAACAGCCTGCAGTTCACAACAGCTTAACGTCTGTCAGTCAAACCGGCAAGTTTTCCTTATTTACCGTATATATACATTCACTTCGTGTTTATGTAACATCAGTTCAACAGTGGTGCAGAAAAGAAATATGAGCACATATGCTTCTCTGAAAAAAATGCTGTTCATTAGTCAGATAACACACATGTATTCGACAACAAATTCAATAGTTCCGTGAATAACTTTCAATGTTCAAAAAACAAGAATAAACAGGAATTCAGCTGGGTACTGGTTCTTTTTTAATTGTGACTCGCTTATCAGTTTAAATCCATTTATTAAAACTAAATATACCAAATAAGTTTCAAAAAATCTATTAGTAAGAGCTTTGCATTTCATAAGTATTCATTATAATCACTTCGACTTCTGTGGCTTCCATTATATCATATTTCGTCTGCTATGAAGATATTTAACAGAAACCATAAAATATACACGTCGTTTCATAAAAAGGCACCCTTTTTCTTTCTTTCATAATTCAGTCAAATTATGATCAATTTATACGAAATTTTTACCAGATGTGGCTGAAAAAAATACTAATTCAAAATATTTGAAAAAAAAATATGGCTGTTAGTTAAATATTCTTTGACAGTTATGATGTAATGCTGACATAATAGTGTGCCATGAGTACAAACTGGCTTGTGGCAAACAATGCTGACAGACTTGCTGAATAGCTGCCATGTCGATGGCGAACTTTATCTGGTTCATTGATGACTAACTGTTGAAGCTTTACCATTGTAGCCACAAAATACCCAAAACGATCACTTTCACACACTTGTGGGGATAGCTTGCCTTTTACACCTTCCAGCAAGACAGTGCATTAGCACACACCACTTGCGAGATGGTTGAGATTTTGGATCGCGAGATGCCTGATTTTATGCCCTAATGTTTCTTGGTGCTGATACGCTGAACATTTTTTATGAGAGAACCAGATAAAGTTCACAATTGAAGCAGGGTAACAACTGACAGCACCATTTGAGACAAGCAAGCTTGTACAACACATGACACATTATCATGTCAGCATTACATCACAACTAGCAAAAAATATTTAACTAACAGCCATATTTTTTCCAAATAATTTAAATTAGCATTGCTTCAGCTACATCTGGTAAAAAATTTCATGTAAATTGATCATCATTTGACTGAATTACGACCGAAAGAGAATGAGCACCTTTTTTATGAAAAACCATGTAAATATAACACAGATAAACTCAATTGAACAGGTAAATTAAGACAATCTGTGATGCGCAGAAAAGTAAACAGACCAAGGTACGGAAGACATGGCAGCTTCACACCGCTCATGTATTCACGAAGCTTTTGCCGGTTGTTACTTTCAGAAAATAACTCCGCCAACTTTTCGTACGACGACCGGTCCTTCTTTGACAACATCTATGAACAACACCACAGGAAAATATTTCTAACAGTCGACCCAACAAAAATGCGCAGACAGCAAATTCTCAGCGGCAAATTTCATCCGACAGCACAAAAAGTTTTGCATCGTTTCTTTCAAAAAGGCAGTTGTAGGTGCCATTCTGGCTTTTCGGACCCTAAAAAAACTATCTTTATTGGTTTATCCATTAATTTTATACACATCTTTTTAATGCTCAAGTTTTCCGATAAACGGACCGACTTCGTCTAGCGTAACATTATTGGCCGCATCAACAAAGTTACTCTCAGCTGAGCCTGGTTAGGACTGAGTTGCGTGACAGTTCAGCAATATATTGTCTCCGTATGCAACCACTAAGCCACGCAGGTCAATGCAGCCTAACCATCCGTCCAGCAGTAGGCGCAATGAGTACCAACAAAAGTTGGGACGTAAACAGGCGTGTGGTCTGGCAGCGTAAGCCGGTGTCTGGCTGAAGGCTAAAAAAATAAACATCAGCACCATCCTATAGGACTTACAGCTCAGAAAAATAACTTTACAAAATGGCGCCATTCCATTAATTCTTAAAACAGGAAAAATCCAAAATGTACGTTTTGTAGAGAATTTAATTCTGAGTACAATTTAAGAGTTTTATGAATGATTACATCACCGTGACGTCATTTATAAACAGTAAATACGATGAAGTTTGAAAGAAAGTTGTTGCGTAATGAACAGCATGCCATTATCGGTTTTTGTTGGCAAGAAAACTTAACAAAATTAAATTTACTCTGCGATGGCGACAAATGTTTTATGTAGCCAACAGTACACGTTTGGTGCAAGAAAATGCCAGGTGGGCAAAAATTTGCGTCAGATACCGAGGTGCAATCAGTTGTTCGTCAGTGCAACCTGCATCATTCTTTGCATCGGCATTCAGTAACTTGTTGACATACGAGACCATACGTTTGAACAAACTTGTACTGTAAGTTTTTTGTGTTGTAAAATAAAACGTTAATCTTTAGCGTTTAAAGTGGTGGCATTAACTTATTAAGTTTATTCATTTTTTCACTCCTATGCTGGTTCACTTGTGAGTTATGCTAGATTACTGCTGAGAAAAATAATACACAAACAGACTGTGTTCTATTAACAGACAACGTCACAATAATGACATAATCATAAAAAAATTACTCACATATGTTCAGAATTGAAGTCCCAACAAAATGTGTATTTCAGACTTTACCTATTTTAATAATTAATGGAATGGCTCCATTTTTTAAACTTATTTATTGAACGACCCTCATACATTTATCTTCGCGATGATTGTGACATTGCATGATTAGAATAATTGCACTAAAAGCAACATAATGAAATATGCTATCCCAGCAATGACTATATTAATTTAACTTACCGACCAAGTCTTTAGTAGCCGATATACAGGGGCACTTTGTAAAGCGGAAAGGACAGCCATGACTGAATGAAGATTATTCAGATCAAGCAGACGCTACAGTAACACCAGTCATAGCATATTCAAAACACTCGTCGACTTATATATGATGAAAAACTAGATTGCAAATTTCAACTAGAAGGGCTACTGGGACAGCGCAAACCAATGCTATGTCAACAACGATTTTTTTGCATTCACCAGGGGACAGCACCGTTTTAACCCAAAATCTAACCAACTACAGACTGGGCCAAATCCAAACTTCCCTGAAAATTTCAGCCAAATGTGCTTGTAACTTTTTTCTGTAACCCCCCACTTGCAAACTTTTCTTGCCCTATCTCGCAATGGTTAACAGTCCGATCCCAGATTCAGATGCTGAAATGGATCACTGCCAAATCATGCACACTGCTGTACCATGTCTAAATTTCTTTGAAAATTTCTGCCAAATCTGCCACTAATTTTTCGCATAATCCTGCTAACAAAGCAACAGACAAATAACTAATTCCAAAAAGAAATTTTCAAAATAAATAAATAAATAGCACAATTCACATAATCTTGCCATAGGTGGATGTAAAAAAAGATTCAAACAGTCCGACAGAAACTCACCTTTGCAACTTTGATAAAATGTGACAGAACATCGGCTCGTAACCGCGTACTTTTGGCCGATAAAATCTCCTTCTGAACGAGGAAATTTAACTGAAACGCAACCAACAAAGAACAACATGTTCAATCTTTCAACATATCTGTAAAATGAACATCAAAGGGTAATAATCAACTATCATTGAACAGCAATGCAATAAACAATATTCTAGTACATGATAAGCATAATAAGTATTTGCCATGAATCTTCACACGGATAATGAGCAGCATCAGCAAATAAACTGCACTGCACTGCCTGCTGTGAGGCACTTGCGATATGCAATGCTACATAAACGTGTTCTAGTAACATTAAAGGTAAAGATAAAGAGTTTATACTGCGCAAGGCCGGTAGCCACAGTATACAGGAGCTCATCCCTTGAGCCAAGGAGTACAACACGAGATTGCATACATCTCTGTTGGGTGGATTAGTCCTCAACAGAGACTCCCTGTTACCTCCGCACGTTGTGCTACTCATTTTATCGATCAAGAAGGATGAAGGGCTGAGTTGACCCTGACGAGATTTGAACTCGGGACCTTTTGCTCCACTGCTCAGTGCTGTACCAACTAAGCTATCCTGCCATCTAGTAAGATTAATTATTAATACTTAACTGACTGCAGTAAAATATAACTTGTACATCACTGATATAGCAATATATGCTATGCCGTGCTACATACGTTCAGAAACACGTGATAAAACATACATGATTAAAACGTCGCGTAAATGCAACCACGTTAGGAGCTAGCATCAACTTCTCTTTGGCCGTCCAAGCACAGCTGGCCAGCTCCTGTACATACAGTTCATGTATTCAGTAATTTAAACCACTGACACCCTACGACTCAGTGGTGTCAACAGTTAAAAAGTAACAAAGAAAATTTTTTGGATAAATATTTACAAACATAAACACATCAGCAGAAAAAAGCATTACTGAAAAAAACATATTCAAGTATTTTTAATAAGTCTAGTAATGCAATTTTCCATAAAATTTTTACAGACAACGCACTATGTAAAAGCTAAAAAGTTGTAGTAGAGATATCTTAAAATGGGAGCTAATCATGAACTTTGGTTTACTTATTTGAATTCAGCACATAAAAATACACAACAATTAGCTTAACTTGTTTCCACAGACCAGACCAGTGTAATCCACAACTGAGACCATTCATGAATACACAGCTGAAAGTATTAAGTCTGTCAATGTGGCCACTATCTAAAGATTTAAATTAACATACAGTGCTGTAACTTACATCAGGCTGTATGGCTTTAAACACCGGAAAATCCATCACCGTAATTTGACTCTGAAAACAGCATCATGCAGCAATCATCATGGATTATTTATCAGTCGCAAATAATACAAGATAAACAATGTTGAGAAGTGAGCAAACATTATCTCAGTGTGTCTGTCTTGCAACGTTGAAAATGAAGGATCACAACCAACTAATTAACAGTGGTAAATCTATAACTTGTTGCTGGATTCCCAGCCACGTGGTTATCCGAGGAAACAAAGATGCTGACATCGCTGCTAAAGCAGGACTGGATGTCGCCATCACCAACATGAGATTTCCAGTCAGCGATTTATAGAGAGCACCCAACATTAGGGCATATAGCCTTCACAATTGAGTTGATCTTTAATGCAAAGGGTGTAACTGAAAGGATGCTGCCTTGAGGTACACCCATTTCCTGATCAAACAGAGTAGACAAATGTGTGCCAAGTCGTACTTGGAACTGCCGGTCTTTGAGAAAGTTTCCAATGAATATGGGTAATCTACACGAAGACTGCATCGAATAGGTCTTTCATGATGCCATATTTCCAAGTAATGTCGTAGGCTTTCTCAAGATCCAAAAATATTGCAACAGCGTGCTGTTTATTGACAAATGCCTCACGTACAAAAGTCTCCAAGCGCACAAGTTGATCACTTGTTTCCTACAACCACTTTGGACTGGTGTGATCAGTTTGAGCATTTTTAAGTACCAGACGAGTCTGGTGTTTATCATACGTTCCATAACCTTGCACTACATGTACCCTTTTGCATGTAGATGTTTCTGTGATACAGTGAAGCTTCGTGTTATTTAACTGGCCTGTTTCAGAATCAGATGTGTTGCAACCCAACCAGGACTCACCTTCGAGACATTTTGCTGTGTCAACATAAAATACTTCAATTAAAACATCTCATGCTGTACATGCAAACATTTGAAAAACACAAGACTTTAAGCCACTGAAAGTATAGCATAATTCATCAATCTTCGCACTTCCAACACAGCGCAGTAACAGGCTACGGAATATGTGAGCAACGTACAGCAAAATCTTCAGGTGATACTCGTAGAACGTCAAATACGACGGCATCATAACTTTTACTCTGAGACTGACTTATTCTCAGCTCATCCTGCAAACATAACATACCACACATATACACAATTATGCATACACATTTGCTCTGCTTTAACAAACCAGAGGTCCGGCCCGTTTCACACACTTACACATTTACTCCACGTTAAACTGTCATCAGTGAGAAACTCGAGAAACTGTTATTGCAGCGTAAAAATACTTATACCCTGTCACTTAACCAACACCATCAGAACATTGAAAATAACAATACACTACCACAGACAGACAATACACACTTGACATTGTCTAACTAATCCGTTTTCCACAATAATCAATTACTCCATATTAAACTAGCCAGCAAAAAGCAAACTTTTCAAAAACTGCTACAGCAATACATTTTGTGGATGTGATGCTTTTCATGCTACCACAACACACAGAATAAACGTAGTGCATTGGTGGATAGCATTGGTCCTTAAATGTTGCCGTTAACAAGTGTACAAACTGATGTTTTGTACATTTATTTACATGCATCATTACCTGACACTACCTATATGCCAGTTCTACAAACAATGACTCATACTGGGCACGAGATAAACACTTAAACAGAGTGATGGCCAGACACAGCGAAAAGTCCCCACAGCTGTGGTGGGCCTTCACGATTTTAGTTACTTCACCTTAGTTGTTAAGGGCTTAGTTAGGGTCAGTAGGGTTAGGGTTAGGGTAAATAAGTCAGGGGTAAAGCCAGTTTTAGTTAGAAAATGGCCACTACACAGATCCATAGCTATGGCGACCCCAGCTACGGCAAGCATACGAATGAAATAAACAGTAGCAAATTACCAGTTGCTGGGCAACCAAAGTCAGCAACATGTCAACAATTATCATCCAGTGCAATCAAACTAATGACCAATGAGCTGCAGTAGCAAAAGCAGCAGCTGCTGCAGCTACCAACAGACTACTGACGAACTGACTACAGCAGCAGGGCATCAAAACAACAACCCATGCATACAGCTGTCAGTTGGGCTCCAAAGTCTAAAGGCCACCGCCACATCATCATACTGTTGTGCACTGCCGTAGCATAAAAAACAAGAACAAAGCTTCTGCTACGGCTGCTGTAGCTGCAGAACGGCTCCTGAATTGCACCGTTCATTTTTTCCCACAGAAACCATTCCCATGTCCAAACAGCATTTGAGTCGCCCAGAGAACATCACTAAAACACGTGACCCAGGGACAGATAAGAGCTTCAGTGGCATCATGCCCCCACCCCCCAAATTTTGGGTTGTTGACAAATCGTTAGAAATCTCCTTCTGGTCGGGAGATTCTTGTCGAACCAAAAATCGAAAATTCAGCACTGAAAAGCCCAATTTTTAGAAAAATTAGAAACAAAATTGAAATCTTAATCACCCTGTTAGAAATTTGCAGTGTATGTTGGAAAACCGCAACTTCCTGACCTGCCTACTTTTTTAACCGATGATGACGCCACTGATGGCACTAAGTATAGACAAAGTATAGATAGGGATGCCAGTTTATAGTGGAGAATTTTCTTTAAAAAATGTGCGGGATTTTGAGACAAAATATAAAGGAAAATATGCAAAATTTGGCAAAATATGCGGCGCATACATGCGGCATATATGCTGCATGTATATGCCACATATATGTGGCACATTTTGCACATATTTCAACATATGCAACTTTGACTGACAAAGAATCATAATCATGATCAAAATTAACATTAATAGGCGTATTCTCCACAGTTTCAACATTTTCTACTTCAATTTTTCAATGTCTAAAATTTGTAAATACCGGTAATAGTCTGCTGCCAAAAATATTAAACGACCTTAAATGAATGCTGAACAAGGAAAATGTTAAAAAATGCGATCGCATATGCAGAAATATGCGGCAATTGCGGCATATATGCAATTTTTTGCATATGCGACATAATTTCCACATATGCGATTTTGAAAATGCCATCATGTGCGGAAAAATATGGGATATGCGGGTTTTGGCAAAACATGCGATCGCATATTCGCATATAACCGGCATCCCTATATAGCCCTAATTTCATTACGCTGACTTTCAGCTGAAATTCCCCACAGAGAGAGTCGAGAACACGAATCATAAAAGTCGGCTCCACAACAAAGTTCGAGATGAGTTGCAAAGTCGGCAGCGTAATGGAATTTGGGCTTATGCAAGCCTATGGACGTGAAAGCACTAACCTGCTGTTGATGGTAGTCAGATAAGCCGGAAAGTGAAGTCATCAGATCATGGTCAGCCGCTGTATTCAACACACCGTCATCATCCTCACCTCGCAGAGCCTCAGGCGCCGGTCCAGACCCATACACCCACGGCAACATCCTGTACCACAAATCACCACAGGTCAATGAAGGTGAAAGGTCGTATACAGCTCTCTATGGGAAGCCCGTCGCAGAGCTACAGAGCGTCACCTGCCATATAGGACCACAGACATCAGTGGCTTGGTTGTGTAACGTTAGATGTCAAGAAGTCGTGGTTTTGACTCCCGATCGCCTCACTATCAAGTAGTTATAGTAGTTACTACTTGGATGGGTGACTGTCTGTGGACTGGTAAACCATCTCGACATAATAACCAACACCAAGCTCAACTCAGCCCATCCCTCCAGGGTAGGTAAATCGAGGTGGGGTTAAGGTGGAGATTTTACTCCGTGTCGTGTAGCAGGTGATCCTGTGTGATCCATATGGCAGGTGACGCTCCGTAGCTTTGAGATGGGTTTCCTATGAAGAGCTGTACCATTTCACCATTTTAACACAGTCCTATAGATGAAGCAATATTTGTTCAGTGCATTAATTTCAATAAGGTGCCAATGACGTAGCACAGAACTGCCATTATTCTACAGATATAAAAATAGGCAGAGGCGAACGCCAAACGCATGCATATATTCACACTTTCACACGGCGAGCACCAGCATCCTATAGCAGATAATCAATTGCAACGCCAACAGAACATCAGCCAACTGCTACAGATACAATCATGGACCCACACAACGCCTGCTGCTGAAGGAAAAAAAGGGTTTCTTGGGCGTTGTCTAGCGGGCAATGCCAAGTCAGTCTGACACTGAAGAAGAGAGAACTGGAACAACGCCCTGACCAGAGAATAGCCTACAGTTACCTATGTACACGGCACTGGCGTGCCTGCAGTACAGTCAGCAGGCATTTATCAACACAGCAGCCACAGCAGCAGCAGAAGCAATAACCCCCAGTAGCCATGTGGGTGGCAGTGGAGTGGGGGGTTAGGCGGCAACTGTCTCCCACTGAAAAATTTTACAACATTCAGATATCCATGTCACCATATTTTTCAGTAAACGTTAAAGCACCCCTTTTCGGCTCCGATCACGCAAAGTTTTTTACTCTCCTTGTTTCAGTTTCTTCTAGTTTTGGTTATCGTCACTTCTCTCCTCTGTGCTCTGGCAGACTTTATATGTTTTACAATGTAAGTTACATAACTGTACTTCTATTTCATTTTCTCTGATTTCACTCCCATTTAAAACATTTCACTTCTGTTTATTTTATGTGCTAAATTAAACTGGCAGCTTGTCTCATACTGCAGTCTGTTGAAAAAGTTTCTTCTTGTGGAACAAAAAGAATTGAATCTGTTCTTCATAGATGAATAAAATTTATCATCTTTATTAACAGTGCTACAATAATCTGAGTATCTGAGCGCATTTTGAAGTGCAATTTCTATATGCAGATAAGCTAACGTCAAAAGATTAATTTTCCGCACATGCAATAAGAGAACTCAAAGCAAAAGTTTTTGATAGGCCTAGCATCTTTGCTGTGAGAAATCTGTACAGCTGTCTGTCGAAAAGGGGGGAATGCAATTTCCTGGACATTCCCCCAGTGGCTTCTATCCCTATACCTGGTGGGCGCAGCTTGTGCACAGTTAAAAATAGGGGGGGAGTTTTGATAAGGTTGTAGATCAAAACTTCCCCCTATTTTTTATTCCCCCTATTTTTCACTGGGCAAACTACACCCTTAACAAAACTTTCTCCCTAGAGGGAAAGAAGCCCAAAATAGAGGGGAAAACTTGAGTCAGAAATTGGGAGGACCTCAGCCCAAAACTGGGGGAAAGTTGCGCCCGATTTTGATTCCAGATTTAGGGGGATAAAAGCCACTGCATTCCCCTACTTTCATCACCCACGAATCCGGCCTATGGCAATGAGATCAGCCTATAACAGGCCTACCAGCATTAGCAGCAGCAGCACGTGATCAATTGCTGATCTACGCTGATGATGGCATACACAAACCCACTGCTCTAATCATCCCTCACTGGACAGTAGGCAGGCAACAACCAGTTCCTTCTTTCAAGTTCTTTTTATCATTAATCCGGCGTGGAATAATTAACAGCTGTCCGAATCAGCGTCAGAAAGCGTGCCAAAGCGTCGTAAACGAGTCGGAACTAATGATGTCCACCAACACACAAAACACATGCACCGATAGATGTATCGTTTCTGCGGCTTAATATTTCACCCTCTGAGCTAAAAATTCGCACACCAATTGTTAAGTCTGCGCTGGTAAACGTTCCTACCAATACCGGGTTTCTCCACGCTGATTGGGGCGGTGGTATGTCTGCTAGCTGCAAACTGCGGGTCCAACTGTTCGCTCACGGGGGCAACGGATGGCCGCATAGTGCGCTGCGACATCATTAGCTCATGCGGATCAGCTGCCAACTGCCCAAAAATTGTAAAGCGCTTCCGGTCGTGACTCATGTAAGAAGGCAGTGTTTGAATTGTGAAAAATTAGCTGGGGGTTCAACTTTTCGATGGTGAGAGACCGACCAAAATTTTGATGCAAATCGCATGTATATGGCATATAGCTGACCCCCCTCGTATATAATTTGACAGTGTGTTAAGGGGTTGAGAAAACAGTTGGGGGATTCAACCCCCTGACTCCCCAGCAATTCAATAGCAAGCTACCGGACCTTTACCTAATGCTTTTTACGCCTTGTCATTATCGAGTTCAGAAGCCGTACGGGACGGAGGGACGGACGAACAGAACCCGTAACACGACCTATTAGAATGGCCATATAATAAACATTACGTCAGCCTAATCTAATCCAATCTACAAACGATGTAGTATAGCACCACTTTCACAATGACGCTTCCGTCCTGTCCTAGGCTGAGGTAAACAGTTTGATTCGGTTTTAAGCCTGGATTTGAAAGTGCCAAAAATACTATTACAACCGATCTGGTTTTTGCAGACATTTTGTTCCAGAGAGTGGAAGCAGCGACGGGGAAAGAATGAGATGAGAAAGTAGTAGTAGCGAAGGGCCTAGTAAAAGTGTGGGAGGGTGCAGGGTCCAGAGAGAACACAGTGAAGACATTGACAGACATGACGTCCTTCTGTCCACACACCAGAAGTGTGAAGTGTGAACTTACACAGACACACGGTGGACCACAGTTCAGCGAATGGTTTATGCTTTAAATAGGACGGTAATACCCCGTTTACACGATGAAGCTGGCTCGACGAGCTGGCTCATATTTGCTTGATCGTGTAAACGGGGTATAACGCTGACGATTTACAGAGTCCCAACGATCGACAAACAATCACAGAACTGAGCATACACATTCATCCACTGTGACCACCCATTCCATTCATTCATCCCTGGTGGTCAGACTGGCCGAAACGAAACAAGATCCCCGACCCCCCACAGAGCGAGCGGGGGCAACGGCAGCAATGCAACAGTCTGAAGCCAACAGAAGCCGCTAAGCACGATTTACAACCACACTGCCTCCTCGCCAAGCTCACACAGCCCAGATTCCACTCATGCAGCATCCTCAGCGTCACTGGCGTCCTCTTGGCAAGGGCGCAACTGCTCTTCCCCTAAATCTTGGGAATGTCGAAAATTTTGTCCGAAAAACTTCTTCTTGTCAAAAATTTTTAACCAAAATGCAAAATTTAAGTATGACAAAATGCCATTTTGGAGAAAAATTTATGGGCAAAAATTCAAAATTTGAGCACCCTGTCGGAAATTTGTGGAGCTGTCTGTGGGAATTTTGTCAGAAATCTGCATGAAGTGTCTGTCGAAAGTTGCAATTTCCTGCCCCCCCCGCATACTTTTTAAGCC
>Ga0209367_1001998_pt1 | contig 26280 bp, 17 predicted proteins | sample WorMetLIZISLAND2_FD_187412 | JGI IMG/M metagenome (GOLD analysis project Ga0209367, IMG submission 187412) | Marine gutless worms symbiont microbial communities from Max Planck institute for Marine Microbiology, Germany - Olavius geniculatus... ... | reverse complement strand
CTTAATTACAGAACAAAATGCACATAAAATTACAACCACATTATAACACTTAGTCTGATTTAGTCATGAAATCAATGTTTAGAATTTGTGCTCGAAATGTCCACCATTCTGCTGCACCACGGCGGCAAGACAACGACGCCATTCGCCGATGCACATTGTTGAAAGTTGAAACAATTGCCGAGCGTCATTTGAAATAGTAACTCGTATTCGCCAGGTGGCGCCACTGTTGCACATAATTAATTTCAGTAACTTATGTTTTCGTGTTGAGAATGAAACAACCTTGATTTCTGCAAAAAATCGTGTAGATCTAAGCAGTATTTCTGAAGTTAGAAGCTATATAACAGAGTGGCCCCGTTTTTTTGGGCCACCCTGTATGTACCAGACTGAATTCAGTTGTCAACAGCTGCTTAACTACAACTGTTACAAAATGACATGTAAGGTCCACTGTGGTCAGCAAGTTGTGGGTTTAAAACATAGGCAAGGCAGGAAGTTCCATTCTTCCAACATACACCACAAATCTCAGATAGAATTCCGACAGACAGAAGCTAATTTCCAAATGAGAAAATTATGGGAGCTCGAAATTTATATATTGTCCCTAAATTTCCCCAAAATGGGGGTTTCAGCCCAAATTTTGCATTTTAGGATGAAAATTTTCCGACAGTCAAAGATATGGGGTGAAATTGGCCCCGGCCAGGACACCAGTGTCAGTTATCAGTCAGTCTCATCTGCACGGTGTTCTCTGCACTGACGACGGCTGAAATAAGTTCATCATCATCTGACAAACTATCCATCTCTGATGCTGCTGCTGCTGCTGTTTGACTCTGCTCCATTGCCATCACGGCTTGTAGAAGTTCATCATCAGCCACATCAGCAGGGCTGTTGTCACGCCAACCCACCTGATCCAGCAGCACTGACGGCAGCTGGCACTCTGCAACACACAACACAAATAATACGAATAATAAAACTGACGAAGCCAGCTAGACCAGCTACCTATTTTGGAGGATTTCTGCATTGGTGCAGCACTTCAATGCTGCTTTGTTGCATAACTGACTGTACGGACTGCAAATTGTATTGCTTAGTCAATTTTTGGCACAGACATTGTAAAAACGTAGCAATTAATGCACAACACAATTCATGTAGCAACACATGCTGCAGACCAGTGCAGTAGAGTGCACATTGCGTAATTATAAGTGAGTAACTCGATGAATCACTTGACGAACACGGTTGCTAGTGGCTCTGATGTCATCTACAAAAATCAAGTTCATGATTTTCATTCATACATAATTTTGTCAGAATTAGTCAGAAGACACATACCAGAAGACTTGAAGTTAACTGCTCGACAATCAGGATCATGACACTTCTGATAGTAGACGCCTCGACACAAGTCCACGACGATCCTGCGTGCAGTCATCAACCACAGAATAATAACTGTGCAACGAGAAGCAAAGAACAAATTCTTCCACAATTCACACTCATTATGGAGTCAGGATTAAACTCAATCCATTAAAACTGAATTTTTCCACAAATGCACTTCAACAAACAGAACTGAAACACTGAACGATAATGACATTAAGAGACAGAGCAATTCAGCAAAGGCTAGACCAATAAATCTGTTTTCAAATGCAAATACAAACTGCTGGCAAAACGAAATGAACACAGAAGTAAAGTAATAAGTAAGTAAGTAACAAGAGAAAATAATGTCCACTGTCCAAAAAGTGATACAAGAAGGATACAAGACATGGAACAGACGAATTTTCAAACAGAACCAGAAGTCAGCTGCAGGAAGTGCCTGCTTGTGACAAAGCATGAAATGCACACGCAGATACACTTAGGCACATACCCAATAAATGTAGTGGGTTTCATTGGGTAAACCCACCAAAAAATCCACCTTGAAGTTAAATGGATAGTTCTTAGAAATGCACAATACCCCAAAACCCATCAGGCTGGGTTTTTCACAAAACTGGTTTGACCCCCAAAAGAATAAAACCAAATGGATTGGACTTTTCAAAAAATGACTTGTCCATGCTGTAAGTGAGAGTCTAGAACTGACATGATATTGTTACTGCGGTGTTCACGCTGGACGTTGGCACACCAGCGGTTGTGGACAATATCATAAATGAGCAGATGTGACTGGCTGAAGTAAGCCCAGCGCCATATAGCACCTACATCCCTGCTGCCTAGTGACCGCACCAACAACGTCACAAACTCGTCCACGGCCGGAAACGGACTCGGACCACCGCTGCTATCTGCGCTCCACAATGTAAACATGGCACACATCTTCCATGTTAACAGTTACAACTACTACTGCCACAGAGACACACAATAATTATCTCAAATTTGCAACAAAATAATAATGTAAAAAAGCAGAAGAATACCACATAGTACAGTAGGTTTACGACACAACAAAACCACAAAATGCAAACCAAAGTGTACAAAAAATGCAGCCAAAAGAAGGTAAACAAAATAAGTAACTTATAATGTACACCAAAGTCATAGACCAAACTGCTGAAGTGCTTTTATCACGGAAGATATTACCAACTAGTAAAGTAGAAGTATTCTTCACAATGTAAGCTGATTTCACACTACAAATGCTAGAAATCAGCAAACAGAGTTTACACATTCACCGAGGTTGGTCTGTATTTTTTATTTTCGGCTGTCTGTAGAAGTTGCAGCAGTAAACAGAAAATCCTGTGACATTACTATATCTGATTTCATCAAAATCTGCAACATGGACTGCATGCCATCTCTCCAAAAAATTCCAGGAAATGCACTTGTGGCTTTTTGAGTACACACTGTGTCCCAAAAAACATCCCTGTCATTTTCGACTGTAACTTGAAAACCAATTATCAGATTGTGATAATTTTTGGTATGAATATTCCCGACACAACTTGCCATCAAATGACCATTCAGTTTCCCACCTCACCCAATGTATGCTTCTGCACTACCTAGTGAAAGTAGATCATGCGAAATATGTTATTGAAATAAACACAAAACCTGAAAAAACATCTCCCACATTATCAATCATAGCCTGAATAAAGATTAGCAGATTTCAATAATATTTGGCAGAAATATTTCTGACACAACTGGCTATTTAATAAGTGTTTTAGTTTCTACCTCACCCAACGTCTGCTTTTACACTACCTGCGGAAAATAGACCAAGCATAATACGTGTTAAAATGAACAAAAAACGTCAGTAAATTCCATCTATCCTAATCTGTGGGCCCCAACAGCAGGTCCATTACAAGGTTTGACTGTCATGCAGCAGTGTGTCTACCAGATAAAGTTCAGAAATGTTTGTGAAGTCAAGAAGCGACTGGTACAGCCTAGATTGGTCTGGAGCAGAACATTATCAATACTGCTGTCAATGAATGGAGAAAGCATCTCCTTGCCTGTGTTCGCACAGTGGGCCAACACTTTAAGCAATTTTATTGCAGGCAGTTGAAAAATGGACAACTGGATGAATTGTTAGCCAAAGTGTCAGAAATGTGAACAAAATGTGTTTTACGCGTTATGTTAAATTAAGCAATCATATCGCTTTGGATAAAAAAGTGATATTTTGCTGGTTGTGTTTTCCCCAGGTAGTGCAGAAGCATACATTGGGTGAGATGGGGCACTGAATGGTCATTTGATGGCAAGTTGCATCAGGAATATTAGTGCAAAAAAATTGTCAAAATCTGATAATTGGTTTTCAAGTTATGGTTGAAAATGTCGGGTATGTTTTTTTGGGACACAGTGTATGCGACAATCAGACAGATAGACAAACAGGTAATACAACTCTCCTTTATTTCAACTACAACTCTAATTCAACTATTGTCAGTTAATAAGAAGTGATGCAGTTTGTAATTAGTTCGTTTACATGCACGCTACTACCGAATGCAAAGAACATGCAAATTTAACTGAGCTGTTGAACTACGAACCGGAATGTTCGCATCTGTGCTGCTGAACTGGTCGTGATATAGTCGACACGTTTGTGTCAGGAGCATCAAAGTCCAGAATAGATGATGTGTCACTGTTGAATCTACACAGTGTCACAAATGCTTCAGTATCAGCCCCAGTCAGCAGTGTCGTAGGAACGGAAGCAAATGCCACAACCTAAATTTCACCCTGTTGGAAAAAATTTCTTCTGGTTGAAACATTTTTGTTTAACAATAAAAAAAATTGGGGGCTGAAACCCACATTTTTGAGCTATACGGGGAAAAAATTATGAGCTCCTATATCTACTCTGGCAAAAACATGCAACTTCCTGCCACCCAACTTTATTAACCCTTTTTAACTCAGTATTATGACCTGCTTGACAGTTGAGAAAGTACCCTAGCTGCATTGCTGAAAAGAAGAATATTTTAAAACAGCAGAGCAAAAACAAACAAATTTCAAAGCTCTTACTCCATACTGCATAGGAAAATTTCCCATAATTCAATTCAATGTTGGGTTTAATACATCCACCTTATATTGAACAATGCTACGTTTATATTCTACTGATGTTATCAAGTTTTATAATGCAGACGAATTAACCTGCAAGATGAATAATCTAGTGTGGTCAATGGCAAATGTAAATTTATATAGCGCATTATCGTTAAAAACCTCTAATGTGCTGTACACACTGGTATAGTGAAAACAAAAACGTCTTTAGCGCTGTCTGAAAATGTCTGCAGAACATTCCGAATCACGTAGGTTATCGAGCAGTGAGTTCCAGACAGTTGGTCCGGCAACAGAAAATGCCCAACGGCCGTAAGTGCTGAGCCGTTGACGTGGCACGGAAAGTTGGTGACTGCTGGCCGAACGCAGATGCTGTCGAAAAACAACGTCAGACGTGTGTGTGCACATGCAGTAACAGCGAAGCTAATAGCAGACTGAGGAAAATGTGCAAAAAAACCATAAGGAGCTAAGCACATAACAAAGCAACTGAACCTAGGGTAAAAAACCATGCAGAATGCACAAAGAACCCGAACTCTAAACTAAACCTACACCAGCAACAAGATGGCACATACTCCACATTGCAAATTAATGAATCAAGAAATGTTTGCTCCAATTCACTTTCTGTCTGCTGTCGTGACCGCTGAGTACGCTTTCGTGGCAAACTTTCAGCCATTACGGATTTACGCAGAAACTGGTTTTCGCGAGCAACTTTCAGTTCTCCGCTGGATTTACCGAGCTTAGTTGACATCAGTAGCCGGAAATTACGATTACGTGTGTAGACACCTGAAACGTATTGACAACACATACTGACAATGATGACTAGCTCACAAAGATAGCATACAACATATACAGATACAATACATACACACATAAAATTATATGCACTGCTCACCAACCACCATGAACATCCTTAATTTTAATCTCATGGCATGGTGATAAAAAGCTGATTAAAAACTACTTTGTCTTATTTGATGTAGTAAGCCGACAAAAGCAGCATTTTCTGATGTGTGATAAAAAGATTTGTCCACTAATTATGAACGTTCTGCGGCTTTCTGCTAAGCCTCTTTTGCAACATCATGCGACAGACAAACAGACAGACAGACAGTAACATGGTGAAGATTTCAAAACAGAATATTTCACTGTTTCACATTTCATAGAAAATCACTGTAATCCGCGAAACAGACATACCGAGATCAGCGAAGAATGCATCATCAGCATTGCGCTGTTTGACAAACAACTGACGCAGCTCATCCACAGACAATCCATCACATCCATCGTCAGAACTGGCATCCATCCGGCATCCTAAATCCATCCGGTGTCCTGGATCTGTACAGCTTCCTGGATCTGCCCGGGGTCCATGTGGGTCCGCGCTGCGTCCACGTGACTCAATCTCAGACCTCAGCCGACTGTGCACGTGATGTACGAACCTGCCTGATGTCACAATCAGCAACTAACTGACTTTAATGCCAACATAAAACTATTGTAATCATTACACAGCACATACAAGCACAGCTGTCCAATATAGATGTTGCGTAATGCATTAAGGAATCTACATTGTTAAAAGTTTAACCCTATGACAAAAATGGCCACAACCATGCACGCTGTTACTTGCCTGAACCCATATTACATTTGGCTGTTAAACACACCCCTCAGTGACTGGCAGCTAAGTGTACAAACTTGACACAAGTTGCTCAGGAGCAATAGTCGACGTTGTCGTAGCAACCAAATTGAAAGTTTCAGTCGGCTAACGAGTGACTACCACAACAGAACGCAAAAAATCATCCATCTTCTCTATATGATTTCACATTCAAACAGTGACCAAGAGTAATACAAAGTTCCTAACAGCAACTGAACTAACTGATATCAATTCAACGGTAAGCTATAACGGAGAGAACTGACCTGCAGCAATATTGTTTCTAAATACTGCTCCAGGAATGTGGAAGATTGCATGCTGACTAAACTTAATGTCGGTGCTGTAAAGTTTTACACACATCATCCAAATAAACACAATCAATTACACCAAAAAATTCACTCTCATTAGAGCTGTCAAAGTGTTAATTTTTTTAATGCATTAATGCACTGCGTTAATTTTTTTAACGCATTAATTAATGCATTATTAACGCACCCAGGCCCGTCAAGAGAAAAAGTAGGGGGGTAGGTTACCCCGGGTCCGCGATGTTTGGGGGGCTTCACCTGTAGAATATAGAAAGTTAAAAACACATTTTAAAGGTATAATCAACAAGAACTGCCGTCACAGCTAGAATAAAAATTTATTAGCCTGTCATCAAAATAATTATTTATTTACTGTAGTGACAGAAGGGCAACAATAGTTTAGTTAGTTGAATACACTCGATTGTCAAATGACCGTAGTTTAACGGAATATTGGAACTTTTGCTTCATGGAATTAAGTAAATTAACATAAATTGACGTATGTGCATCAATTATTTTAACACGAGTTAATTTTTTTAACGCGCGTTAACTTTTTTAACGCGCATTAATTTATTAACACATTAATGCATTAATTAATGCATTAATTTGACAGCTCTAATTGTCATCAATTACTAGCTCAATAGCTCATGACCATCAAATGATATACGTATCATACAAACTATCAGGACTTGTGAAACGATGACCCAAAGTGACTTAAACAACTATTAGATTTACACAGATTACACTCTGAACCACATTTAAATGCACCGTACCACACCCTTAGTTCAACCCATGTCCTGATGGATGTATTGGGCCACACGTTGCTCTGACTGTCAGCAGTTCTTCAGCTTTATCCCAGCAAATGTCCATGTCCATCAGGTCTTGCAGGTTTTTGCTGTCCGTCCCATTTTTCTCTGGCTGTCCCGACTTTCTCTTGCAGCCTTCAGCTCCACTGTATTGCCTGACGAGCTATTCTGGAGTCCTCCATTCTCAACAGGTGACCCAGCCACCCCAGGCTTCTTTCTTTATTGATGCACTATATTTCTTTTTAATGTCTTTGTTTCTAACTTTGTCTTTCCATGAGATCCCTAACAGAATTCTTTGGAAAATGCACCCTGGCATACATTCACTTAAGGCCGAATGATTCATGTCCAAGTTAACTTCTAGGTTACCTAACCTAGGTTATCTTGGTCGCAAGGTTAAGTCCAGTGGAAAAACTAACCAAAGTTTGCTAATCCATGAGTTAAACCTCGTCCATATAACCATGCCATGAATCAAGAATGGCAGTAGTAGTCACATGGCTGTTCATTTATAGCCCACTAAAGGCTTATGAACTAAATGCTGTGTCTACAAATTAGATAGCAGAGGACATTTAAATGGCAATTAATTCACAGTGTATTTCGACAAGATGCAATAAATGCAACGCAACACATAGCAGCAACTGCGAGAATTACAATTTCAATATTAGAATCGCGATTACGATTATTACAAGTTTTAATACTGCCCGCTACACTGCATAGGCCCTATGCATCACCCCTATGTAAAGTCGACTGTTCCACTTGAGGCATGCTGCGAGGTCAAGGTCATTGGTGCAGACAACATTTTCATTCACAGCAACATGGCAAATTCCACATGTAGAAAAAGTGCAATCACATTAAGATAATTTTGCTTATTATAATGATAGGATTCACTACGCACAACGCTGTCACGGTTCTACGATCTACGACCGAGAAAGGTTTGCAGAATGTTCTTATTTACACGAATTAGTTTCGATCTTACACTAATTGCAAGTTAACCTCGCAGAATCGAAAGGTTAACTGTGCGCGTTACGTTCGAGATAACGAAGGGAGTTAACCTACTGATGTGTCATGAATCAACGTGACAAAGGTTAAGTTTTGGAATTACTGACTTTAACCTATAGGTTATGTTTAACCAGGGCGTGAATCAATTGGCGATTAACCAGCTAAGCCCATTTTCTGCGCCTCTACAAATTAGGCTATGTCTCGCAAATTTTTTTTCGCAAATATCTGATACAAAATTTTAACGGTAGGCTGGGATTCATGTTGATTTTGAGAAAACTATAAACTGAGCTGTTAGATAACTGGCAAGATCAATGAGTGCAGACCTGGCATCAAGCAGCAGAACATCAGATAGACTGCAGTCAATTTTGTACACTGCATGAAGACAGCAGCATACATACTGCACAAATACATGCACAGACACACACATTCATACAAGCAATGAATACAGTCAACAGCTAAGCACACACACACACGAATGAACAATGGGCGACTTCACTTTTTGACTTGGACTTTCACTGAGTCTAAACTTTGGTCTAAGTACCTACTAAAAGTCAAAAAGTCAAGTGATTTCGCTGAGCAAAAACATGGCGAGTGGCGACTATTTACAGTCCTATATGTATGGATAGTAAGTAAATCAAAGCAGTCTGGTACCAAAAATAAACGCCGTAATGGCTACACAATGACGTAAAAAATTACGTAATTACGGCATTTGCATGCGCGGCGCAATTAAATAAGCAAGTCCAAGCGTAACTGGTTGATTTATTTCCTGTTAGGTTTACCGGTTTTCTGCCATTTTTAATCGTTTAGTTGAACTTAGGTCTAAGTACAGACTTTAGCGTTCAGCTTTAGCTTTGGCTTAGCGAAAAGGCTCAGCGAAGAAGTCGCCCAATGTCTACAGAATCAGCATAACACAAACAAGCATCATAACTATTGCATACATTATTATTATCATTGTTGTGATTATTTTCACCACTATTTGCATCTGACAGACAGAGAAGACAGATATGCTGCTGTACAATAAGACAAGGGAGCAGGCATGCATTACCTGCAGGAATATGTTGACCATACGTTGTCCGTTGTGGTTGGGATTCAATTGTCGGTCAAACTCCAGGTCAAAATACAGACGACAAGTTGCATCTAATGCCACATAATATCATACTATAATGGACAAAAAGTCTGTTTGTCTGTCAGCCCCCTCTAGCGCCTTCTCTGTTGCACGGTCGCAGACCCCGACTGTGGTGTTCGAGTCCTTGGGCCTTAAGTACGTGCCCCCACCTGCCCCCATGAGCAGCCTGAGGGGGCGGGGATTGTGTTAGCAGGTCTTCTTTCCCCACTGATTCTGCCAAGCCTGTCAGCTTAGTGCACCGTGTAGTGTTTCATGGCGGAAAACTCTTGCCCATAGGGTGGGGCACTTCTAGTTAACATAATTGTAATATAACATCACATTACAACATGACAAACTCGTCTGGAAACAGATGACAAATTGCAACTAATTAAGATAAAAAATCAACAAACACTTCATCTCAAGCTGCTTTAACTGAAATGAACACAAATCTAATATATCTATTGAAAAATTTTGAACAAAATCGTATTTTGTTGCACTGATTTAGATACAGTTAATACATCAAAGTCTGAAACGCTAAAATCTGTAAAAACAAAGCATTATTAAAATCACAATTTAAAAACTAAGCACAGGACCTTCAGGAATAACTTCATAATTATGACGCTGAGATGTTGGCAGTTTACTGAAACAAACAAACAAACAAAAACAGAGTATCAACATTTATTGCATTTATAGCGTAAACTAAAAAAACTAATTAAAGATCAAATATTCTGTACATTGTTTAGTAAAAATATGCCAAGTTTATTTTTCTGCAACCAATTTTATTCATTAAACTGCTTGATAATTTGCAGCACACTTAATAAACTATAAATATCAGCATCAAAACAAAGCAATCCGAATCTACTTCAAACTATCAAACATCAAGTTACTTAATTTATCGACTGACATAATAATAAAATGAAATGTGATGTCAGACACTTAGACAAACGGAATTGTCAGATCTCATTGGACTATATGTAACTGGCTGTGAGAGCAATGCAACATGGGTCTGGGACACATGACTGATGCACGCAATGCAGCCAGGCGATAACGGCGACAGAACATTCCAGAAAGAGTGACTGCAGTGTACGAACATCGATGTGCTGTGGCTGTCTAATGTACTGTAAACTTTCTTGTTCTAACTTTTTTTGTTATACGTTATTTCTCTATTAAAATAAAGAACCCAACAAAAAGTATGACTAGTACTATCAGTGCCTGTAGTAATGCCAGAACTGTTCGTAACTGCATGCCAGATACAGCCTCTGACCAGCATGCTGGGTTACGGTGATGCTTTCAAACGCAAACACGTGAACATCCTATGACAACATGCACACAACATACTGCCATCCCTCCTAACTCGACCGTTCGTTTAGGGCTTGAAGCTAAGACCGAACCAGAAACTGCTATGTGACTGTAATGCATTCGAATTCAAAAATGTGCACATGCAATGAATACAGATAAACACAAATTTAACACACAACAAACTGAGTACTAGTGATGACTCGATATATCAAAAATATCCATATATCGCTTTCCATATCGATATATCGTATCGTATCGTTGAAAAATATCAAATTTTTTGATAAACTGTGATATTCCAAAATACTGCGATATATCACAACATTCTGATAATATTGCAATATTTACTACAGATTCTTCACTACACTGCATGACCAGAAAAGATTACAAATGGGGCGAGTTAATGGTGTCGTAATTTTAACTACAGTAGTAATATAATTTCACCTAGACATATTTTTATTATCTAAATAAAGCATACTGCCTTGCTCAATGTTCACTTTTGTTCACGTCTTGTTTTTATGCACGTATAAGATTTACATACTTATTATTTTAAATTATCGATATCGATATCACAATATTTTGTAAAATACCTTGTCGATATCATATTGAAATTGAAATCCTGTTATCGAGTCATTACTACTAAGTACAATGCTCTGCATTTGATAATACATGCTGCTTTTGTACTACTATACTGTACAATTAACTATCTATAATTTCACCGCCTATCCTGCATATTTAAGAAAAATCCATATACTAATAAAAAGTCGCAAGCACTGAGTAATGTTACAAATCTATCCTGGGCACAAAGTCAATCAAAATGCCAATAATGCAAAGAAGAGAAAAAGTAACAGTAAAAACAAAACATTTAATCAATCAATCAATACAAAAAATTAACCGCTTATGAAAATGACCATTGACCAATGCTTTACAACGCAGAGACCGAGATATAAAACTTAGAAAAATCTCTCCATATTTTTTTTTTAAAAAACTAAATTAGTGGTACCATATTTTCTCCATTAATTCGTACGGCTAAAAATAAATAAATATACAAGTGTTCAAATTATTAGAAGTAAAAAAAATAATTACTGAAAAGCCTGTTCGAATTATTTAACTAGAATACTGCGAACGCAGAACGCGAACGATGCGTTCTAGTCGTGTGTGGCTTACTGCCAGTAAACCAGCCTTATGGTTTATTTTACCTGGACTCGACGTGATTGAATTATTAGAGCCAGGTGCTCGAATTAATAGGAGTAAAATAAATAATTATTTTTCCTTAAAATTTAGGTGTTTGAATTATTAGAGTGTTTGAATTAATGGAGGAAATACGGTAATTCATACACTGCATGGCTGAGATCTAGCATAGCTCAGTGCATCATGTTGTCGATAAAAAACATGCCATGAGCTGGATGCACTGTCAAACCTACAGCAACAGATCCATTAACTCACTGACCACAATATGCACCGCATCACTATTCACTACAGGTAACATATATTGCATGCTAAAAACAGAAACAAAACAAAAAAGTATATAACTAGATTTAAAGATTTGATTCTAGTGCATGGCAGCTGTGGACAGCAAACTGTCAGAGAATATGCATTGCACATAAGATGTAGTAACCAAACTATTGAAATACCGCACCACACTGATTAGGTTTTAAGTTACAATCTAAATTAGTCGACCTTGGCTGGTATTGTGGCAATATAAAGTTCTTCTTCAGTTCTCGTTCACGTCGTAGCAACCTTGCCCTTCTTTCAATGTCCTGTGTGTGACTGCAAAGTACATATACATCTATAATAAGTTGATGACATTCCAGATAATAAATGCTAAAACATCTGTATCATATACATGGTGTTTCAAAAAAGGACCCCTTTTTGTTTTTTTTCATAATTCACTCAAATGATTATCAATTTACATGAAATTTTTACCAGTTGTAGCTGAAGAAATACTAATTCGAAATATTTTAACAAAATATGGCAGTTTACTAAATATTCTTTGCTAGTCGTGATGTGACGTCATATTGTGTCACGGATACAAACTTGCTAGTCTCAACTGGTGCTGTCAGTTGTTACCCTGCTCCGATGGTAAAAAATCTGGTTCATTTGTGACAAATTTGTTAAGTTTTACAGTTGCAGCCACAAAAAAACATGCAGTGATCACATTTATGTGTCTGTGGGGATAGTTGGTCTTTCACATGTTTGAGCAAGACAGTGCACTAGGACACCGAGCTTGCAAGATGGTTGAGTTTTTCGATCGCAATATGCCTGATTTCATGTCCCCATGTTGCTCAGTGCTGACACAATATGCATTTCTCATTAGCAAACCAGATTAAGTTCACCATCAAAGCAAGGTAGCAAAAGACAGCACCAGTTGAGACAACAAGCTTGTACTCGCAACGCATTATGAAGTCAGCATTACATTACGACTAGCAAAGAATATTTAATCAACTGCGATATTTTGTTAAAATATTTTGAACTAGAAATTTGGGGCAAAGCCCAACGTGAGTCCGCCCGGCGCCCTAAGTCCGATTGGGGGTAAAATTTCCTCAGCACCAAAGTCACGTGGCCCGAACTCAAATGCACTGGCATACGCCGAACGCGCATTGTTGACTTAGGGTAAGTCAACATGAGCGCTTATAACTTTGTTCGTAGTGGACGGAATTTCACAAAATTTTTTTTGTTCAACGCCGAAAAGATCGTTCTCGTCAACGCCATTTAGATTTTGTCGCTATCTTCATCGGTTCCAGAGATATTTGCGCTCAAACTCGAAAGTTGTCGTAAAATGTACTAAATTTTGGGCATTTATTGCCCTCCCAAATTTTAAGGGGGGTGGTGCCCCCAAAAGTTGTACTTGCGTTAACACCACAACCTAGAGACACATCAAGTTCCAAAGTTTCGTCGGGCTACACCCCCTAACTCCGAAGTTATAAGCGCTCCTTTATTGCATTTTAAGCCAATGTTTGACCTTTCTCTAAAAAAAATTGTAAGGCAGGCCCCTGTCTCCGGAAGGGGTGCGCTAGTAAGACTTGGCCATTCTCTAGTGCGTGTAAAAATTTGGAAGTGCAGCACCCCCTAGGGGCCGAAATGTGGTCTTCCGAAAAATGCGACTTTGGGTAGGTCAAAATGAGCGCTTATAACTTTGTTTGTAGTGGACCTAATTTCACAAAATTTTTTTTGTTCAATGCCCAATGGATCCTTCTCTTCAACGCAGTTTAGATTTTGTCGCTATCTTCATCGGTTTCAGAGATATTCGTGGTCAAACTCGAAAGTTGTCATAAAACGTACTAAATTTTGGACGTTTTTTGCATTCCCAACTTTTAAGGGGGGCGGTGCCCTAAAATTTCGTACTTGCGTTAACATTCCAACCTAGAGCCGCGTCAAGTGCCAAAGTTTCGTCGGGCTACACCCCCTAACTCCGAAGTTATAAGCGCTAATTTATTGCATTTTAAGCCAATTTTTTAAGCCCCTTTGAAAAAAGTTGTAAGAAGGGCCCCCGCCACTGGTGGGGGGTGCGCTAGTAAGACTTGGTCATTCTCTAGTGCCTGTAAAAATTTGGGGGCGCAGCCCCCCCTAGGGGCCGAAATATGGCCTTCTGAAAAATTTGATTTTGGTGTGTAAACATTAGCCGCGTAATCTCTGATGTTAGTGGACTGAAGTTCACACAATTTTTTTTATTCAGCGCGGAATTAACTGCATTTGATAACGCCGTTTACCGCTTGTTGATATCCCTATGCAGTTCAAAGATAATTGCGCTCAAAATCGAAAGTTGTTGTTAAACATACTAAATTTTCCGCGTTTTTTGCACTCCCAAATTTTAAGGGGGCGGTGCACCCTAAAAGTTGTACCCGCGTTATCACCCCCATCTAGCAGCACGTCACGTGGCAGTCTCATGAAGCTACTCCCTTTGGCTCCAAAGATCCTCCGTCTAATACTCTACATTTTAAGGCAATTTTTGACTCACCTTTGAAAAAAGTTGTAAGGGGGGCCCCCGTCCCAGGTGGGGAGTGCGCTAGTAAGACTTGGTCATTCTCTAGCGCGTGCAAAAATTTGGGGGCACAGCACCCCCTAGGGGCCGAAATACGGTCTTCCGAAAAATGCACTTTAAGGGGGTACGATTTCACATCTAAATCTCCAAGGTCACTGGACCAAACTTCGCCGTACTTGTTTCGCCTAACGCAGGACGAATCGTGATAGATGGAATGACTATCCGATTTTGAATATCTTCATCCGTTTCAGAGATATTCGCCGCCGAACTTCGAAGTCGTCTGAAATCGGGCCAAATTTTGCATGTTTTTCGCCCCGAAATTTTTTTGGAGTGCGCCCCCCAAAGTTTTGGGCTGGCATTATAAAGTTTGGCCTAGTTCTGACCATCATGCAAAATTTCACGCCGGTCGGCCCACGCATCTCAGAGATCTCGCGTTGCAACAAAAAAAAAACTAGAAATTTGGGGCAAAGCCCAACGTGAGTCCGCCCGGCGCCCTAAGTGCGACTGGGGGAAATTAGGGGGGACAAAATTTCCCCAACATCAAAGTCACGTGGCCCGAACTCAAATGCATTGGCATACGCCGAACGCGCATTGTCGACTTAGGGTAGGTCAACATTAGCGCTTATAACTTGGTTTGTGGTGGACGAAATTTCACAAATTTTTTTTGTACAACGCCGAAAAGATCACTCTCGTCAACGCCGTTTAGATTATGTCGTTATCTTTATCGGTTCCAGAGATATTCGCGGTCAAACTCGAAAGCTGTTGTAAAACGTACTAAATTTTGGACGTTTTTTGCCCTCCCAAATTTTAAGGGGGGCAGTGCCCCCAAATTTCATACTTGCGTTAACACCCCAACCTAGAGGCGCGTCAAGTGCCAAAGTTTTGTCGGGCTATACCCCTAACTCCGAAGTTATAAGTGCTCCTTTATTGCACTTTAAGCCAATTTTTTAAGCCCCTCTGAAAAAAGTTGTAAGGGGGGCCCCCGCCCTCGGTGGGGGGTGCGCTAGTAAGACTTGGTGATTCTCTAGTGCGTGTAAAAATTTGGGGGCGCAGCACCCCCTAGGGGCCGAAATATGGTCGTCCGACAAATGCGACTTAGGGTAGGTCAACATGAGCGCCTATAACTTTGTTCGTAGTGGACGGAATTTCACAAAATTTTTTTTGTTCAACGCACAAAAAATCCTTCTCGTCAACGCCGTTTAGTTTTTGTCGCTATCTTCATCGATTCCAGAGATATTTGCGCTCAAAGTTGAAAGTTGTCGTAAAACGTACTAAATTTTGGACGTTTTTGCCCTCCCAAATTTTAAGGGGGCGTTGCCCCCAAAAGTTGTACCCGCGTTATCACCCCAACCTACAGCTGCGTTAAGTGCCAAAGTTTCGTCGGGCTACACCCCCTAACTCCGAAGTTATAAGCGCTCCTTTATTGCATTTTAAGCCAATTTTTGACTCTCCTTTGAAAAAAGTTGTAAGGAGGGCCCCCACCCCCGATGGGGGTGCACTAGTAAGACTTGGTCATTCTCTAGCGCGTGTAAAAATTTGGGGGCGCAGCACCCCCTAGGGGCCGAAATACGGTCTTCCGAAAATTGCGTTTTAGGGGGGTACGATTTCACATCTAAATCTCCAAGGTCACTGGACCAAACTTCGCCGTACTTGTTTCGCCTAACGCAGGACGAATTGCGATAGACGGAATGACTATCCGATTTTGAATATCTTCATCCGTTTCAGAGATATTCGCCGCCGAACTTCGAAGTTGTGCGAAATTGGGCTCAATTTTGCATGTTTCTGGCCCCTGAAATTTTTTTGGGGTGCACCCCACAAAATTTTGGACCAGCATTATAAAATTCGGCCTAGTACTGACCATCGTGCAAAATTTTACGCTGGTCGGCCCATGCATCTCGGAGATTTCGCGAGTGGAAAAAAAATATAAAAAAAATAAAAAAACATCAGGGGTAAAACTTAAGTCCACTCCGCAAGCTATCGCTTTCGGGTGGACTAAAAAAAAACATCTGCAGTAAAACAGAAGTCCTTCTGAAAACTATCGTTTTCGGGCGGACTAATTAGTATTTCTTCAGCTACAACTGGTAATAATTTCATGTAAATTGATCATCATTTGAATGAATTATGAAAAAACAATAAGGGGTCCTTTTTTATGAAACACCGTGTATATCAAGGAAATGGTTCAAGTTCCGACACTCAGAATTGCAATCGAAAGCTGCAAGCTGATTGGTTATAGTTGGTGCAAAGCCATATAGAATGAAACAGATTGTGAGTTAAGATGACAACAAGTTTTAGGCTTATAGTATCATTTTGGGTTAAGTTTACGGTTAGGTATAAAGTAAAGATAAGGTTAGAATCAGAAATGAGGTTTAGGGTCAGTATATGTGTAAGAGGCAAGTAGTGGGAGCGTACGTGCACATGAAATGTAACACCACTGTGTCTAAACCCAATTTTGCAGTTCCTAGTGTTGGAACTAAAACTGTAGATATGGATCTGCTATTCCGACGATCTGCCACTCTGAAGCCATAGCCAACATCATGTCTCTGCGGCACAGACACGTCAAGCTGCTGGCTATGGCAGTCAACTAACTATAGAGCAATATCAGGTATCACAAGCTCGCCAGTGAAACAAATATATGGATTCCAGCCAGTGATGATGATGATGATGATGAAGGATGAATTAACTTTAGCATGGCGTTAAGTCCTAAGACTACAAGGACACGTAACAATAAGCCTAAACAGTGAAGTCACGTAATAGTAGTCAGTGCATCTCATCTCAACTACATCACCAATATTAACACTCAGTTTGGATGTTTATCTATCATCACGTAATTCTCTAAAATATGCTTACTCTAACCCTAATACCCCTATTACAACTGCAATAACACATGCAACATGCAACTTGCAACAATGCAACTTATTGCATGTAGCATGCAACTTGCAACAAAAGCTATTACAACTGCAATAAAACTTGCAACACTGCAACAAAATGGGTGGAATATCACCTGCATGATGTGCACTGGTAGGCCTAATGAACACGTTTATTCGTCATAAAGACAGAAACAGACAGCAAGAAAAGACAGATATGTACAGATAAAAAAAACACCACCTCTATCTAATAGAATCGTCCAGCGCACATTGTGCTAAAGAGAAGAAAAAAGCTATGGTGAAACAGGTGATAAGCTATTTCCGTGGCGACAATGTAGCATGTAGGCCTAGTGAAATCTCAGCCTATTTTTTATTATTCCGACTCTTGTGTCGAAATAAAGTGGTCATATCCTACAGTTTTAGACACTATAGCCTAGGCTATAAAAATTCAAAAGCTGCGCGGCGACTGTTAGCAGCCGTGGGCCGGTCGGACGCTATGCTGTGATTGGCTGCAACTTGCAACATCATGAACAAAAATTGTGCGTGCACAATATTATGCTAATGAGGTCTGCAAGACTGCAACATTGTGCAACTTATTGCAGCGCTTGTTGCAAGTTTTATTGCAGATGTAATAGCTTTTCTTGCAGCTGCAAGACGTTGCATGTTGCATGTTGCATGTTTTATTGCAGTTGTAATAGGGATATAACCAGAAGCAAATCTGTGATATTTAGCAAAAATAGTACTCCCTTACGCAAAACATTAGCTCCCCCTTGTGAATGAATTTACGTTATTGCCAATTCCTTTACAATCACAATCTCTGATATCGATGCTGGAAACTTGTTTTAGATGTAGAAAGCGTGTTTTAGACGATTAAAGCCTACTGACTAAACACTAAAGTAACAAAATAGTAATAATTTACGACATTAATTCTAGAAAAAAATGTTCAAATTAAGACTCAAACTGTGTCAAATCTGTATAGTTTGCTAAGTATTGGAATAGTGGTACTAAAGTGTGGGTGTTACTGTATGTTAAACTTAAAAATGAAAATAACGAGCCAAACATCATTTTAAACTATAAGAACAATATTTACTTTTTAAAAATGTAAAATTGCTTACCACGTATTGCCATAGAATGACTTTTTTGAAAAACCTGCATCTACCATACTTTAAATCATGTCACCTAAAACAGTTTAAACACTTAGTTATCCTATCAAGCAAGCTTGCTAGCAACATGGTAACTACTACAAATGACAAAACTGTATTATCCTGTCGTAAGCATAAAACGCGTTGCGTAGATGATTATCTATGCTGTGTTTTCTTCATTACTCATCTTAGCATCACATCAAGAATGATATTTTTTTGTGTAGCAAATAGTGAGCGGTAGCACAAAAATATTGAAAACTACCAAAAACTTGTTTTCGAAAAGGGTTATGGTTAGAGTTTGGAGTTAAAGTTAGATTTTCAGTACCAAAAACTACCGATAACGTTTTCGGCATTTAGTGCCACCCATAGTGAAACAGGTAACTCGAACTATCGTACCCGAGAACTTTCGTTCCCGGGAACGAAATTTCCATAAGTGGAATTTTCATTCTTTCGAACTTCCATTCCTGGAACATTCGTCCCCAGGAATTTTTGTTCCTGGGAACATTCGTTCTCAACATCAAAATTAGCATGAAACTTTTATTCCCTAACACTGAATAATAGGCCTGTACACAATTTTTGATGTGCTTAGAGCTGACATTGTGCACTTTATAAATAGGCCTACTTACTTACTGTAGGCATCTATAGTACCACTGTAGTCTGTCTGTCATCCGTCCGTCCGTCTGTCCGTAATGGATGTATTGTGGATAAGTGTTGGGTCATAGAGAAAAACTTTTTGCAAGAATAATTAGTTCTGTGTCAATGCTCTCTGTGTACAAAATTTTGGAGATGCAGTGCAAGGGAAACATTTTCAAATTTGAGGTTGAACAGACAGGGGTAAGAAAATGTGCATTTTCAACGAAAAACTAGCCATATCGCCATATCTCGCCCTTTCAGATGAAATGAAAATCGATCTTGCCAATCTTGGATGACCTTGAAGGTCAGTACTGCAACAGAAACTGTATAAACTGTAGTGCGTCTTCTCTAGCAACAGCTGGGTTTCCTTGTTATTAGCATATCCTGTTGAAATTCTAGCTATATACGTCTAGCAAGTGACACGAAATTGGAGCTTTTTTTGCTGAACTATAAGCCTTGCAAGAGATTCAGTAATTATCAACGTCAGTGAACGAAAGTTCTAGGGGACGAAAGTTCCTGGGAACGAAGGTTCCAGGGAACAAAAGTTTTCGAGGACGAAAGTTCCGGCTATCTATTAGCAAAGGACCCACTACAGTAACCCTGTATACTGCTGAAGACGAATGACGGCAGAGAGCCGCGCCGTGCCCCGCCCCCTGTCCATTCATTCGTTTTCAGCAGCAGTATGATGGAGGATCTACTCTCCATCTATGGAACTTTCGTTCCCGGGAACGAAAGTTCCATGAATCGTGAGACACAAGGGGTCGTCCATAAATGACGTCACACAATTTTAGGGCAAAATAAACCCTCCTTCCTCTTTCATCACGTTGCAGTTCAACATCGCATCAGTGAAGAATCTAGTTTGTCTAGACGACCACTAGCCTAGTTCTAAGCTATCCGTACTGTCCGTCATTCCACTAATGACATGCAGCGAGACTCAAAGCAGTGTTCTTACCAGCAATATCAGTAATTAATTCCATTTTAATAACAATTAACTACTTTTCACAGAGATTAAATTGCCCAAGATACTTTGCCATTTATTTCGCCACCAAAAACAAAATGTAAACATCCGGTTTCTGCAATGAAAGTAAGTAAGTAATTTTAACTTCATTTACGGGTACTAGAAAAAATCTCTCCAACTTCAAACTTGTGTTATATGTTACATTAAAATTTAACATTCAGAGTAGGCCTATCAATGAATTTTACTTGCTTAATTGGTTTGTTGTTGCCAGAGTAGCACAGAGATGACAAATAACCGGATGACAAAATTAATCATTTAACAGTAAATACCAATAAGAGCAAACAAGACTTAGGCAAATGCTTTATATAAACCTTTTCTTCAAATTTTAGTGAGATAATTCGACTACTGGGTGGGACAAAAAGTGACACCATCAATACAGGCTCATGCCTAATACCATTTTAACTGCAAAACACCACAATTTTATACTGTCGAAACTTAATCATTTGCTGTTAATTATTGTCAACGAGATGTGCTTATTTACTTGAAAACATTTGACAATTCTTTCAGAACCCCCGTGTTTCTCCATATTCAGATTGTAAATCAAACAGCGTTAACTACTATGACACAATTGCAATTTATTCGAATAAAAAATAAAACTTGTTTACATCGTCAGATCAAGTTAACAGAAATTGCAAATATATGACGCACTAAACAAGAGAAGAAACTCAAACACCGAAGGGTTGTCACTTTTTTGGCCCACCCTGTATGATACTGGAAATGCACTGCATTCCATTTAACTTATATTCAACTGTATTATGATGCAACAAATTACAATTACAATAATCAGCTTTAAACTTGTACCAATTAATAGCCATTCTTAGCAAAGGCGTAATGATCACAGAAGTGAAAGAAAGCAGGAAGATGCAAATTTCCGACAGAGTAAATTCCAAGTGCTGAAAAGTTTAATTATTATGTTTAATTATTATTATTAGTTTAATTCTCTCAAAAGGCAATTTTCCATCCAAGTTTGTATTTTTGAAAAGAAATTCTTACAAAAAAATTTGGTCGCAGGCCAAAATCTTTCTTTTGGCAAAGAGGGAGGGGGCAATAGAAGGAAAACAACCTCTTCCTGCTAAGACGACACTGACTTTTAGCAAGCTAATCCTAATTTTAATTATTCTGCAAAAATAAACAACTAATGCCATCTTTGAAACAAGTATTGTCTGTGTAACATACAAACATAAAGTGCAACTCATTCATTCACTCACTCCTTTGTTACACAAATCTCCGAACGCAAATTCAACCAATAGGCCACTACAACAGTCGAGCCAAAAAATTATCACTAACTTGCCATTTCTGTTTTGTGACTTATTACACAGGCATCTCAAGTGACTACATGGAAATAAAAAACGATAATTAATGTATGGAACTTGGTGAACGGCAAATGCTCAACAGTGGATAGTATGTGAAACGTGCATAAGGCACTACTGCATCATGCACACCTTGCCAATATGCATATGCTGTTATAGAGGTTTTTCTTTATCGATGGACCCTGTATAAACGGGCGTCTATGTAACAAAAAAAGATTAAGGCACAAATTGACATAATTATAAAGGCCTACAACAGCAGCAGTCATTATGCATATGTTTCATCAGGCATATTTAGGCAGTGCCCAGTCAAAGAAGCCAATGCTTGTCAAATCATCACGCATAGCTTCAAGCACATCGTCTGTGATGCGAGGTAACGGCAGACGAGCTTGACCCATGTCGATATCGAGCAACCGCAGTACGGCCTTCGAGCATACCGCAACACTCGAATCTATGCACCACAACCACACGAATTGACTTTCTGTTTCAAGTTTGTACAATTAAACTGGCCTAATTTCTAAATGTGCCAATGACACAGTGACCAAAGCCCAGTGATGTTATCAAGGAATTTGTGTTCAAGGACAAGGGCAAGAACAAGGACATGGAACTCGAGGACGAGGACAAAGACAATGACTTAAAAAAACAGCAAAGCCAAGGACGAAGACAATGACAAGGACTTAAGAGCCGAGGACAAGTCCTCGAGAACACATCACTGCCGAAGCCACTGAAAATCACTGTTTTTGACCACCCACCGCTGTCTGATGAGAACCTCTGTGCATGACGTTACACTAAATTTCTGTCGATGACTGTATACTTTATATATGTTTTCACATTGCTGTCGCCAACAGCCAAACACAAATCTAGTCAAGCTGATGAAGAAAACAGATTTTAACATAAAATGGCACATAAAGGTCATTCAAGATCAGGCATTTTAGTATCATTGGAAAGCCAACGAGACACTTACTGTCGCTGTAAACTTCATAGTTTCTAAAAACTAATATTATGTGATAGTGAACGAAAAATTAAAACTTACAGTATTTCTTTAACACGCTCCACAGCTGCACAACGCGAATCTAAAACATTTACATGTCATACTCTTCACAAACTCCAATAAAGTTTGTCAAAAATGCAAAACACTGTCTTGTTCCATCCAATGCCATGGCCAATAAAATGATGATAATGATGAATTTTCATGATGATATCTAACTGCATCATATAAGTAAAATAACAGAAATATACATCTAGCTTTCACTGGACAGAAATTCACGAACGTGCCCCAGACCCTGCTAAAATAAGTGACATACTAAAACCTAATAAAAATACTACTGGAAATTTCTCAGACATCCTAGTTCTCTTCTCTCAAGCTACAGAGACCGCAGCACTGAACGTACATGGTCACGTCTGGCTGACATCATGTCACTCTGGTCGAAGGCCTGCTTGACACGGTTCAATACCAGAGCGTCGTAAGACTGTATGACGTTTCCCTCAATGCCCACAGCCAGGCCCTGCAAGTACGTCTCATCAGAGCCCTGTAAGACGTCGATGCAACTGCCATATGTCGCCTGCAGCATGAGCATGTCGGCAAACGATGGTGATGTGTGCTTGACACCTCGCAGGCTGGGAATGTGCGACAATGCCACCTCGAAGAATTCCACACTCCGAACTGCAACGACACAATCAATTCATCAGTCGAATCAACTGATCAGTTGAGTTTGTTCTCTGTATGGGTATGAGAAACTGCAAACTCGTATTTGAAAGGTAAAAGTCATCTATAGCTGATATTGGTAATCTATTACATACCTATGTAGCGTCACCTGGGATACGAGATCACAGTGTCACCTGCAACTCGATATGGGTGAACGTGCTTTGCCTTAACTACTACTCAATTTACCTACCCCAGAGGGATGAAAGACTGAGTTGACCTTGCACAGTGTGAAATGTTCACAATAATTAATGAAGATAATTTCAAAGACAGTTATTTGCCATTCTGTTAACAGCCCAGTAAAGGTAAGTGACTATAACAAGAAACAGAAGAGAGTGCAGTAAACACTGAACTGACAGAACTGAACTGAGTTTATTAGAACACACTTGCAGCTGGAAAGCTGAATAGCTAAATAATACAGTGATACACAAATAATGATACATGCAAAACATGCAAAAATGTCCGAATAGCGAAAAAGTAATATCTAGACATAGACGCAATGTACAGATAATGACAAGAATGAATTATTGGTTCAGTTTACAAAGAATTGACGTACAGCGAATGCCAGTGATAAAGTCGACATCGTAGAGATAGAACGGAAGCTCTGGTGCAGCAGCAGCAACCTTCTGCATGTAACTCACGTACTCAGCTACAGAACAATTCAACACTAACACTCACCATTCATATCAACAGATCTGCATTACAATAAACGCACACTAATGTAATTGCTGCATACGCTCTGCACTATACATTCTAATGTTATACACATGCATATATGCCACACTAGACATGTGGTCTAGCAATAATAAATAAATGAACGAGAGAACAAGCAAACAGGCATTCAACTGCTTCTGAAAATCACAGAATTCAGTTAGTTAGTTACCCAAAGTTTCTGGCTTGTAGTAAGTTGGACCAACACAGGCAATTGCGTGGGCTCCGATTTCTTTGGCATGCTTTGCCTAATACGCACATAATATTTCAGAGTATTTAGCAAACAACAAAAAAATATTAATAGTAATCGATCATTACAAGTAAAGCAACATTGTTACTTGCCATCAGCACAAGCTTGATTTTTAGGTAAAAAGGGAAAAGTAAGAGACCAAAGGTGAAGTCTGGTAGTTGATATAGTGCCGCTTACCTCACCCACTGACAACCAGAAGTGCATTATAATCTCGGGTGGCAGCCGCTTCGTATGAGCTAATGAATAATAATACCAGAGCAAATCACAGAGCCCACACCAGTGAACAATTAGACCCATGGTGCAACCAGCAGACCTACTAATGAACCAATCAGTGACTCTATAGCCTTCACTTATACTTTAATATCCGTATAAAATCACTGGCATCACTCAATAGCAGTAACAATGCTGCAGCAGTAAGTATGCTATCACGAGTATCACGTGGATAATAACGTCCACAGAAACAAAAATTGCAACAAAATACTTTGGCAATTTTTGGCAAAACATAATTTCAATGACTTAACTAGCTTAGGAGAAACGACGGCACAATTACCTTAATATTACCATCAGCGTAAACTTGATCTGAAGCAAAATCAGTCTAGGTAAAAGCAAAGGGTAAACGTAACTGACTTGCCAAGTTCTAGTGTAAGTCAGCTTACCAGTTCAATAGAGTCGACCAAACAGCTGGCGCCAATGTGAACCACGACAGACGACAAACTGCAAATATCCGACAACCAACCAACCTCATGTACTGTAGTACTGTAATAAATGCTGCACAAGTGTTATAACAAAACACTAAGCCTGCCCGGGAAGGACATTACGCAGGTGACCAGCTACCGACCAATCTCTCTTTTGAGTGTGTGTTTCAAGCTACTGCAGAGACTGATTCTTCGCAGGATAGCTCCTACAGTCGATGCTGCGCTGTCTCCAGACCAAGCTGGTTTCCGCCAAGGTAGAAGCACGTGTGACCAAGTCACTGCATTAGCAACGTTTATTGAAAATGGTTTCCAGGAAGGCTTGAAAACTAGAGCTGTCTTCCTAGACTTAACCGCAGCATATGACACAGTATGGCATACGGTCAAGATCTCTTGGTCAAGATCAGCAAAGTCCTTCCCAGATGGGCAGTTGACATGGTGGCTTTATTCCTACAAAACCGTCGGTTTTGAGTCCACATGGGAAATCAAGTTAGCGCCTGGAGGAAACAGTTAAATGGATTACCACAAGGCTCTGTTCTGTCACCGACACTATTTAACTTGTACACAAACGACCTTCCAATGACAGTCTCTCGGAAATTTGTTTATGCAGACGACATCTGTTTTGCATCACAAGGCCAGAGCTTTTCAGAACTGAAAAGTGGTTTAAATTCAGACATCGCCAGCATCTCAGACTACTGTGTCCAGTGACGACTCACGCCAAGTGTTACGAAAACAGTATCCAGTATGTTCCATCTCGACAACAGACGTGCCTCGAAAGAACTAAACATCTACATCAATGGTTGCCGGATCAACCATGATCCATGTCCAGTATATCTTGGGGTCTCACTGGATAGATCTCTCACTTTCCGACACCACGCAACAAAGACTGCAGCCAAAATAAAGTCAAGGAAAAATATAATCGCTAAACTGGCTGGTACATCTTGGGGAGCCAATGCTCAAACTCTCCGGTCTTCTGCGGTTGCATTGTGTTATTCCGTTGCTGAGTACTGTGTTCCTGCTTGGGGCTGTTCTTCCCACACCAAGCTGGTGTGCAACTTAATGAAACCATGCGAATCACCTCTGGGACTTTACAACCAACTCCACTCCAGTGGCTACCAGTTTTGTCAAACATTGCTCCTCCAGCTATCAGACGTACCGAGACAACTGTTAAGTTCATTCAAAACATACAGGCCAAGCCACACCTTCCTGTTTACTCGGACATCTTCCATCACCCGACGTCTCATTTGCAGTCCCGTCGACCAGTATGGTCCATAGACATGGGGTCTTCAACTAAGGAATTATGAAGAGAGACGTGGGAGGTTAATCCTACAGTTAACTCCTTCATCATTGATGACCCAACAGATCTCGTTCCTGGCTATGATCTTCCCAGACGTGAGTGGTGTCTACTAAATCGTTTCCGATCAGGCACTG
>Ga0209367_1001997_pt1 | contig 26280 bp, 24 predicted proteins | sample WorMetLIZISLAND2_FD_187412 | JGI IMG/M metagenome (GOLD analysis project Ga0209367, IMG submission 187412) | Marine gutless worms symbiont microbial communities from Max Planck institute for Marine Microbiology, Germany - Olavius geniculatus... ... | reverse complement strand
TCCGGAAACTGTTGTCTTAATTGATCGATATTCATAAGATCTCCTTTCGTTTGTTCTTTTAAGGAGATCTTACACCATGGGTGTGACAGATACGGTCACACTAACCTTAAAAATGTAGATAGGCTCGAAAAACTTTAAACCCTTTTGAACTTTTTCTGAAAAGATTTTAGGTGAAAAATAAGAGCCGGCAACCTTTTTGCTGATTTCTCCCAGGGACGGATAGGGATGGACGGCGGACGCCAGGGTCGAGAGCTTGACTTTGCCATTTAAAATAGCCACCCATTCATTCAGCAGATCTTCGGCACGGGGGCCTAGGATCTGAATACCGATGGGTTTTTCTTTCTCGTCCAGGATCATTTTGATCCTGCCGGTCAGTTCACCTTCAGCCAAACTGCGATCGTTATCTTTGAATTCTTCCGTCCACACCTTATAGTTTATTCCGGCCTCCCCGGCGCTTTTTTCATTCAAACCGATACTGCCCAGGGGCGGGTCGGTATAAGTACACCAGGGTAGAAACGTGTAATCAACTTTGCGGGGAAGATGAAAGATGGCATTGCTGATCACGATACCGCCTTCGTATCCGGCGGCATGGGTAAACTGAAACCCGCCGTTGACGTCGCCGGCCGCATAAATGTGTTTGAGATTCGTTCTGAGGCGTTTGTCGACATGAATCCCCTGCCGGTCGAATTCTACGCCAATATCCTCCAGCCCGAGATCACCGGTGTTGGGGCCTCTTCCCAGGGCGGCGACGATGGTTTCCGCTTTCAGGCTTATCGTGCTGCCCGGTCCGGTTTTGAGAATGACTTCCTTTTGATGACCAAGGTCCTTCACTTCTTCGATCGAGGAATCGAGATAGAACTCCACGCCCTCCGAATTAAGCACGGCTTGAACCGTATTCGCCAGATCCCGGTCTTCTTTGACTAGAATCTGGGGGGCCATATCCACCACGGAGACTCTGGCACCCAAGCGGCAAAATGCCTGGGACATCTCACAGCCAATGGGCCCGCCGCCCAGGACAATCATCGACTCGGGCAAGCGGTCCAGGGAAAATATATCCCTGTTGGTGATGTGGGGTGTCTGGGCCAAGCCCTTGATCGGCGGGGCTAAAGGGGATGAGCCAGTGGCAATAACCCAGTTTTTTGCGGAATAATTGTTTCCGTTCAATCGAATGCTGTGTTCATCGGTGAACTTTGCCTGGCCGAATTCCACCTGGGCGCCAAGTCTGCAAAAGCGCTCTTTTGAATCATGGTGCTGGATAATCTCGATGACCGATCTTATGCGTTGAGAAATTTTTTGAAAATCCACCGTCCCCGGATCGACCGGCGGCAAACCGAACTTTTCAGAATTCTTCATTAAATGATAAACGTGGGCGGACTTTAAAAGCGTCTTGCTGGGCACGCAGCCGAAATGCAGACAATCTCCGCCCAGCTCGTTTTCTTTTTCTACCAGAAGCGCTTTGGCTCCCAGTTGGGCCGCCCCGGAGGTCACCGTCAGCCCCGCGGCGCCCCCGCCGATGATACCGACATCGTAATCATAGGTCGTCATATCTATAACTCCTGAATAGTCCACCCTGATACATAGCAAATTTGGGATAGAAAACTATCCTTTATAAGCTGAGGAAAATAGCTAGCACCAGCCTAAGTGCCGGAGGCAATAATCTTTAACCCGCACAATAAGTGGATACCCAACCTTTGAACCCTTGAACTTTTGAACCTCTGAACCCTGAACGATTCATTTCACTTCCCATTCAGCGACCAATCGTAAGCCAGGTACTTAATTTCAATTTTCTGCGATTCGGCTCCCAGCTTCTCTTTTAGCTCGGCATCGGCGTATTTGAGAAAGAAGCTGAGCGCATCGTCGTTGAAATCTTCTGAAAACCATTTGAATATCCGGCTGACATGCAGATAGCGGCCCTCGAGCCGATAACTCTCAGGATTATTGATGAAGGCCCGGGTGGAGTCGTCCAGCTGCTGATCAAGTATTTCCGCTTGAAAGGGCTCTGAACGCAGGGGAGGACAGCTTTTCGCAGCACAATTGATTGCAAAATGCACCCGGGGGTCTTTAAAGCGCGGCCTGAGAATGTCATGCTCAATATGGTCCAAGGAAACCTTTTGGCCCCTGAGCTGCACTACTTTTTTCTTCCAGGGCCCGGTGTTAAATATGCCAAGCTCTTTAATGGATTCGATGTCCGGATATTTGGACAAGATCAATTTTATAGTCCAGGCATTGTAGACATTGGTATAGAAAGCAAACTGCTCTTTGCTGGAAAGGGCATTGGGATCGATGCTTTGAAGCAGGGCGAGGTACTGGTCCAGCTTGTCTTCTTCCGATTGGAAACCGGCATAATTCACCTTGCCGTTCATAACATATTTTTTCAACAATTCAGCGAAATAACTGTGGTTTACACTTACACCGCTCGAAGCCAAAGGCTGCCCGTCGACGAGCACCGCAGCAATCATCAAAGCAAAGACTACTGCTAATTGTAAATTTTTGTTCTTCATTATCTTTACTCCGCTAAGCCTTCTGTGAAGTTGTTGGTACATGAACGAAAAATCCTGATTCCGGTAGACTAGGTTGAGCCTTACTTGCAGCGTTGGGTTGCGTACCTCAACCCAACCTACAAATATCAACTGTCAGGAGATCTGTCGGTTATTAGAGCGAAACCCAACGGGTAATCTGCTGCTGTTTTCGCTCAGCCACTAATCGGACAAACTTTCGTCGTATTATCGGACCAAAACTTACACCAGATGCTCCGATTTGAAACAAGCTGCACGACTGCCGATCAGAATTGGTGCGTATTGTCGGCTGCCAGGTACCGGCCCGGGCCAGACGTTCTTACGTCCCGGCTGCCGGGGCTATTCCAAAACCCCGGGCCAATTCCGGTCGGCCTTTTTGATGTACCCCGGAATATCTTTTTGCCATTTCTTTTGAATTTCGCGGCTATAGTTCAGATACAGCTTATCATCTACAATCTGCCACCCATTTACCGGGTCTATTTTGGCGGTAGTCCCCATCGCCACGGCATAAGCTCAGTAGCCGCCGTATTGGGGCGCATATTTTTCGGGAGCGGCTTCGAAAAGCGCCAGGTGCGCTGCACTTGAAAAACGCCATTTAGCGCCCTGCCAGCGGTATTCAAACTTTTTTTGGCCTTTGATCGGCTTGGCGGCGGTGAAATAGGCGACCGGGTCGTATCCCTTCACGGCGACGCCGGTGAAGGTGGTGTTGACGGGGTCTTTTGCCAGGCCTACCGATGGTGTGACTACCAGAATGGTCGCCCCGATTAGTGTAAATATAACAAGGGTTACGTTTGCGAATTTCATCCTGAATCCTCACATAAATTTTTGACAGCTTACCGATTTGTGATTAACTAAAATTATGGTTGGAATAACGACAGTCAAGACAGCCGCCATAAATTTGTAAGGAATTTGATTTTCCGACGACCGGAAAATTAGCACCGCGCGAGGCCACCGGGGGCCGCCCAATCTCGAATCATTTCTCATTCATGGGATCCGTGAAAATCCGGCACAAAACATCCTCCTGAGGGGTATCCAATTGAAGGTCGCACTGATTATCCACAGCAACATTTTGAAAAAAGTTGACGGCATGACTTCTTACTACCGGAAACTGTGCCAATTTGCGCCGGGCATCCACCATCAACTGGACGTTTTCATGCAGGATCCCGACGATGGAAGGACGCTGTACGACAATTCAACCCGCTTTTTCCGCGTCCGGGTAAAGACTTCCTTTCAGGCCCTGCCCGAAGCCTACCTGTCATTAAACCCTTTTTTCTACATCAGGTTGGCCTTGTACTTCTATAGAATTTTCAAAAAAGAAAATTACGGCTGCCTGCAAGTTGCTTCGGCCCATCCGATGAGCCTGTCGGCCATAGCCGCTGCCAAAAGGCTCGGCATACCGGTGATTGGGTCCTACCACACCTTGTTGCCCGAATACGCCAGGTACTGGTCAAACAGAAAATTCCAGGCGCTGTTGGGCGGTAGATTGATTGCCTGGGGATTGACGGTTTTTGTGAGAAACTGGACTCGGTTCGTGTACGGGGCCGCCGACCTGATCCTGGCCCCGACGACCAAAGTAAAGCAATCGCTTCACCGCATTTATCGCGGTAAACGAATTGAAGTTATCGGCCGCGGTGTGGAAGCTGATGTTTTCAAACCAAAAAAAACGGACGGGACCGGCCTTTCGGCACTATACGTGGGAAGAGTTTCAGTAGAAAAAGAGCTCGAAAAGCTTGTCTTTTTGGAGCGCCACCATGGCATCCGGCTCCGGATCGTGGGTGATGGAAAACACTTTGGCGAATTGCGTCAAACACTTTCATTTGCGGAATTTACGGGACGTCTGCAGGGCCAGGATCTGGCCCGCGCATACCGTAATTCAGATATATTTGTTTTTCCGTCTGAGACCGATGCCTATGCCAACGTTGTATCGGAGGCGCTTTGCTCCGGGCTGCCGGTGGTGGCCTTCGATCGCGCGGGTGTCGAGGATCGGGTAAAAGACGGCATCAATGGATATCTGGTCAAAGATGATGCTGAATTCGAATGGGCGGTTTTAAAGCTGAAAAGCGCGTCCAGGCTCGCCAAAATGTCAGAGGCGGCCCGCCGATCCGCCCTGGGCTTGAACTGGGAAACCGTGTTCCAAAAGCAGCACAATGCCTTTGAGACCGCTGTCGTCGTGCGGCAGCAGAAACTGCGGCGATTTTTTCCGATTCTGCGGCAGGTAGTCTATGCGTTCAACGTTTCGCATGCTTTGCTGGGCTCGGCCCGCATGGGATTCTATGTGTTTTTGGCGAACGCCAGTGCCGGGATTGCAGCCGGATTCGGGGCCGGTTTGAAGCAATCCCCGATCTCTTTTCTGATGGTTGGATTTAACACCAGTTTTTTTGAATTTCTTTACTTTCGCAGCCGCAAACTTGCGATACTTCTGCCAAGCGTCCTGACGACAACCGTGGGGACATCCATCCACTTGCTTTCAGGCACACCCAATATAATTACGACGGCCGCTACCATTTTCGGACTGGCATTGTTTAATTTCAGCATGTTGTCTGAAATTCACCGGCGCCATGAGACGATATCGCCCTGGGAGCTGACGAGAATTTTTACTCAGTATTCGATGAGCACCCTGCGGCGGATTCGACGGACGCTTAAACACAAGTTCGGCGGAATTGGGCTGCAGCTTCAGGCCATGCGGGCCCGCGCTTCCATTGTAAAACCATTCAAATAATTAGGGATTGGGGATTGGGGAAATTAGGGAATTAGGGAATTAGGAAATTAGAGAATAGGGAATTAGGGGTTGGGGGATTGAGGGATTAAACGATAAAATCAATAAATTGTGTATTTATTGAAAAACATATTTAAGCCACTAAGCCACCAAGGCACTAAGTATTTTATAAATATACCTTTCTTCTTAGTGTCTTGGTGTCTTTGTGGCCATTCTTTCCGGTTTACCCGGGTTAGGTTAAACTCAATTTAGGCAATCCCTGAAAGGCGGCGCGAGTGTTTCACTGGCAATACATCCCCAGCAAATATATGTACATCGGCATTCAATTGATGAGTGCGGCATTGGCCTTCTCCAAGGGCCTGACGCCGTCACAGATTATCTTTGCCAACCCGACGCTGCCTTTCGGCGGCCTGTCGATCGCCTCCAAAACCGAAATTCTGGAGCGCTTCAACCCGTGCAGCCAATTCTTGAATCAACAACTGATCCCCCTAAATTTGAAATTCGATAAGCGCAAAGCACTGGCCATCGAATTTCTGGAAGCCAATTCCTACCCGATAATAGCCAAACCCGACCGCGGCGTCGTCGGTATCGGTGTGCGTAAAATTGACTCCGAAGCGGATTTGGATGAGATCCTTAACATTATGCCCTCGGATTACCTGCTTCAGCAATACTGCGATTATCCCCTGGAATACGGCATCTTTTTTTTGCAAATTTCCCACTGACACCCTGGGCCGCGTGGTCTCATTGACAGAAAAAATCGCCCCCTATGTTTTCGGCGACGGCCGTTGCAGCGTGCAGCAATTGGTGCAGCGCAATCCCGATTTCAAATTCAATAAAGAGGCCTTGCTTGCCCATGCCCGCCACCTTGATTACATTCCTTCAAAAGGTGCCTGGCATCAGGTGATTATCCAGGGCAGTCACACCTATGGGTCGATATTCAAAGATCGAAATGACCAGATCAGCCAACCGCTTGAATCCTGGCTCAATAAGCTCTGCGCGGTGGATGGTGACTTTTACTTCGGCCGTTTCGATATGAAGGTCAAGGATCGGGAAGCATTGCACACCGGGAAGGGCGTCAAAATTATAGAACTCAACGGCTGCTGATCGGAACCGATTCATATATATGATGATCGCCACAGCTTTGTATTTGCCGTCAAAGAACTTTTCCGATCATATGCCCGGGCCTATCAGATTGCCAAATTCAACAAGAAAAGACTTCAACTCAAAGCTTCATTTGCCGAATTGTTGACTGCCTACCGCACCTACCTGCAGGAAAAAAACGAAATAATTCGGCTTATCGGATAATTTCTGCATACCAGCCAATACATCCTCCAGGGTGGCAAGCAATCTCAGACCGTTAACAACGTTTTGATCGAATGAGACGCAGAAATTATATTTTGTTTTTTTAATCGGATCTGCGAAAAATAGATTTAAAACCGACATATTTCTGCTCTTTTTGACGAAATTCGCGTCGAATCATACAACTATAATGTATATTTTTTTCTAGTTGCCAATCAGATTCGGATTAAAAGTAGAGAAAATGATACCTTGATTTAGACCGAATTATTATTATTTTGGTTGAAACCATAAACTTAAAAAGGAGGCTTATCCATGCAAGAACGTAGTGGCGTAATCACTTTTCAGGGCAATCCGCTGACTTTACAGGGAATAGAGCTTAAGGTGGGAGACAAGATGCCGGATGTGGCATTGCTGGCGAACGACTTAAGCCCCGTTCAACTTTCATCTTATCAAGGAAAGGTCTGCATTATATCCGTCGTGCCGTCGTTGGATACACCGGTTTGTGACATGCAAACCCGCAAGTTTAACGAGGAAGCCGGCAGCCTGGATGACAATGTGGCCATTCTGACCATGAGCATGGACCTGCCGTTTGCACAGGCACGCTGGTGCGGGGCCGCCGGAGTCGAAAAGGTCACCACTTTATCCGATCATCGCGATGCGGCCTTTGGCGAGGCCTTTGGTCTATTGATCAAAGAACTGCGCCTGCTGGCGCGGGCGGTGCTTGTCGTGGACGCAGACGGGACGATTCAGTATATCCAACTAGTCAATGAGGTAACCGAAGAACCTGACTACAATGCAGCCCTCGAGGCCGTCAAGAAGTTGGTGTAATCCTGGTCCGGACTCTACTGTGGTGAAAAATTGATGGGGCGGGGCAGTAGCGCTTGCGCCACCAACCGCCCTGTATTTTGTGCTCAAAGGAAAATCGGATTTTCTTCAGTTGCATTTTCGGTCCAACATGGTATTGTCGAATCACATTTGTAGAGGCTTACTTACCTAAACTTTGCGTTTTATGAAAAGAAGTTTTCATCACGAAAACACGAAAAGTATCTCGGTTATATTTCGTGTTCTCGTTATTTCGTGCTTTCGTGATTAATTTTTGGTTCCGGCTTGTCCGGGTTAGTTATAGCGGAATTTTCGTGATGTAGTTGGACACTAGCAATTTCTGGGCGGACCTTAAGAATGAACCAAAACCGGATCGCGAAATCTCCTCAACTCGATGATCCCGAAAGTTGGGTTGATCTTTACGGAGATCTTTTATACCGCTTTGCCCTGTCAAGGGTCAAAGATCCTTCCATTGCAGAAGATATCGTTCAGGAGACATTTCTGGCGGCGCTTAAATCACGTGACAATTTCAAGGGGCGCTCAACGGCCCGAACCTGGTTGATTGCGATTTTAAAGCACAAAATTGTCGATCATATCCGCAAAAAGGTTCGGGAACCAGCCTCCGATAATATCGAATCATTGTCTGACGCCGCTGCCAACGAATCCATCGAAGGCAATTTCAAAGATGATGGCGGGTGGCTCAATCGTCCTGCTAAATGGGATCTCAATCCCATGAAAATCTATGAGCAAAAAGAATTTATGGACACTTTATATCGCTGCCTGGCGGATCTTCCCAAGCGTCAGGCCGCGGCATTTATGATGCGTGAACTGGACGAATTAAGCACGGAGGAAATTTGTAAGGCCTTGAACATTTCCGCGACGAATAGCTGGGTTATACTCTACCGGGCCCGTATGTGGCTGAGACAATGTATCGAAAAAAATTGGCTTGCCACTGACAGCTAATTCGCCCCCCGGGCGAAAAGAGCTGATTTTAACGTTTTTCCAGCAGCACAATACCATTTATCCGTGCCGGCTGCCATGCTTTACCGGACGGAGCAATTAGAGATTTGACTATGTCACACTGGATGTTTAATTGTCGGGAGACTTCCAAGAAAGTTTCCAGATCTATGGACCATAATCTTCCGCTGCATGAGCGGATGATGATAGCCGCCCACCTCTGGATGTGCAAATATTGTCGACGCCTCAAGAATCAAATGCTGATACTGAGAAATGTCCTGCGGTTAACCGATCTAGCCGGGAAAGATGAAGACCGGTCCCTAACCCTGTCAAGCGAAGCCAGGGAACGAATCAAGCTGTCCATTAGAAAAATATATCCTGATTCGATTGATTAAGCGGCGATCGCCTTCCATCTAGCCACACGCGGCTGTCCCGCGCTGGCCGGCCTCCCCGGAATCCAGCCAATCCTTAACGGACGTCCATTCATACTTGACAAAAAAACTAAATATCTGTAAACATTATAGTATACTAATGACGCGAAATCTATGCCCATTGCGCGCGAGTTGAATACCGGTCTAAAATGATCAGGGCGTTATAATGTCAAAATCTGAAGAAACCATCGTACTGAAGGATCGGGGCGGACGGCGGCGATTGCCAGACCGTCGCCAGTTTTCCTCATCAGAACATTTTCCCGAAAGAAGAAATCTCAGGCACCGACGCAGTGGCAGCGATCGTCGGACACTGCAAAATTTCAAGATGAGAAAAAAAATCGAACGCCGGAAAATTTTCAAAGAAAAATACTCAAAATAGATCAGAGGAGGTGGCCTATGCGCAGCAATCTTGAAAAAAGAGATTGTGCGCGTTTCTCTTACGAGGCCCCGGTCATAATTGAAAAATGCGGAACCGGCCGCTACTATGAGGCCAGAATGTACAACTACAGTCTGCAGGGTATGTATTTTGAGTCAGATCTCGCCCTGATGCCCGGCACCAGGATTAACCTGTGGATGTCTGATCTGCCGGAGGATTCCTTGCCGGAAATCAGCTCAGCCGAAGTCCGTTGGAGCGAAGAAATAACAGGTGCCGTCATCTTGTACAGTTACGGGACCGGCATCAAATACAGCCGACCTGTCCAGCACAAAGACTTCCCGCGTCAATTCCGGATCATCGATGGGGGATTGGGGTTAAAATAGTCTTCCAATCTGTAGACGCATTGGGACGTTTTTTCAACAATATGTTTTGAAAGCCTTAAGGTTTCGGGTGTCAGGTGTCAGCGCTGCCACTGGCTAAACGAACGGCCGGTCAAATCGAGAAAGAAACTCCAGTGTGATAAATGTCGAATGTCGATTGACGAATGACGAATTAAGGAATTCTATTTTAATCATTTAAAAAAGCCGAGCGACGTGTGGGGTCGTAGCTCGACCTGTCGAGTCGCAGCTGAAAGCGAAGCCTGAAGAGCGAAGCCCCAAGCGACATCCACTATCGTCAATCGTCATTCATCATTCGACATTCTTTTGATTCTATCCCCGCTTTAGATTGCCGTTTCCCCCGATGATCTTTTGTATTTCTGCGGTAATTTTCAATCTTTCAATGATTTTCTCCAGCGCTTCAATGCTTTTTTTAAGGCGCGCAGCGGTTGATGTCATTTCGAGAAAATGCTGTTTCTCCTCATGGTCGAATCCTTCGCATCCGGCAACCAGGAACGAGATGGATTCAAAATCCATATTTTCCTCCAAATTATAGCTTTCCGGCGATGTCAACATTGAAGCGAATTGCTTTAGAAGCGCGATCCCTTTGTCGGCCAGTTCCTGACAGACAAGATTATCCGACTGTTTTTCATCATCGAAAAAAGTGATGCGGCCTTCCAAATAGGCTTTATGATCGTAAATTTCTTTGATTCGAAAGCGCCTTTGCCCGCGTGTTAATATGTCCAGGCGGCCATCATCATAGCGTTTGATGATTTTTAATATTCTGGCTGTACAACCGGTCGTTTGTATATCAGTCGCATTATAGTAGACGATGCCGAATTCTTTATCCGCTTCCTGGCATTCGGCAATCATCAATTTATAGCGCTCCTCGAAAATGTGCAGCGGCAGTGGATTTCGCGGCATCAAAACCAGCCCTAAAGGGAAAAGCGGTATGATAGTTTCTGATTGCATTTTAAACTGATAAGCCTGCCCTAGGCTATAGTCAAGAGACGGTATCCGGAAAAAATGATAGCATCGGGGCAGCCGTGGATCGGATTACAGGTTTACCCTGAGGCGGGCCGGAATGGCTTATTATATGAAGTCCCAACCCGGATGAACCGGGAATATTAGCCACAAAGACACTAAGACACAAAGAAAAAAGAATTTTTAGAAAAATCGTCGTGTCTTGCTGTCTTGGTGGCGAAAATGTTTTATTTGATATATTCCTCGCATCCAGGATGTGATTTCAATAGAACCATCACTGTCTTACAACATGCTGTCAGAAAATCGCAGGTAAGGGCCTGATCACCGACGGCCTGTGTGTTTTTTGCGGGGAAATGGAATAACCTTCGATGGTTGGGAATCCAGTAGTTGAAGCCGCAGGATCTTTTTTTTCAGCATTCGTTTACCCCTGGACAGGCGGGACATCACGGTACCCATGGGAAGATCCAGGGTTTCTGATATCTCCTGATATGACATTTCCGAAATATAGTACAATAGCAGTGCCGACTTATATTTTTCGGGCAGTTCCGCCAGCAGCCGCTGAACTCGATCCGCTTCAATTTTCTGTTCGTAGGCCGTCGCGACATCAATTTTATCAGCTGCATCTTCCAGGGCGGTCATATATTCATACTCGATGCCGTCATTGTATTCGGTTATTTTTTGCCGTTGATTTTGGCGCAGGCTTTTCAGATATGTATTTCTCAGTATCGCAAACAGCCAGCTTTTAAGCTTGCGTTCGTCGCGCAGCTGGTCGAATTTCTTAAAGGCGATAAAGTAGGTTTCCTGGACCAAATCCTCGGCATCGTAAGGGTTGCCGGCATACCGCAATGCCACATTATATAAAAATCTCACCTGTTCCCGGGCTAATTCCCAGAAATGATCCGGGGTCTTTTTCAGGCCGGGAATTCGTTTCGTGATATTGTCGAGGACTGACATGAGTGTTAATCCACATTGGAATGGTAAGGACCTTCTCTATGTAGACCCGGCAGGGTGCGTTTTATTCCATATTTTTAGGGGCAACTTTATGAAATGAATAATGACGAATGAATATTGAATAATGGAGGAATCGCTTCGCTCAATCTTTTTTATGTAAGACCGTTCGATAAATGACTAAAGACAGGCCGTTCGACGAAAAGCTCACGACAAGCAGAATACTTTATTCGATGTTGGACGTTCGACTTTCATAGTTCCTTGTTCGATATTCGTTATTCGCTCTGAAAGTTACTTACTCGATTAAACGCGCCGTTTTTCAGACCGGCGACTGAGCTGAATCCCAAATCCGAAACATCTTCCTCACAGCCCTCTTTCCTGTTTAATCCGCCGGTGCAGATCCGTGAAGGATTCCGGCGACCGGCTTTCAAGACGGCGTTTGATGGATATAACTTCAGCCGGACAGGAAACTGCACACACGCCGCAGCCGATGCACCATTCCCGATCCACTTCGGGTTTATCCTCGACCATTTTGACTGCATCGACCGGGCAGATATCGGCACACGCGCCGCATCCAATGCATTCTGCCAGCTCGGTCTCACGAATAAAATATACAGCCATCAGCATGTCACGCGGAATTTTGCGACGCCTTAATATTCCGACATTCCAGCAATAGTGGCCACAGCAGTTGCAGGTGTGTTTTATCTGCCCCTGGGCATTGTCCACCATGTGGACCAGGCCTTCTTTTTCACTGTCGGCCAGAATTTGATGAGCTTCGTCTTTAGATATCTCGCGTGCCAACCCTTTGGATATCACAAAATCCGCCAATTCATCGTACTTGATGCAAACCTCCAGGCTATGCTGACAGTCGGTGCGACCCAGAATGCTGGCGGACATGCGGCACGGACAATGTGCCACGGCGATTTTGGCGGCGGCTTCGACGATGGGCCCCATTTGTTCGTTGGGCATGACGCCCTGCATGGCAACGTCGATGCTTAGATTGGCCGGTGCATATTTGTAGGTTTTGGTCGGTACCGGGCCGTATACTTTGCGGGTCGTGGGTATATTAAAATAGTTGAGCACCAGTTTGGCCATGCGCCGTGCCCGCTCATCATTTTTGCCGGACCAGAAAAAGGTTTGGGGCACCCCATATCCAACCTGCAAGAGGGCATATCCCATGTCGCCGGTCCCGGTCGGACGGGTGTATACCATATTGCGGTCGGTTAGAGATTGCAGCGCTTTGATCACCTCGGTTTCCGGCAGATCACAGCGGTCGATAATCTGTTGCCGGTCGACAACTTCCAGGGGCGGCAAATCATTGGGAATCGCCAAAGCCACTTGGGCCTCCAGCGGACTATACATTTCCTTCAGAAGGTCGGTCAGTGCGTCATTGAACGGATAACCCATGATGAGGTCTTCGAGATGTTGGGCCAGACGCAGGTAAATGTCTTGCATTGTTGAATGTTCCTTTTTTGATTTTTCCATTATGGCGAAAACATCCGCTTGCTCTTTTAGTAAGCCGGGCAAAGGTAAAGGTTCCAGGGTTCAGGGTTCAAGGTTCAGGGTTGAATGATTGACTTCATCTAATCTTATTGTCGCTTTAGCGCTTAATTGCGTTTTTTTGGAAGAAAAATCATATTGCATATGAACTTCGTTTTCTTTAACCTTGAACCGTGAACCCCTGAACCCAGAACCTTGTATCTATTTTACTACTCGAAGTTTATGCGTTTGCCGCAGCTTTTGCCACAGGGCATTGATGATGACGGCCATGGCATCTTCTTCGTTCTGAAACGGGCCGTCAGCCTCAGAACGGCAGGATTCTATCAACTTGCGGTTGCCGGACAGCAAACCGAAATTGTTGACGATGTATTGCCCGATGCTTGCGAACAGATTGGGAAGCTCATCCGGCGTCATATTGGCAATCGTCGCTTTATCCTTGAGCGGCATTTGGGAAATCAGTCTGGCAACCGCCTCTTCGATGTTTTGAGGTCTTCGCGACGGCAAACCCTCAGAATCAGATTCTGGGCGGTCGGCAGCCGTGACGGCGGGCGCCCCGCCCTTGACCAATCCAAGATAATAGCTGCTCTCTAAGATACTCAACGTATCGTTGTATATTTTGGGGTCTTTGCTGGCTCTGGGACCGGCTACATTCAAAACGGCAATCTCCATTTTGGTGATCCAATCATTGATGGCGATGGCCGCCTGAAAAGCGGGGATTTTCTCAAGATCGATATGGAGCCAGCGGCGGTTGTGCTTGATGGCCATTTCACGGGTGTATTCCGACCCCCCTTCCAATGGCCCGCGGGATATGATCAAGGTCGCATCGGCTGCCAGAACATTTTTTTCAGTCCGATCAGCGTAGCTGGTACTGTTGGTTTCCTGCATATGGTACGCCGGCGGCAGGGGGCCGTCTTCAGTCAGGCGTCCCAGCGGAATCCAGCCGCCGTGAGGAATTGTCAGCTTGATCGCCGCGTCCAGGGCGGCGCGATCAACGCCCGTCTGTCCTCCTGAAATGATTTTTTGTAGCATAACCAGTTTCCATCAAATTGCATTTTCTTCCAAAATCCGATCCAAGATAAATTGGCCGATTGCTTCGGCCCCATTCGGCGACTGCTGCTTCACCCGGCCTAATTCGATCAGGTTCGGAAGATTTGAGATCCAGCGTCCGCTGCAAAAATCCGACTCCGCCAGCTGAAAACCGGACATTTCGTTTTCAACAAACCTCGCCATCGGCGCGGATTCGCGGAAATCCGACCGCGTGACGTAGCCGAACGGTACTCCGGCCTGGAAAACTTCGGCCAAGGTGCTGTAGCCGACTTTACCGACAACAGCATCACAGGCGTTCACCAGGTCCGGATGATAAAAATCAGATCGATGAGGCAGGATCACGCAATTTTGCCGGATTTGCATTTTCGGGCCGGCGCCGGGCAGGACGAAATAGACATCCGGCACCTTTTGCAATTCATGCATGAAGCCATAGCTTTGATTGATGCCTCCGGTAGTAACCAATACCAGCCGGGCATGATCCGGTATTCCCAGCTGACTCCTGACCCGTCGGCCCGGGGTTGTACTTTTTCTGCTGACCGGCGGGGTCGTCAGATCGGCCGAATTGCCGCCGCAGACCGGTTCAGTCTGTATATGATAATCGACTGACTGATAAATTGAATGCAAACAGTCTATGTGCCGCCTGAAACGTTCGTCGGTCCGGGCATAGGGCTCATATATCCAATCCCAGGTAAAGTTTTCAACCAGCAACGAAGGAATTCCGGCATCCCTAGCAATCGCAATGCCGAGGGGAGAAATATCACAGATGACTAATTCACATTGCAAAGCTGATACGGTCGCGGCAACACCGGATATCGACGACGCCGCAAAAGGCAAAAAATCGTTCAGACTGCAAAGGGTTTGATTCAAGTCGGCCTGAAAGGCCGATATTTGGACCAGGCCGATATCGGTCAGCAGTTCATGGCAGTTAAACGGCGCCGAAAGCGAGTCCTGAAAAAACCATGATGGTACGGTTGTAAAAACTTCAAACCCGACTGAATCGTCCAAATCCCCGATGGCCTGCATCACTGCCGCTGCACGGGCGGCGTGGCCAAATCCATGGGGCGAGATAAAATAAGCGATTCGTTTCACTATAGTTGTATTATTCGGATATTACGAAATGGGCGCGTCGATTTCTAGCCCAACCAGCCTCGGATTGGGTGCGGTCGGTGGGACGTTCCTCGCCATAGCTGATTGTAGTTAACCGGGAGGACCGGATTCCCAAATCGACCAGAAAATCCCTGGCGCTCTGGGCCCGGCCCTCTCCCAATGCCAGATTGTATTCGTTGGTGCCCCGGTTGTCACAGTGCCCTTCGATGGTAACTCGCGCATTCGGATTTGCCCGCAGCCATTTGGCTTTTTTAACGAGTATTTCCTGGGCATCCGGAGCCAGGCGGATGCTGTCGAATTCAAAGTAAACGTCTTCGTTCTCGAATATGGTTCTGGCCGACACCGTCCTCTGTTCGGCGGCTTCCTCGCTGAGGTTTTCTTCTTTAAAGTCTTGCTGACGCTCCAGCTCCCTCTGTCTTGCCTGTTCTTCAGCGCGTCTTTGGGCTTCTTCTTCAGCCGTGGCGGTTGCAGGATCGGAGCTGATTTTTTTCTTGGCGCATGAAGAAACCACAACGGTCATCAAGAGCGCCAGGGCTAGCGTCAGGGCCAAAACAGTCCACTTTTTTTGCTTCATTTGCATCTCCCATAATATTGTGTGCGAGGTTGTAAAATAGCCTTTAATATTAGGCGCTTAGCGACGCCATCTCGACATCTTGTTGTCGATGTTAATTAAGTCATTGTATCTCAAAAGTGGCAAATGATATAAAATTTAGAGTGACTAATCCGCCGGAGGCGGACTAAAATTGTGGAATACTATTTATTCAAACCACATCATATTTGCGTAGGAATTATCAATTAGAAGATTTTCGCCACCAAGACACTCAGAAACGAAGTTTTTATAAAAATCTTTTTCTTTGTGTCTTGGTGCTTTCGAGGCCAATATTTCCGGTTTATCCGGATTGGGTATCAGACGGTATCCATCTTATATATCATCAGATGTTTTTTGTCAAAATATGTGAACCAGGCGGCAGGATATCTCAAACCAGCTTGACTCCGGTTGAGCCGGATCGATTCGAAGATAAGACAATGTCAAATTACAAGCATCAATCCACTAGCATTACCAAATTCCGCCTTCCGCATCTTTAGCCGCGGCATAGCCCCGCCGTATCGGGCGACGACGGGTCCGACTTCCACCTTCCCTTTAAACTCTTTCGACAAATTCCTTGCCCAGCAAACCCTCGGGCCGCACCAGGAGCACCAGGATGATCGTCAGAAAAGCCAGGGTGTTTTTAAATGCAACGGATATAAAGCCTCCCGCCAAACTTTCGGCCACACCCAGGATCAAGCCCCCGACAATGGCGCCGGGCAGACTGTTCAGCCCGCCCAGGATTGCGGCTGCAAATCCCTTGAGAAACGGTTCCAGCATAAAGAAGGGATCCAGCAAAAATGTCGGTGCCAGGAACAGCCCGGCCAGAACCCCCAGCATGGCGGCCAGCCCCCAGCTCAAGGCCAGTATCCGGCGGGTAGGAATGCCCATGGTTTGAGCGGCCGGCAGATTTTCGGATGTTCCCCGCATGGCCAATCCGAGGCGTGTCTTTTGCACCAGCAGATACAGCAGCCCGCAGGCCAGCAGGCCGACGCCGATGGTTCCCAGACTCAATTGGCTGATAACGATCCGACCGAAGGTGTAAGTCTTTATGTCCGATAGCGGAAATGGAAAAGATTGGGGTTCCGTACCACCGAAATAAGATATCAACCCCTGCAGAATCAAGCCAAGTCCCAGGGTTAGAATGATCTGGCTCAGCTGGTTGGCTTCGCGACGCTGGGCCGGAATCAAGACGCAGAAATAAAACGTCATGGCCAAGCCGGCCCCGAACAGGAGGGCCAGCGTAAAAGTAACGGCAAACGGGAGTTTTAGCCCGATCAGCATAAACGCAAAAAAGGTGCCCGCCGCCGTGATATCGCCATGGGCGAAATTCAAGATGCGGGTCGACCGGTATATTAAGGCCAGACCGAGGGCCACGAGCGCATAAATAGCACCGGTTGAAACGCCCGATACCAGGTATTGGATGAGATTTGACATTGGGATCTGTACTCCTACTTCATTTCAATTCATTGCAATCGAGCCTGCTGCCGGGATGTTCGATACTCGATACTTGATGCTTGATGCTCGATGCTGGATCCTGGATGCTCGATGCTCGATGCTGAATACTGGATGCTCGATGCTGGATACTGGATGCTCGATATTGGATTCTGGATACTCCATGCTCGATACGTGATATTCGATAGTCAATTAATGACTGATATTTGGCAATGCTGAGCCCTTGATACCATTTATTTGAAATACTGCTAGCGAAACGGCCAGTTGCGAAAATACAACCGCATTTTCTGCCAGCGCCCGTTTAAACCGAGCGGTTCGAATATCAACACCACAACAATGGTGGTCCCGAAAACGACGGGCACCATTTCCCTGAATTCACTAAACAGCTGAGGCACTAGGATGACGAACGCCGCCCCCATAATCGAGCCCTCGATCGATGCCAAACCGCCGATGATTACCGCTACGAAAATCGTAATGGATTCCATAAAGGTAAACATATTGGGCTCCAGGTAGCCCAGGAAAAGACCGTAAAGACCCCCCTGAACACCGGTGTAAAATGAGCTGACGGCAAACGACAGCAATTTGTAACGGGTTAAATTGACGCCGACGACTTCAGCGGCAATATCATTGTCCCGGATGGCGATAAATGCACGGCCCATGTAGGACGATATGATGTTATACGACAGGAGGGTAAATCCCAGCGCGAACAAAAAATTGAAATAATAATTAAACGTGTCGGCCGACATATCGAAGGGCGGCGCAATATTTTCGATCATCAATCCCATGCGGCCGCCGGAAAGCAGCCCGTAGTTGACAAAAACCTGGTAGACTGCAATTCCGAATCCCATGGTAACAATGGCCAGGTAGGGGCCTTTGAGGCGCAATGATGGAAATCCGACAAGAACGCCGAAAATCCCGGATGCCAGACCCGCCGCTAAAATACTCAATGGCCATGGGGTGCCCCATTGGTTCAGGTGGCCGAAAGTGTATGCGCCGATAGCCAGAAAACCGGCCTGTCCGAAGGAAATCTGGCCGGTGTAGCCGATTAGTAGATTTTGACCCTGCACCCCGATACTGTAAATAAAGATGATGGCGGCGATATAGGTAATATGCTCCGCGGCAAACCACGGCAGCAGAAGCAGGCAAAGCACCAGCGCACCAACCCAGACCCGGGTCCAGGGCCGGCGGATGAGCTGGAGTTCTTCTTTATAGCTTTGGATGAGATCCATGGGGGTTCAGCCTCGATTTATAACAATAGTTGCTATGGTTACTTTACACCGTTTAGATGCCGTTTCGGTTTACTGCGGTTATTAGGTGTCAGGTGTCAGGTTTCAGGTGTCAGCGCTGTCGACCATGAGCGACCAGTCCGATCAAAAAAGTAACCAATGAACGCCGAATCCTCCTCCGGCGGACTGTAAGCATCGAAAAAAGTATTCTGCCTGTTGAGAGTCTTTTGTCGAACGGTCTTTTTAAAACGATTGAGCGAAGCGAATCCACCAATCGTCAATCGTCAATCGACATTCGTCATTCCCAGCAGTTTCAAAAGCGTCGATAGGTTTTGGGTACAGAGACGACTATCTGTCCTCTGTTCTCCGACACCCGACACCCGACACCCGACACCCGAAACCTTTATTTTAGGCATCACAATATTAAGAAAATTCTATTGTTTGCAACAGCCTGCGCCAACACCTCAGCTGCTGTATAACCCTTCGATCAAGTCCGCATACCGCTTTTCCAAAAAGGCCCGTTTGACCTTTTTGGTTGGGGTGACGTCGCCGTCTTCTTCATAGAAACGCCTGGGCAGCAGAGCGAATTTTTTGATGGTTTCAACCCGGGAAAGCGTTTTATTGACGGCCTGCATCTCCTGGTTGATGAGATCCCGGATGCCCTCATTTTGGCTCAAATCGGCAAATGTGGTAAAAGGAATGCGATGGTCCTGGGCGTATTTGGTGACATTGTCCTCGTCAATTAAAATGAGGGCGCTTAAAAATTTACGGCGATCTCCGATTACGATCGCATCCTGGATATAGGAGCTGAATTTGAGCTTGTTTTCGATGAAGGCCGGGGTGATGTTTTTACCGCCTGCCGTGATAATGATATCCTTTTTGCGATCCATGATCTTGAGATGACCGTCCACCAGCGCCCCGACATCACCCGTGTGCAACCAACCATCTTTAATGGTTTGCGCGGTGAGATCCGGATTTTTATAATATCCCTGAAAAACATTCGGGCCCCGGGCCAGGATTTCGCCGTCTGCCGCTATTCTAACCTCGATTTCGGGCAATATTTCCCCCACATATCCCCAGCGTGGATTATCGATGCGCTGAATGGCAATGACACCGGTGGATTCCGTCTGCCCGTAGCCTTCTCTCAACGGAACGCCCAGCGCATTGTAGTACTCGAAAAGCTCTGGTGACGCCGGCGCGGCACCACACACGCCATAGCGCACGCGTTCCAGGCCAAGCTGTCTTTTTAAATGGTACAAGACCAGCCAGTATAGCGGCCAGTACACCAGGCCCCAGCTGGAGCGTTGGCGGGTGCCCTTTTCAGAACGCACATAGCGTAGCCCCACACGAATTGCCCCGCGGTACATGGCTCTTTTCAAGATAGTTGAATCCGCCATCTTGATTTCGATCATGGATACGAATTTTTCCCATATGCGCGGAACACTGGCAAATATGGTTGGTGACACTTCACGCAGGTTTTGCGGCAGGGTATCGATACTTTCAACAAAGTTTACGCAGCCCCCGCTGTGAACGGCCTGGAATACCGAAAGCAGATTTTCATAAATGTGGGCCAGCGGAAGATAAGACAACAGTTCATCGGTTTGATACATGGGGACTGCCCGGCTGAAGGATTCGGTCAAACTCAGCACATTGGCATGGCTGATCATGGCCCCTTTGGGTCGGCCGGTGGTGCCCGACGTATAGATCATCATGGCCGTCTGTTGCGGGTCGATGGCATCCATGCGATCGCCGACGCAGCGGGGATATTCCTTTAAGTATTCCCGTCCCTGCTTGATGAAGTCCTCATAGAAGATGATTCCCTCGTGGTCAAAACCCCAAAGGCCTTTCGGATCCCATACGATGACCTTTTTGAGTTGATTCAGTTCCGGCATTATTTGCAGAACTTTGTCGACTTGTTCCTCATTTTCGACAAATAGAAGTCGGGACTCCGAATGGCCCACAACATAGGCAACCTGCTCCGGGGCGTTGGTGGAATAAACGCCGCATGTGACGCATCCGATGGCCATGGTCGCCAGATGGCAGACCAGCCATTCCGGGCGGTTGTCGCCCAGTATGGCAACCCGGTCGTCGGATTGCAAGCCGAGTAGAACGAGGCCCGCGGCTGTTTTCCGCACCATCCGACCGTATGCATGCCAGGTAATGCCATGCCAGATACCGTATTCCTTGCGCCGCAGCGCGATTTGATTGCGGTGGGCGTCCACCTGTTGAAAAAATAGTTGGGGGAAGGATACGGTCGAGTTCCCCATTACCAGGTCCTCCTTTTCTTATACAGTCGCCAACCCTTGGGCGAGGCGGCCTCCTTGGCCACACCAAGATAAAGCTCCTGCACGTCTTCATTTTTCTGAAGTTCAGCCGGCGTACCTTCGAGCACAATGCGTCCCGATTCCATGATATAGCCAAAGGTGGCAATGCCCAGCGCCAGTCTGGCGTTTTGCTCAACCAGCAAAATGGTGGTACCCGCCCGACTGATTTTCAGCAGGGCATCATAGACCACTTTGGCCACCTTGGGTGCCAGCCCCAACGACGGCTCATCGAGCATCAACAGTTTCGGGCGGCGCAGCATGGCCCGGGCCATGGCCAACATTTGCTGCTCGCCGCCGGACAGGGTCTCTGCTTCCTGGCCGGCCCGTTCTTCAAGAATTGGAAAAAGTTCATAGATAAATTCAAAATCTGCCTGGAGGCCGGAATCCTTGCGTCCCCAGCAGCCCAACTCCAAATTTTCTCTGACCGTCAGTTCACGAAACAACCCCCGGTCTTCCGGCACATAGACGATGCCCAGGCGTGATATTCTTTCCGGGGCCAGTCGATGGATGCGCTTTCCGCTAAACTCGATGGTGCCTTTTTTGGGCTGATCTTTAAGCAAACCGGCGATGGTTTTCAACAGGGTGGTTTTACCGGCGCCGTTGGGACCCAACACCGCAAAAATTTCCTTTTCCTTAACGGTCAATGAAAGCCCGTGAAGCGCGTAAATGCGATCGTAGTAGAGGGTTTCGATGGTGGCTATTTTTAGTAGTGGGTTCATAACTGCAAAATATCCGCTGGTGAAAAATTGGCTGCCCAGGGATTCAAGGATCTATGAATTTAGGAATTGAGGGATTCAGGAATTTAGGAATTGAAGGAATTCTATCAATTTATTAATCCGTTACCTTTATCATAGAGTCCCTCAATTCCTCAATTCCTCAATGCCCCAATTCCTGAATCCCTAAATCCCTTAATTCCTCAATTCCTAAATCCCCCAATTTCTATATTCCACCTTCCGCATTCCGACTTCCGAATTCCGGCTACTCTTCCCCTACATAGGCTGTAATCACGGCCGGTGAACGCTGGACTTGCTTGGGTGTTCCCTCGGCAATCTTTTGTCCCCGGTCAAAGGCAATCATGCGATCGGCCAGGCGTGATGCAATTTTAAGATCGTGCTCAACCAACAGAATGGCCGTTTTATAGCGTCCGCGAATTTCAGTGATGTGGCAGGCGGTCTCCTCCTTTTCCTCGGCCGTCAAGCCCGCAATGGGCTCATCCAGCAATAGCAGGCGCGGCTCCATGGCCAAGGCCCGGCCGATTTCCACCCGTTTTTGGATACCGTAGGGGCAATCGGAAACCCGGGCTTGTCGATAAGCCTGCAAATCTAAAAACTCGATAATTTCCTCAACCGACTGCCGATGGATCAATTCCTCTTTGCGTAACCGCAAAAATGCCTGGTAAATTTTTTTTTTAAACTGGTTATGGCGACCTAAAAGAAGATTGTCTAAGACCGTCATGTGAAGGAAAAGACGCAGATTCTGAAAAGTGCGGGCGATGCCCCGATGGGCGATGGAATCCGGTGAGAGCCCCAGGAGGCTCTCACCTTCAAATTCTATATCTCCATGATCCGGGCGGTATACTCCCGAGATGCAGTTAAAAAGTGTGGTTTTGCCGGATCCGTTGGGTCCGATGATTGCTAAGATCTCTTCCGGCAACAGTTCGAGATTCACCCCTTCTAAAGCGCGAATACCACCAAAACTAATGGACAGCCCCTTGATATCTAAGCGTGGCATTGAACTAGAACAGGGGCTGAAAAACGGTGAACGGTTCTAGGCCGACAATTTTGCCATCTCTGGCCTGGCCCACCCGGGATGCATTGTTGCCATGATGGCGGCCGGGTGCATAGCTGACCCGGGCACCGAGATTTTCAGGCTTCCATTCGCTTATTTTTTCAAGACCCTGAATCAATGTCTCCGGCGTCAGGTTGCGACCGGCATTTTTAAGGCCTTCTGCCAAGTGCATCATCGACGTGGCGCCGAAAAGAGCGAGAAACTCTTTGCCTTCGATTTTAGAGTTATACTTTTTCAGGATTTCAGCCACCCGATCCGCGTCCGGATCGGTGCCCGGCAGTCCGGAGTTTCCGGGAAGTCCCACGTAAGTTCCCTCCCAGGCCGGTCCGGCGATCTTGTACATGATGGCGTCGGCCAGAGGAAAAGATGCCAATTTCGTGGGATTGTAGCCGGCTTTGGCCATTTCCTTGGTGATGATGGCACCGTGAGTGGGGGAGGCATAGATCAGCAGTGTATCGGCGCCGGATTCTTTGAGCTTTAGGGCGTGGGTGCTCAGCGCCCGCTCGGTAATTTCATAGGGGACGGCGCTGACCAGTTTGGCTTTGCCGGCGGTGGCGGCCAGGCCTTTTTTAATGCCTTCCAAACCCATCTTGCCGTAGTCATCGTTCTGATAAAATGCTGCAACCTTTTTGCTGCCCAGATTCTTGATGGCCCAGGTCGTCAGGTATTTGCCTTCGTCTTCGTAGTCCGGGTAAGTGACAAACGCATATTTTAGCGTTTTGGGGGAGACTTTGGTCCAAATCCGGACATCGCCGTAGGCGGTAATCAGGGGGATGTCATTTTTTGCGAAAAAATCTTTGGAGACATTTACGATGGCTGTCCCGAGCAAGCCGCACACAGCAAAGACCTGGCTTTTCATTTGTCTGAGATTTGCCAGGGCGCGAGCCGGATTGTAGCCGTCGTCTTTCATGATAACCTTGATTTTACGGCCATGGATACCGCCATTGTCATTGATATAATCGGCCCAGGCTTTGCCGCCCAACCCGGTGACGCCCCACAGTGCGGCCGGGCCGGACAGAGGCGTGGTCCAACCGATAACCACTTCGTCGTCGCTGACCCCCCTTACCTGGCCGGCGTTTGCCGCAGCAGGAATCGCCAGAACAAATACCAGCAAGACTGCTATCCATATTTGAGATTTTTTCATTGGGAACCTCCTTTCGGAAATTGGTGATTTTGTGATGGCAGCGGATTGATGCCAAGCCTATAGGCCAAACAAAACCCCCGTTAGTCTTTTGGCCTTTGTAGGGAAAATAAAACTTGTTCAGTTAATGAATAGTTTAACTTAGAAAATAGTATCATCCTTGTCAATGTAAAACCGGGTAAGTTAGGTGCGTTGCGGTCAACAAATTTCACATGAGCGCTGCCTCTGGCCAAAAAAACGGCCAGTCTGATCAAAGATAAGAAACTATGAACGTCGAACATCGAACGTCCAACATCGAACATCGAATAATGCATTCTGTCTATTTTAGATCGACTAAGCGACGTGTGGGGTCGTAGCTCTACCTGTCGAGTCGTAGCTGAAAGCGAAGCCTGAAGAGCGAAGCCCCAAGCGAATCCACCATTCGTCAATCGTCAATCGACATTCGTCATTCCAATGTTTCACACGAGGCGCAGGCATTTCGCGGTTCGAATGCTTGCGGTTACGGTGCATGACAGCGGTCATCGTTGGATCATTTTTACCCAAAAAAGTTGGCGGCTCATGGGGATATGAGCCGCCGTTGGGGAGAGGCATTGAGATATTTTAAGAAGCATTCTTACAGGGGAGTTCTTTTATACGCTACCACCATGTGGCATGTCAAGTCTTTTTTTCATATTTTTGCAATTTTTTTTTGGTTTTTATACAATATTTTAGAATTATTAAATTTTATCAATCTTCGCGTGTGTTGTATCGATGGCCAATTGACATATCCGGTCTTCCTCCTTTATAATCTTCGCGTCGGACCGGTCGGACGTAACAACGTGTAAATTCAGATTTATCAGGGAATTGATAAATCTCGCCCAATCTGCGCCCAGCGAAGGTGACGCCTCTTTGTTCTGTATCGCTCGAATTGGCGGGGTAGCCTGAGCTTCGGTCGCTACTGCCACCCCGCGTCCATGAAAGGAGACAATTGCGAAAGCCAACAGCCACTTTTATATTAGCAGCATTTTGGGTTGGTATCTGCGTCAGTCCGTTGTTCGGGCAGCAAGCTGCCGATCCCCATCCTCTCAACTACCACCATTCCTACAGTTATCATGATGATTTGGACGGCCTGAAGGAAAGGCGCCATGTTCGAGTTTTGACATCCTTAAACCAAACCAACTTCTTTTTGCGCAAAGGCAGGCTGCACGGATTCGAGTATGAACAGCTGAAAGGCTATGAAACGTTTGTAAATCAAGGGATAAAGAATAAGAAACTGAGAATTGTCCTTGAATTCATCCCCTGCAACCGTGATGAACTGATTCCGAAACTGGTTGGCGGTTATGGGGACATTGCGGCTGCCGGGCTAACGGTCACCGAAGCGCGGCGCCGGTTGGCGGACTTTACCATGCCCTATCTCAGCGGTGTGGATGAGGTCGTTGTCACTCACAAGTCTGCGTCAGACGTGAAGACAATTGAAGATCTTGCCGGTCGCCGGGTTTTTGTCAGAAAGAGCAGCAGCTACTACGACAGCCTGCGTACTATGAATGAAACGCTTCAAAAATCCGGCAGGCAGAAGATCTCTGTAATTGCCGTGGACGAAAGCCTTGAAACCGAGGATATTCTTGAACTGGTTCATGCCGGAATAATCGATGTTACGGTTTCCGACAGTCACCTGGCTGATATTTGGTCGGGAGTCTACCGAAATATCGTGGTGCACGAGAACGTAAAGCTACGAACCGGCGGCCAGATCGCCTGGATGATCAGAAAGAACAGTCCGCGGCTGATGGCCAGCTTGAATGCCTATATCAAGGAAAACAAGCAAGGCACGCTGCTGGGAAATATTTATTTTAAACGCTATTACAAGGAAAATAAGTGGATTGAAAATCCGCTGGATGACAATGACTCGCAAAATTTTTTAAAGTATAAAAGTCTCTTCCAGAAGTATGCCGATCAGTACGGATTCGATTGGCTGCTGATTGCTGCGACGGCCTATCAGGAATCCGGCTTAAACAACAACAAGAAAAACAAATCGGGTGCGGTCGGCATCATGCAGGTGCTGCCGACTACCGGCGAAGATAAAAATATAGGCATCTCCAAGGTGCATCTGTTGGAAAACAATATTCATGCCGGTGTAAAATATTTGGCGTTTCTGAGAAAGCGCTATTTTTCCGATCCCCAAATCCGACCCCGCGATCAGGTGCGGTTTGCCCTGGCGTCCTACAATGCCGGTCCGGCCAAAATTAGCCGTGTCAGATCCCGGGCCAAAGAGATGGGGCTGGATCCCAACCGCTGGTTTCGCAATGTGGAGTTGGCTGCACTGCAAATCATCGGCCAGGAGACAGTGCGTTATGTCAGCAATATCAACAAATATTATGTGATCTACCAGCTGGCTTCAGAACGCTTCGATACGAGGCAAAAAAAGAAGAAAAAACTCGAGTCTAAAGTGCCGTAGTGATAGGGTTGAATAACCCTAACCCGGACAAGCCGGAAATGACGAATGACGAATGACGAATTGTGGTATCGCTTCAGGCTTCGCCTTCGGCTACGACCCGACACGTCGCGCTGTCATTTTAAATCGAGCCTATCTACATTTTTAAGGTTAGTGTGACCGTATCTGTCACACCCATGGTGTAAGATCTCCTTAAAAGAACAAACGAAAGGAGATCTTATGAATATCGATCAATTAAGACAACAGTTTCCG
>Ga0209367_1001996_pt1 | contig 26281 bp, 15 predicted proteins | sample WorMetLIZISLAND2_FD_187412 | JGI IMG/M metagenome (GOLD analysis project Ga0209367, IMG submission 187412) | Marine gutless worms symbiont microbial communities from Max Planck institute for Marine Microbiology, Germany - Olavius geniculatus... ... | reverse complement strand
ACCCCCTTCGAATTTATGAAAAAGCTTTACGGTTCCTGAAACTAGAGTCTTTTATGCAGCCGATGGTGAAGATTTGGTGATCCTACCTCGCACCGTTTTTGCCTGATCCACCCGTGTGACAGACAGACGGACAGACGGACGGACGGACGGACAGAATTGCGATGGCTAAGACGCGCTGAAAGCATAGCTGCTTTCGCGTAAAAAGAGACAACATTCTAGTTAGAATACTGTAATACAGGCTTGCTAATACACTGGCAATGCACTCCCCTGCTAGTGTTAATGGTGCACAGATGTCATGCAACCATGACTGCTAATTTGCACAGTAGTTGTATGGAAGGGCTTGCACATGTGTAATAAAACTGCAGTAAAACAAAGCAAATTCTTTCCCTTTGCTTTGCTGTAATTTTTACAGCATGTGTGGAGTGCTGCAATGAAACTGAATTGCACAGGACTCTCTTGGGCTGTTTTATTTGATTTTGTTGCATATATGCCATTCCCCTCAATGGTGCACATAAAAGTGTCATACAACCAATGACTGTTAATTGCAACAAGCGGCAGTAAACTGTAGCTGTCAGCAGCTATGGCCACTAGGTATTTCCAGTCAGCTAGTGTACAATAGAGTACATTCTAGCATACACCACAGCACATGACCACAGACTCCATACATCATACAAGTGTGTACAACTTTGTACAAGCAACCTTCACACCATGCTCCAATGCATTTACGACTTTGATTGCTATTGTTAGCCATACATAGATCTTATAAACGATTTTATTGCATCTTGTGCCATGCACATCGCTTTGCAAATTGCGGTGTCACCAGCATCGCTTCTATTACTATTATCATCATTAACAGCATGGTGAATGACGCGATAAATTGGAGCCAAGACTCGCCACAGCCCAAGGACCAAATTTACAAAAAGATCATTCCGCTAAACTAATAAAAGTCTTAGAAAAAATCAGACTAACAAACATCTTACAAAAATGTGATTTACAAAAAAAATAGGTAGAATGTAAAAAAATTATTTTCTAAACTTATGAAAAAGTTACGAAAAACTTATGGTGAACTAAGTTTGTAACAAAGGAAGAACCTTAAAAGATCATAGAAAAATTCCTAGTGCTTTGCAAACTGAAGTCCAAATGCATCAACAGGTTTGAAACATGACAGAGAAAACGTAAAATTATTGTAATTTTGGATTTCAAATACAGAAAAAATATATAAACATCCACAGCTTCAGACGCCTGAAAAGACAGTAAAAAAATTAAAATCTGACCATCAGCATACTGTCAGACTATGTATTGGAGATCAGTCATATATGACACATAAGAATTTTGAACATACTCCAACAACCAAAACATTCAAACCTTCTCCAGCTATCTTTCTACAATTCAAACTCGGCACAATCTTTGTATCATGATCACACAATAAATGACAGGCACGGCCATCCAGTGACTTTGTGTTCAAGACCAAGGCCACAGGCTTACAAAAAAGCAAGACCAACGCCACTGCTCTATGTCCTCGAGGTGCCCTGAGGTTGAGGCCAAGTCCTGGCCTTGAGGACACATCACTGCAGCCATCAGCCCATGAACCACATAAGCTTCATTCACAGAGTGACAGCACAACAAGCAGTCGAACACAGTGAGTGATCTGTTGCAGCACTGTACAGCTCCTTGTAATGCAGTGCAGTAATCCACAGTTACAGGACTAGATCAAGGGCAAAGACTGTTATTCTAATGTGGATTATGCTGCAAGCAGTTCATAACACATAAACTGCAGTCAAAAATAAAGATCAAACAACACAGGGAGTGAGCATAGACAGATACGTACTAAGTTATGCACACCACCTTAGAAAACAGCAGAAAATGCATCTGTCATGCTGCCACTGCTGTGGCTGTAACTAAAACAAAAATATCAGAAAATCAGACACACAAAACAACAAAGCAATTCATGGCTAAAATAACGGTAAAGCACATTATCTTAGTAAAAATATATGAATCAACAACTAGAAGATAACGAGGCATAAGTAGTGAACGAAAAATTCTATGATAGCAGCAATCACAATAACTTTTTTTCAACTGCTTCAACGTCTTGGTTTGGTGGTTAGTCATCCCCTAAAATGACACGAGATTTAGTCAAAAATGGAACTGCAGTAAAGTAAGCAAAGTAAGCAAAAACCAAAAGTAGCAGCCACACAGAGCTTTGACCGTGACACAGCAATGATGCACTGCTAATCAGTGTGACTTGCAGATGAAAATGAAAATAATAATTACCCATAATAAAAAATAATAACAATTTGGATAGTAAAACTAGAACTTAAATAAAAAAATTATAAAAATCACAACTATATACCAAAAAATGTTTATAAAACTAAAACTAAAAACATGGTTCTTGCCCATTTGTCAAAATCAAATTCAAGGACTTTTCAAAGACTCTTAAGAATCATATGAAGGATATATAAAGAAAACTAAATTAAATCAAACTGCCACTTTTATAAGCATATACAAGCATGTTCAGATCACATTTAACAATTTAACACCTTCAAGCATTAATCAATAACTGGAATTACCAGAACAATTTACCAAATGCATCAATATTTGTCACTGAATCCACTCAATGTTTGGTCACGACATTTTAGAAAATCAAATTCAAGTACTTTCGAGGACCATGTCTGTTTTCAAGGACTTTTCCAGGCCTTGAAAATCCGGAAAAAAATCCAAGAACTTTCAAAAGCCTGCAAGAGCCCTGTAAAACTAAAAAAAAGTAAAAAAAGGCTACAACGATTACCTTGCGGATCACGTGATGTAAACAGTGACCGAAGAGCAATGACAGAATCGGTGCATCTCTTCATCTGCTGGCTGAGTAAAACTGACTCAGCAGCAGCAGCAGCAGCAGTGTGACAATCAGTGTCTGATGCAGATATATCAGCATGCAATGATGACGGAGGCTGCGTCAGAGAGTACAAATCACCAGTCGATGAACTGTGCACTAAACCAGCTTCACCTGCCACTGTCAGATGAGATGGACGTCTACGACCATCTGCCATCTCACGCATGTCTGATAAGTAATGCCCCTGCAAATGTATTAAATTATGAATGAATCAAACATCTTTGACATGTGCTGCAGCCAACGGGTTGATGAAAAACATAAACATACGAAAGTTTCAAATGTGCATGACAAATGCGCAAAATTAGTTAAACAACATATGGTAAAAAGAATTACCGGTACCATACATTAACAAACATGACAACATAATAGTGACAATACAATCATTTCAATTCTGGCACATCATAATACCGTAACTTCGAATACAAGCCATGTCTCATATAGTAGCCGGGTCTCTAATACAAACCAAACATCCAAGTAGCAGTTGTTGTTGTTGTTGTAAGCGCAGTAGTTGTAGTAATAATAGCAGTTGTATGTCTTGGCACTGGTCCAAAATAGGATACCCTCAGTGGACTCACAATTATGTTTCTTAGTTGTTTTTCATGTTTTTTGTTGTGAATGTTTCAGGTTAGGGTTAAGTCAGGCTTGGGGTTAGGGATAGAGTTAGTGTTAGGGGATAGGGTTAGAGTCAGGTTTGAGGTTAGAGTTAGGTCAATCTTGTTTATGTGCACAACCGTTATCAAAAATGTACACAGAAAATGGCTGCCCTGTAGTATATTAGCGTGGTGTTGCAATTTTTTAATAAAGTACTGAAGATATAAAGTCGATAAATTTCAAAATAACTGCACAGTTCACCATTAAAACATCAAAACTGAATGTAAAGATTCATTATAAGTCTGCTGAAGTGAGTCATATTGCTTAAATTGGCGCCGGTCCAGAATAAGATACCCTGATTTAAGCAATATGACATACCTCAGCAGACTCACAATGACGTTTCTTAATTGTTTTTCACATTTTTTGTGAAAACATTTCCAGTTAGGGTTAGGGTCAAGCTTGGGGTCAGGGATAGGATTACTGTTAGGGGATTTGAGGTTAGGGTTAGGTCAATCTTGTTCATTTGCACAACTGTGATTGAAAATTTAAATGTTCAGTAAATGGCTGCCCTGCGATATATTAGCATTGCGTTGCAATTTTTAAAATAAAGTACCAGAGGTTTATGAAGTCGATAAATTTCAAAATTACTGCACGGTTCACCATTAAAACAACAAAACTGAATGTAAAAATTCATTAAACTTCTTGACTATACCAGAATTTAGTCTTGAAATTATAATATGAAACTGAGTTAGCAACACAGGATGGCAAGCTAACCACAAGTTACCACACGCAATGTATGAAAGACATCACGCCAATCAGCTGGCTGCACGCAGCCACAATCTTACTTTTAGCACTGCTGACACTGATATGAAGAACACTGAAACTGAGTTCTACTCGGAGCAGAATAGAGTACCTGAGTGTCATCGTCTCTTTTTCTGGACAGTCGCGCTTTCGGAATATTAAGCGAAAATTTCTTACTTATCGACGCCATTGTTACAAATAGCGAAACAATAAGTCGATACGGTAACTTTTGAACAATAATTCACCAACTTCTGAAAGTTTAGCTAACAGACACGCCCACATTAGAGGTGGGTCTATTATGACCTTTTAATGTTTTTATTCGATAATGACATACCCGGTACTTGAACATACCGGTAGGCTGCTTAAAGCTTGTATCTCTTCCCATAATGCAGAGTATAAGCCTTAGTACTTTATGCACTAACGTGCAAAGCATAATGTATTGCTTGATCAGTGTCTTTTCTTCTATACAGCGATTGCCATACGGCAGCAAAAACATTAGTCTTAGCAAATATGAGATTTCATCTAGTACATTTGATCTTAAATTCGAAGTTTCGGCGCCGGTCTAAAGTAGGATACCCTGATTTAAGCAATATGACGTACATCAGCAGACTCACAATGTTTCTTAGTTGTTTTTCACATTTTTTGCGTGAACGTTTTGGGCGAGGGTTACGCTTGGGGTTAGGGATACGGTTAGCGTTGGGCGACAGGGTTAGGTCAATCTTGAGAAAATGGCTGCCCTGCGGTGTATTAGCCAAGCGTATTAGAGTTGTGTTGCAATTTTCAAATAAAGTATGAAAGGTTTATTAAGTCGATAAATTTTAAAATAACTGCACTGTCACCATTAAAACATCAAAATTGAATGTAAAGATTCATTACGAGTCTGCAGATGTACGTCATATTGCTCAAATCGGGGTATAATACTTTAGACCGGTGCCAGGAGTTTCATCATATTGCAAAGCAATTACAGTATTCCATGTGTAGGGTCTTTCAATGCACTGTCTTAGTGCTACATCGCTTGGGGCGAATCAGCCAGGCACAGAGAGCAAACAAGCCAGGGGGAAAACCGGCAAAGGGGCGAAAAAGCCATAATTCTCTCAAGACAAGTCATACTGGTAATGTTCTATACCAGTATTCATTTCCTTTGTGCTCAGCCTAGTGTAAAATGCTTAATGCATGTGAAGCAAATGCACAAATCCATCATGTTCAAATTGTACTTGGTTGCCATAAGCTAAGGGTTTACTAGCTGCACTTGCATCACAAAAATTTCTTCTGCACAAGCTTGTGAAGACTGGTGAAAAAAAATCACAGATGACAATTTCAAAGCAGAACCAGTTGTTGCACACATCACATTTTTACAACATATGTACACGCTAGATACACAATGCACCAACTGATGTGCATAAAACTAACCTAGGCTACTGCAGACGTCCTACCTACATCAACTGGTAACAAGTGATGAAATTTCATCACTTAGCAGTAATCACAAATACGGGGCACTTTCACACAGGCATGGTTTGCTAACAACTTTTTTATCGCGAATAACGAACTAGCCTATATAATACCTGCAAGAATTAACAGACAAACATTATGTGTGTAATATTATCTATATATGTAGTAAAAAAAATGTATGTATCCCTAATAATGCAGCATAGTAAACATGCTAGTAACCTTCTAAACTTAAAAGCACATTATATTTTAACGAAATAAAAATAGCGTATGTCCGGTATCATTCTGCAACGTCAGATTTGGCATGGAGCGCAATAAGTACATGTACTACGTTGAAAAGATCACGGACATCATTATCTCAATAAACAGGGTTCCCACTCTTATTGACAAAAAATGTAAGACTTTTCCATGACTATTCAGAAGTGAGTGAGTGAGTGAGTAGAGTTTAACGTCCCACCCGACATAGTATAAGTCATTTTGGGGACGCCCTTTTCAGGCAGAATGCACACAAACACAATAATGGTATGGTAAGTTTGAACTTTACAATAAACAGAAAGTTTAACCTTTACAGAAACACAAAACACAAAAATGAGCTTAACCAAAAATTGCAAGAACTTCATTATACGTGTGCATCTGTAATTAACATAATGGTAGTTCTAATAATCTTCCCTGTTATCCTCCAGACAGTCACCAATGTAATAATGCTGTCTATTGGAGGACAGGGGGGACCATTCAGGACCCACATGACAAAGACCTTTTTGCAGCCAACGTATGTTTAATTATAATGAAAAAAATAACCATGCAAGCAAGCGAAGTGAGCAGAAAAAAATTTGAACTGTTGTACGCAGCATTTAAGTAAGCAACAGTCAACACAAACTGAGTGATATACTACTGCTGCCTGTGTTCCATTTGAGCCTATGAAAAAATGCATGATTTTTTAAAAATGTTTTTTCCAGGACCTTAATTTCCAGGACTTTCCAAGACCAAAGTGATTTTCGAGAACTTTCCAGGTCATGGAATTTTTAAGAAAAAATCCAGGACTTTCCAGGAAGTGTGGGAACCCTGAACAAACAGCCTTATCAACTAGTCTATTAAAAAATCCGGACCTGGGTCCCACTTCTGACCATTATGATAATCAAAATTTTAATCGCCAAAATTTCAATTAGTTACATCAATAAAAATACAAAACAGCTACAATAACATCTTGGTGGATCTGTAAAAGCTCAATGGCTAAAAAATTACCACTGATATATCAAGCTTAAAGTAAACAATTAATCAACCGGTAATTTCTGCAAAGTTAATCACTAAATCTTTACCAGCTCAAAATTAAACCTGTCACTTTAGATTAACAGCTAGAATTTAAAAAGCTTACAAACAAAACTAAGTACAAAAAATACAGCACAAGTTTTTGTGAGCAACAAATATCGACTGCGGCTTGCTGCAAACATGGGTCAATAATTATACTTATAAAAACTGAATACATCTTACAGGCTGGTGCATTTTTTCTATGAGGATGACACACGGAGTAGAATTTTAGACACAGAAGACTAAAGTTGACAGCAATCTCCTAATGCTGTTGTTTCAGCTGTGGTTACTTACGAAGTCAGGAAAAGAACTATGTAAGGTGCTAGCATACAATAACAAGTTCAAACATCAGTGTAAAATGAGAATAAAGCAATTCACGGAATCACAAAAAAAAAACAATGGCAACATTGACACAAGAAACATTCAAACAAATCAGCAAATTCTTAAACAATATATGCTTTACACCACATAAAGCAATTAGTTCCCAATAAAAGGTGGACCAGCATTTAATATTCATGTAACATGCAAATATTTACACTATACATGTACTTAGCAAACAGTAACAATACATGACTATAACGATGAAAGGGGAGCATAAATGCAATTACAATATAAACTAAAGCTGTCAAATTAACGCATTAATTAACATGTTATATTAACGCGCATAAAAAAATTTAACGCACATATGTAAATTTATGTTAATTTACTAAATTCTGCAAAGCAAAAGTTGCAATATTCAGTCAAACTGCGGTTATTTAACAATCAAATGAATTCAAGTAACTAAACTGTAGTTGTCGTTCCGTCACTACTGTAAATAAATAATTATTTGAATATTTAATGTATAGATCTGTGGTTGATTATACGTTTAAAAATGTGTTTCTAACTTTTTATATTCTACAGGCGGGGCTTCCAAATGTCGCAGGGCCCGGGGTAACTTAACCCCTACTCTACCTCTCGACGAGCCTGGGTGCATTAATAAATGTGTTAACAAAACGAATGCAGTGCGTTAATGCATTTAAAAAATTAATGCTTCGACAGCTCTAATATTAACTGAAACAAGCACACCATGCATACGTGAAAGAACACTACAGATGTGTAAAGCAAGGGATGGATAATGATAAGACAGCAGAATTATTACCACTGGCAGACTGCTCAAAACTTCACTCTAACTTTTACTAATTATATGTTAAGACTCGCAACTACAGTGAGTGACACAGGCCTTCCACTGTATAAAATTCCTTCAGAATACTGAAAACCATCAAAATTCAGGACACAGAGTGTTCACCAGTAAGCAGGAAAAAAGTCTCAACTAAAAATTTGGGGCAAAGCCCAACGTGAGTCCGCCCGGCGCCCTAAGTCTGACTGGGGGAAATTAGGGAAGGAGTAAAGAGGGGAGGGGGAGAATTTCCCCGGCATCGAAGTCACGTGGCCTGAACTCAAATGCATCGGCATACGCCGAACGCGCATTTTCGACTTAGGGTAGGTCAACATTAGCGCTTATAACTTGGTTCGTGGTGGACGGAATTTCACAAATTTTATTTTGTTCAACGCCGAAAGGATTGCTCTCGTCAACGCCGTTTAGATTATGTCGTTATCTTCATCGGTTCCAGAGATATTTGCGCTCAAACTCGAAAGTTGTCGTAAATTGCACCGATTTCTTTTAACGTTTTTTGCCCTCTCAAATTTTAAGGGGGGCGGTGCCCCCAAAATTTGTACTTGCGTTAACACCCCAACATAGAGGCACGTTAAGTGCCAAAGTTTCGTCGGGCTACACCCCCTAACTCCGAAGTTATAGGCGCTAATTTATTACATTTTAAGCCATATTTTTGACCCCCCTTTTAAAAAAGTTGTAAGGGGGGCCGCCGTCCCCAGTGAGGGGTGCGCTAGTAAGACTTGGTCATTCTCTAGCGCGTGTAAAAATTTCGGGGCGCAGCACTCCCTAGGGACCGAAATATGGTCTTCCGAAAAATGCGCTTTCCGTGGGTACAATTCCATATCTAGATCTTCAAGGTTACTGGACCAAACTTCACCGGACTTGTTTCGCCTAACGCGGGAGGAATCGCGGTAGAAAACATATTTATCCGATTTTTAATATCTTCATCCGTTTCGGAGATATTCGCCGCCGAACTTGAAAGTCGTCCGAAATCGGGCTAAATTTTGCATGTTTTTGGCCCCTGAAATTTTTTTGGGGAAGGCCTCCCAAAATTTTGGACTGGCATTATAAAATTCGGCCTAGTACTGACCATCGTGCAAAATTTCACGCCGGTCGGCCCACGCATCTCGGAGATCTCGCGTTGCCAAAAAAATATAAAAAAAACCATCTGGGCTAAAACTGAAGTCCGCTCCGCAAGCTATCGCTTCCGGACGGACTAATAAAGAAGTGTTGAAAACTTCTGAAGCTGATATTACTTTAACTGGAGACAATGACAACTTCAAGAATCACAGTGAAGCATCTTAACTCCGAGGTGCATACAGCACTCTGCACATGTACCAGTACCATGGCAGTGACATCTTACCTGACGTTTTTAATCTGTGAATTTTTTATTATGTATAATTTTCAGTTACTTCAAAATAGCGATGATTCGATAACAGGATGTCAATTTCGATACGATAGAAAATATCGCAATATCGATATTTTTAAAATGATAAGCATGTAAATCTTATACAAGCACAAGAACAAGACGTGAACATTCAGCTAGGCAGTTTGCTTCACATAGATATTAAAATGAGTCAAGTGAACTTAAAAATTAACTATAGAATGTCGCGTCGTTAAATTACGATTTAACGACACTATAGTTATTTTCTTTGGGTAGTTTGTCGTTTTCTCCGTTTATTACCTCCGCCAAGGAGGTTATGTCTTTGTCAGACTTTGTTTGTCTGTCTGTCTGTGTGTAAGCAAGATAACTCAAAAAGTTATGGACGGATCTTTCTGAAATTTCGGGGAATGTTGGGCATGGCATAAACTACAAGTGATTCAGTTTTGGGGGTGATCCGGCAGGAATCCTGGATTTTGGATCATTTTGGAATTTTCGTTACCATTACGTTAAAGGGGGCATAAGGGAACCGCTGGCAAAGCAAAGATGGTGACGCCACCTGGAGAACAGCTTTGCCTTGGCGGAGGTACCTGTGCTCTCCCGAGTGCTTTCTCTAGTTTTTGTTACTTTGGTACCACAGTAAGAAAAATATAAACTTCTGGCGTAAAAAATATTGCGATATATTGAAAAATGTGATATTTTTTCGATGATACGATACGGTATATCGATATCAAAAATGATATATCGATATTTTCAATATCACTAGTTCAAAACAAATTTGGTTATTTTTGTACATTTAACAACAAGCATCAAATTTCAGGAATATGAGGAAAAATGAGAAGCCTGACAACAGAACCGAGATCTGACACTTTAGCAGATACCCAAAACAGCTAAATTTAAACATAGCAAAAAACCCACCACCAAAAAATCCACTCAAACTTAAACCAATTTAAGTTTCTTGTACAGGTAATAGAGAATTATTTTACTATAACAGTCAAGTTACTGAAATATCCAAAGCTACAAATTTGCAAATATTTGAATATTCTATGATCTTGGTTACTAGCAAAAATTCAGATAAATCACCCAACAAACATGAGCTAAAGTTTTAAGTTGGGCATTTTTTTAAAAACCCCAAAAATGTATTTGGGCTCTAAAAACGTTTTTTCAACCCGGCAACGGAAGAGGCTTTTGTGCAATCTACCAGTGGGATCACAAATACGGTTGGAATTCATTATTTACCAACACTATAGATCATGACCTCAGAGTCATTTACGCACTGCAGCCTACAGTCAGAGCTTGAAGTCTTGCCTTCAAGTTCGCGTTGCGCTCGCGTTCGGCTTTCAGTATGCTCTGGTCTCGTTGCAGCTTATGCTCCAGCTGACGGATGTGGTTCTCAGCGGCCGCAAGGATGACAACCTTCGCAGCACGAAACCCTTCACCCATGTCTGGTATGACGTCACGCAGTGCGGTCAGCTCACGTGCCAGCGCGTACCTCCGGCGACGTTCCAAGTCATTGAGAGCCTCGCGTTTGATGCGCTGTTCAGCCGACAATCTGCGCCGGCGACCGTCACTCAGCACAGCAATGGAGTCCGGCCAGTACGATGGCATGCTCTTGGCGGGCATCGGCAAATTAATGGAGAACTTCGACGAGGTCTTGTGGGTAGATGTGCTGTCCATGGATGAAGAGCGACAAAACATAAACCGCTGAGTGTGGTAGTTGTGCATTGCGTTGATGTGTTGAACCAGTTCGGCCATTGTAGAGACTCCGTACAACTCTTCAAATTCACCACCAATGCTTACGACATCAACGTCCTCATCATCTACACAACATTCATGAGAAAATTAAATCCAAATCAAAGTACGGGTTGAGTTAAACCTTCCATGGTGAACATTACCCCTCACAGTTCTGCAACCTTAGGAGGGATAAGCGCTAACCTTCGTTTGCTGACCCTCAGCCAGCAGAGAGTGTGTAGGTGGTAATGAAGTATTAAGTAGAGCTGGGAATAAATCGATTCGCCATTTGAATCTATTCGGCAGAGCGAATCAAACTCAAGCTTATTTCGATTCGACTCACCATTTTCTTCAAATATTAAAGCCAAGTTCTGTTCTCAAACTTCGAGTTTCTGCATGCTGACTGTGCTAACTGCATGCACTGCGCACAACACAGCTTTCGTTTAGTTTCACTCTGCTATCACTTTGTAACGAGCTTTCAAAGGCACAAGTAGAGACTTAAGTTAACCCTCTCTTCCTCGACGTAATTGTTTTACTTGCGAGTTTCAGTTAATTCTTCTGGGTTGATCTACCGATGATGGTGTGGTAGTGTGATAGTACAAGCCTAAATTGCAACTCAAAATTCATAAATCACCAGTAAACAGTGGCATTGTGGGTTAGAAAATAGGCAGGGCCAGAAGTTGCAATTTTCCCATAGACAGTGCAAATTTTTGACAGAATTCTGAAAGTTGCAAGTTTTCAACAGAAGAAGTTATGGATGCTCAACATTTAACTTTTCCTCCAAAATTTCCCCAAAATGGAAGTTTTCAGCCCCAAATTTGGCATTTTAGACGAACATGTTCCGACGAGAAGATCTTTGACAATTTTTCGACAGTTAAAAATTTAGGATTTGCAACTGCCCCCATCACCATTTGCTCTCTTGCTACGATGCCACAGACAGTGAATTGAATCAAAATGCTATCGAATCAAATTGAATCTGTTATCAGACAAATTGCCCACCTCTAGCAGTAAGGCACAAACACAGCGACTTCATGCTTGCTAGTCTGACATGCTAACTGTTAAGACTATCAAAGTTCCACAAGTTTACCAAGGTTAGGTGTCACACAAAAACTGCATTATTGTAAGATATTAACTTAAAACAACCACTCCCTCTAGAGTTTCTCCTATGCAATGAAATACAGAGTATGGATTACATCAGATACACTACACATGTACCAACAAACATCTAAACTCCTTTATGTAATTTAACAATAGCTGTCAAGTGTCAATACACAGCTGCATTAACAAATCTTTATTGTTCAGACACAGTATTAACTCTGTTCTTGAACATTACACTCCAGCTCGTACAATGCATTCATCTGACACTAATCTGATGTCCGTGCCTTGTGTCCGTACATGTTTTGGTTCTAGAAGTTTCCCTGTAACTGCCCCTACTATTTGGAATTCTCTCCCTTTTGACATCTGCAATAGTTGTTCAATAGCTTCATTCCATCGCCAACTCAAAACATTCCTTTTTTCAACCTCTAGCGGCTAACCATCTCTAGTGCCCTGCCTGATCCCAGCGCCTTAGATTCGGCGAGACTCGCCGACATTACGCACTCTATAAATCTATTTACTTACTTACTAACATGACTAGATAGTGAGACAGAAATTGGGACCTGCATAAGCACTATTCAAAGCAGCCAATTTACACACAGTATACACAATTCCACTTGTCCAGTATCAAATAGACCAAATAGCTGCAAAAAACCTCACTTAACTTATAAATACCTTTAAATATGTCAGTCCAGCCAGCAGTGCCAACACATTAAGCAGCCAGCCACCCAACTCACCTTCATAGTGAAAAATGTTACACCAGTTACTTTTTTCCTCGTGATTAATTATACCAATTTCGATTTCTTACTACTTATGTTTTCAGGTTACAAGCCAATATAGGACAGACAGTCAGGCTAAGGCAGGTAAGACCAGCAATGCAACCTATATGATTACAGAATAATGTAATGCTGATACCTGTTTCTACGGAATGCAATGAAGGTGTCCGTTGACTATCATCAGAGTTCAGCTGCATCAGAGTTTCTCCCTTGTGACTCCGCTTTGGCTTCACAACTGCATCATCTTGTACTTGTGCTCTGTAAGCTGAACTCTGTGCATCCCTTGCTTCTGATACAGACTTATGTCTGCTTCTTGACTTACAGCCGTTAGACAGAGAAACAGTTCGTTTTCTTCGTGTCTGGTACCATACGACAGCATCAGAAACTGGATTCTTTCGTGGTCTACCGGGGCCTCGGCGCACAAACTCTGTGTTCTGTGATTTGCGTGGACGTCCCGGACCTCTGCGCACACGCCGCACAAGTGCTGGTCTTCTCGCTCTGGGTTTCTTTACTTTCGATGGAAGATTGCTGACAATGTACTCAATGCAAACATCTTCCTCATCTGCGGAACTTGTTTCTGATGATGACTTATAACATGAACAATCACGACCAGGACAGCGACAACCTGAAACTGTTGAACAATCACTCAACTTTGCCTGCCTATCATCAAGTAGTGTGCTCGTGCACAATGCCTCAAAGTCCGAATAGACATCTTCATCATGCTGATGCTCGGAAGAATCGTCCTCTTCATTCTTGATGCTGGTTAACAACTGTTCTTTGTTATGCACAGTAAGTGGTACAGCACTTGGATTGCTCAGGCATTCATCCTTGACACTGCAATAGCTCATCAGAGAATCAGCTGATTCCACGGCTTCACACGACAGATCGGGATGCGAAGGAATATCCGACAGAAGGTAACCGGACACTGCAAGTCCTGACAGATCAGGCAGTAAGTCTTGCTTGTTTTGCCAAAGACAGATGTCGAGAAGAGCATCAACGTCACTCTCAAACGCCGATTGCAACCCACTGCTGTTGCTAATAGAACTAACACTGTGCGACACGTTGTGCACATCAACCTCCTCCTTCAAAACCATTTTGTTTTCTTTGGCACTTGAAGAAAGCATGATGTCCTCACCAGCTGTCATGGTTGCATTTATTTCACAGAATCCTTCCATGTCAACACTACCAAACATACTGCCATGATCAATGGAGTCCTGTGCATCCGTGAAACTATCACTGCGCAACAAGTCTGTGCTTCCCTTGCTACCATCATCTATGCCTCCAGACATTATCACTTCAGGACTTGCACATGGACTATCAAGTCTAAACTCGGCAATCACCATGTCCGGCTTTTTCTTTCGTTTTCGTCCACACAGCCCATCACCAAAACTGTTGGAGAGTGTAAATGCATCTTCGATACACAAAGGAGGTAATATACTTCTGTAATCTTCCATTTTTGCTAGTAACATTATCACTCAAGCTGACTGATGACAACGGGAGAATCTGAAACACACATGCACACGCTAAACATAACTGAAACAGAGACAGAATCACAACAGTTAAATCCGAAACACGAAAATGCCTTCATACTTATCTTCGAAGGAACACTCACACAGTGACAGAATCCACAAATGATGGTTTAGCTATTGACAACTGACGCTGCTTAGTGCTTACTCATTGAGACTGAACCGGTCTCTGGACAAGCTATACCCCCCGCCTAAGTTACGCAATTAGTAACACGCAAGTAATTAGAAAAAATACTTTGATTTCAATTTTCATGTAACAGAGAACATTAAACAATATTTCAATTATAAGTAAAACAAACAGAATATCTACTTCTTTACTTTCAATCTTTTGTCCTACTGCGTACGGATATTCCCGCTACAACTTACGGCATTACACAACATGAAACCACTTATGAATATGCCTAGGCAATTTACACCAAAGCGGCGCATTAATACACTCAACCAGAACGGCATACCAGGAAACGGCCGGCATTTAAATGCTTTTAAAACGCTTTACAGACAAATGATATTTGAACAGGGACATTACAAACCATTTGTAATAACCCATTATATACTACAGTAGGCATTAAAAACTGTCGTCACCAGACAAACACATATGTACTTCGTCGCCACATGTCGCCGCGCAAATTAGCGACCTCGCAACCTCGTGACCGTGATTTATGGCGAGACCGCCTTTGCCATGGATAAGCTATAACTGACTAGTTGTACAAACAAAAAAATTACTACATATCAAGTGTGTTAATAACCTGTAATTTCTCGATATGCCTTTTGTTCTTAATTGAACGCAGACACACGAACCCACACGACAATCCAGACACGGAACACGTGTAGCCTACGCAACCGAAGCACAACCCGACACGACTCGCCGGCAGAATGTAACGTGGCGCGAATAAAAATTAGTTCGAGATTGTAGCAACTCCGTTGTCAGAGTGGCATTTTTTCTTCCAAAAAGTCTAAATTGGTTGTCGCTCGTCAACGACTGAACGTCAACATCGCTATGACCGCTGGCGCTTAGTCCCGTACTTTCGTTTCCAACTTGGCCTGGGCTCTGTACTGCAGTGCACGTATTATCTTTGCTTTGACCACAGTTTTAACCAAAAAGTTTTACTTTTAACCACAGTTTTAACTTCTTACTACACTTTATGCCCAAGTTAAGTTTTTTTTAAATTTTCTGTTCCAGCATTGGTTACTTAAGTAACCTTTTAATACTCTTTGGCGAGTGCTTTTGTAAACAAACATATCTGGTTGTTATTAGTTGTCTCGTCATTTTTATCGCTCTATAGTCTATACCATGTGCCTTGTGTGCCTCAGCAGTTGTCTTTGCCCTTCTTTATGTTCGTCACAGCTGTGCACACTTTACATTTTTAAAGATATCCTGTGTATTTGTGAACCCATGCAGGGTTTTCTTATGGGTCTTCTGTCTCGGTCATCGAACTAATTGCACTCGGGGAAATTTTCTACGTTTCTGATGTTATGTTTAAATTACTGGGGAGTGTTTAATACTAGGCTTTCGAGCTGACAAAGCTGTACAATATGAGATTTTACTTATTTACCTTTTCCATTCCCTTTACTTTTCATGTACAGTTTTCTACATTTTCCCCCTGATTTTTCCTTATCTTCGCTGCCATAAAACGGACCCTTGAATATTCCTTAGGTGTCTGGGACACAGAAGCATGTCTCACCTACTAGCAGTATGTGAAACGTACACACATGCAGCATATGAAATAGGTGGCACAGAAGACCACACCAGCACACCAATTATGCCAGCATCGAATATGAACAAATCAAGTATGGAGAGTTGGAGTTAGGGTTAAGGTTAGGATTGGTTCTGCAGTATGGGCATTGGAGCAGATATGGTGTCTCTTGACACCTGTATGAACAGCACTGCTTGCGTGGCTGTCATAAACTGAACTTGTATTTGTTGAACTTTTTTATTTTGCATAGTTGGTTTTTTGTGATTATTTAATGAACATGTTCAATTGTGACATTAGCTAACTTTGCTGTGAACTTTTGTAGGATGCCATCTGTGAATGACAGAGTCTTTGCAGCAGCTGAGCTGTGCTAGTTTATTTCTGCTCGTATGTTCAATATAACAATAAGAGATAGTCATATTCCGTTATTAGGCATGAGTTTGCCAGAATTTTTTGGTGCGATTGCTTCGTGCTTGATAATCTTTGGAGGAGTGGTGCCATATATACCACAGTACCTGGATATCATGCGATCCCGGCGAGCAGATGGCTTCTCACTGTTTGTCTGCCTGACATTACTGATTGCAAACACGTTGAGGATACTGTTCTGGTTAGCTTGCCATTCGTTCTTTTGTATCCTGGTGAATGTAGTCATATGTAGCCATCTTAATAGGTCACATTACTTGTCTTCTTTGCCCATCTCTCTGTTTGTCTCTCTGTCTGTGTAGTCTTTTTTTGAAAAGCTTAGAAAATTAAAAATTTGTTTAAACATTTCCGATAATAGGAGCAACTAACTGTGTGCCAATTTTCAGTTGACAAGGTCAAAGGTCGGGATTTGGCATGCCATTACTTTAGGTTGCACTACTCTGCCGTATATGTTCTTACTTGGAAGGTATATTTTCTACTTCATAAAATATGTGGACACTATTCTGCTCCTGCATTACCCGAGAACAGTGCTGTCATTTTTACCTCTGCCAAGGAGGTTATGTTTTTGCCAGAGTTTGTTTATCTGTCTGTGTGTTAGTAAGATAACTCAAAAAGTTATGGAATGATCTTTCTGAAATTTTCAGGGAATGTCGGGAATGGCAAAAACTACAAGTGATTCAATTTTGGGGGTGATCCAGAAGGAATCCTGAATTCTGGATCACTTTGATTTGCAAAAGTCAGGTTTTGGTACAGCCGGATGTTTTGAGAAAAAGTGCTGAGTCAATGATGCGTAAAATGCAATCGGAGTTCGAAACTCTAAATAAGCTGTTGGTTCGAAACCTGGATTACACTAGGATTACAATGTTGTGTTGAGTCAATATGCTTGGCGGAGGACTGCACTCTCTGAGGCTAGAGTTGGTATAGATTACAGTCCTGAATATTGCAGACTGATATGATTAGAAGCATAAAATAAAATATTTGCAATTTTGGAGAGAACAGTTGATTGTAACAGTGATCAGTAATAGTGTTGTTTTTTTGAGTTAGTGTTTGAGATATTTGATATGTGTCTGTGTACAGGTTTGGACACCCATTTGAGCTACCACTACTTATTCAAAGTATAGTGATGAACACTGCAATGTTTGCAATGATTCACCTTTGTGTTCGCATTGAACAAAAACCTAGGCATCGAAGTTTTGTAGGTTTGTAGCTGTCATTGTTCATTTTCTGTAAAGTACTTTTAAAACTAGAACTAGACTTTTCGTGCAGCAGTAATGCTAAAATGAACAGTCACTGAATGTCAGGCCTGAATGACAAATGTTCTATGCATATTGTAATTGCACATGCAGTAACAGTTACTTAATGATGTTGATGTAGTTAAGACACTTTTTTCCAAGATCTCTACAGTCTGTGGATTAGTTGTAGCATTGACATTGTAGACTTGACTATTGATGACTTCTGGAAGTGGACCGACTTCACTAGTTACGTTCAGTTCATGGCACTGTTCACTCTGCTGTCGAGTATTGTCACTGTTGCCTTCATCGACTCTCCATTCTACATTGAGCTGCTTGGTCTGCTTGCATTGATGTCTGAAGCTATGCTCGGTGTGCCTCAGTTCTACCACAATTACAGAAACCAGACCACTGAAGGCATGAGGTAGAGTCATTGACATCTGTAGCGATTGACTTTTGGTATCGTGTTATAATTTGATTTTAAAATGTCTGACAGACATTTTTCATGTTGTGATTGATATTTGTTTATTCATGATGTTGAGCTAGGGCCTAAATGAAGTTTATCTTTGTTTGTTTGCGGCAATTTGTTGATGTCTGCCAGGTGCTGCCATCATGTGTGTTCAGCTGCCTGAACATTCGCTCACTTGGCAGAAAGATCGATGATGTGATAGAGCTGCAGCGCGACCATGCTATCGATGTGTTCGCTCTGGTCGAGATGTGGCACGATTTGGTCGCCATTTGCCACCTAGGTTTGACCGGTCACTCAGTCGTCGACCGAGTGCGACCGCACCTCTCTAATGATACTCTGGCCGTTAATCACGGCGGCATCGCTGTCTTTGCGAGGCCGGGCGTCAGACTCGCTGCCATCTCACTGGGTTTTTGCCCAGCCTCGTTTGAGATGACTGCCACTCGTGCTACAGTCGGCTTTAAGTCATACGTCATCATCGTCATCTACCGACCTGGGTTCGTCGACGTGACGTCAATGTTCTTTTACGATCTGTCTGATTTGCTCGACCGAGTCGTCACTACAAATGACACACTGTTCATTGTCGGTGACCTGAATATTCACTTGGAATGGTCGGATGACGTGCATGCACAGTGTTTATGTAATCTGCTCGGCTGCTACAACCTAGACGTTCGTAACACTGAACCAACTCATGACCTCGGCGGACAGCTGGACACTGTCGTGTCATGAGGTGATGATCGTGGTCCTGCGGTGGTACAATGCCAGCATAGGCTCTGACAATCAACTGCTCACCTGGTTCATCGACACTAGCCAAGCTGACATTCCTGCTACAACTGTCGACTTTCGTCTGTGGCATACTGTCGATGTAGGTGGATTTCGAACTGCGCTGATGACGACACTGCTTTCTGACCCTGATCATTGGGCTGGATGCATGCTTTCTGACCCTGATCATTGGACTGGATGCAGTGTTGATGATGTGGCACAACTATATGGCACTGTTCTCACTGGGCTTGCTGACACTTTTGCACCAGTCAGAGAGGTCACACGCCGGCCATGGCAGTCAGATCCGTGTTTCAACACCGAATGTCGTTCAGCCAAGCAACTAACAAGACAACTCGAGCGAGCCGCCACTGCCGCTGGACATCGTCGGGACAACGCTGCTGCTGCTGCTAAGGCGTGGCATACTTAACATTGTGTCTAACGTGACCTTCTCCGACAGAAGCATAACGCTTTCTGGCAGTCGACCGTTGACACTGACAAGTTAAACCCAAGGCGCCTCTGGCAGTCCATTAACACACTCCTAGGCTGCAGACGTCCACTAGCTACTGGCGACATCAGTGCTGAATCTTTTCATACGTTTTTTGAGGACAAAGTGGCGTCTCAACAGAGTCTCCGCCGGCACCAGAGTTTGTCGCTGGTCCTTCCGGTGTGTCATAGCACGATTTTGATCCAGTCAACTGTCACGAGGTCGTGGAGGCCATGCATCATTTACCAAATAAAAGCTGAGCTGCTGACCTAGTGCCAACATCAGTCTTGAAGTCTTGACGACGTCTCACCATTCTTAGTCGTTCTGTTCAGCAGATCGATGATGGATGGTGTCGTTCCGGCAGCGTTCAAGATGGCATTCATCACGCCACACTTAAAGAAACCGGGAATGGATGCCATGAATGTTCGGTCGCTCCAGCCAATCTCAAATTTTTTTGTTATCTCCTAGCTACTAGAGTGGCTGGTTGCTCGTCGTCTGCTGAAGTACCTGATTGTCAGCAATCTATTACCGCAGTTTCGGTCAGCGTATCGCCCACGTCATTCTGTCGAGACATCCGTCGTTTAAGTACTGTCAGATATCCTACTGGCAATTAATAGTGGCGAGCTTGCAGGTCTGGCGCTATTGGACTTGTCTGCTGCCTTCGATACCATGGATCTTGATGTGTTTTTGCACTGACTATGAATAAGCTATGGTATTGATGGCATGACATGGATGTGGTTTTGCTCATACCTGCTTGATCACTTCCAGTATGTCAGAGTCAGAACCGACTTATCACCGGCATCATTGATGAGATGTGGTGTTCTGCAGGGATCCGTTCTTGGTCCAATACTATTTCTGTTGTACACAGCTGATCTTGTTAAGCTGGTCCAGACCTATGGTCTTCCTGTGCATCTGTATGCTGATGACATTCAAGTATACGGCTTCTGTTTGCTGTCATCAGTCGACCAGCTGCAGATGTGCATGTTGGCCTGTGTTGACGCCGTTGCCAACTGGTTATCATCAAATCGACTGCAGCTTAATGCCATCAAGGCAGAGTTCTTTTAGTGCACATTATCTTCGTGATAGAGTAAACTCCCTGCTTCACCGTTCTGAGTGTGGATCACTTTAATTTTTATTGTATTGTATTTTTATTGTTTCAGGATCTGCTAATTTTTTTCTGTCTTGTTTTCTATCTTTAGTTTATAGAGTGTGAGTGAGTAGTGTTTGTCAGCTACAGGTCTCCACTTCATGAGTATGTGCAATACAGTTGATAAATTTATTTGACATATTTGGTGAGTGCACATGCTGTTTGGATTTACTGGGCAAAGTCGTATCTAACTGTTTATTTCTGGTTTATCATGTAATTGTCCTAATAGGCCGCATTGTCAGTCTTGCCCATTCAGTTGTCCATCAGTTTATCTGTGCTGGAAGGTTTCCTAACTGTAAAAGAAAAAGGGCTACAGAACCAAAATATGTGTGAACGTTCACTAGCACAGAAGTAAGTAAGTAGGCAAGTAAAATGTGAATTTATGTAGAGCGTACTGTTAAAATTAACCTTTTGTATGCCAGTTTTCAAGTCAAAGATGGGCTTACTGGATATCAAAAAGCTGCAGAAAATGATGCCTGTCTCACTTACCTTATGTGTACCTACATTGGCCAGTGGACAGATTGCTGGCGGTTTGGCGGTTTGTGCAGTGGGCGTGTGTTTATAACTAGGAGGATGGCTGCATGTCATGTCAGCACAAGTGTGTGTGGTTGCAGTGTAAAGATGGTTTTGATGTGGTCGGCTGGTGACATCTTCAAGACGTTGTACTTTGTTCTCCGCCACACCCCGGCTCAGTTCTGGTTGTGTGGTTCAGCACAAGTGCTGATTGACATGGCAATCATGCTGCAGGTCTTCTACTATGGAGCTTCTTCATCTCCAGTGCTTCATCGACGATCTCCAGATTCCAACTTTGATAGCATTCTAGCTACAAGCTAATTGCTTCACACTGAACAGGGTGTCCCAAAAATGTACCCATCACAGTGTTTTGTCATTATTTTTGTAGCCACTCGGAATTTTCTGGCAAGAATTTTTGTACCAGAATTGTTTTAATTCTCTCATTTCAGTTCCATTTAAAACTAGTTTACATGCTAGATTAAACTAGCAGCTTGCTTGCCGCTTTTTGTGTGCCAGTCATTTTGCATTGCCATTATATAATATTTACACTGATACTAATGTTGTGAGGTTTTCAGTTTTTACTCCTCTGTTTCTTGTTTTAATTTTTATATTCACTGCTGGCAGTTATAGATCCAGTTTTGGTAACAAGCTGCTAGAAAACTGCTGATGTTGCAAAATAACTAGTTGTAAGCTATCCGCTATACAATATGTTGGCCCTGGGCTGAAATATTTCTTCCTATTTTTTTGCTTTGTCACTTTTCTGCTCCTGCTTTTGTCTTATGTGTTTTTATCTATTACTTGGTGATGAAAAAAATTACTTATAATATTACCAACATGGGCAATAAAAATGGTACTCCTCCAAAAAATTGTGCTCGAAATTTGTATTAATTATAAAAATACTGACAAAACACTGTGGCGATAATTTCTGCAGGATACCCTATATTATGCTCTTATCTTGTTTATGTCTTTCAGTCACATCAGAAAGCATGTGCATAGTTATTTGTTTTGCATGATTATATTATTATTAGCATTTAATTTGTTTCGATGATGATGATTGTCAGTAATAGCTGATGCATCTGCACAGCAACACAAACTCAGAAAAAAATAGACAGGTCCAGTAAAATCCAGAAATAGCAGCAATAGCACAAGGTTGTTGTTGTTGTAAGAACGAGCCCATCTGACAAGTCACAATGCATCAATTTGCATCCTGCAGTGGGTTTAGCAGAACTTGAAACATTGGAAATTGTTATAGTTTAAGTTTGAAAAGAAGTAACTGATAAACAGTTGAGACGCTGCAAGAGCTACAAGAAAATGTTGTTTGACAGCAGAGCATTTCTGTTTCTAGAACCTGAAAATAGCAGTTAATTTATAGTTTACTGTGTTTGTTAAATGTCGACATTTGCTTAGATTATCAACAGAATTATAATTGTTAATTACGATATGTGTATATACTACCCACATTCATGATTGTGTTTACTAATTTGTGCTTTTATTGTGCAGTCATGTTTGCATATTCACACTGTGTTTCATTGTAACAGCTCAGCTTTTACGTCCGAAAGCAGCTACTGCTTTAGCGCGTCTTAGCCGTCGCAATTCCATCCGTCCGTCTGTCCATCACACGGGTGGATCAGTTAAAAACGGTGCAAGCTAGGATCACCAAATCCTCACCATTAGCTGCATGGGGGATTCTAGTTTCAGGAACGGCAAAGCTTTTCCATAAATTTTAAAGGGGTCACCCTGAACGAGGGCGCTAAATGAGAGGGGGTGGCAAAAATTTGCAGTTTTTAGTCAATAAGTCACTGTATCTTAATAACGGTCGGAGATAGGGCCTAGGTTACTATTTATTAATTACTAATAGGAAGTCGTACACTGGCTCTTGATTGTCACCAAATTCAGTGACCTTGGTTGACCTTGAACGCCAAAATAGGGGTTTTTATGGATTTTTATTGGCAATTTTGGGCTGCGAGACACATTTCAAGAGCGAATTGCGCCGAAATCAATTGAGACAGACATGGATAAGCTACATATGAAATTCTCAGCATTGAACGTAGATTTCAACGGTCCAAGTGTCGATTTTGTAGGTTCAAGGAAACCTGCGCACGAAAGCATCAAAGAGAGGTACCCCCGTAAAAATCGTTATTTTACCGTTGTTTGCCAGTCTTTCGTGAAAACGGTTGCAGATAGGCATAGGCATGCTGCCTATCACAATAAGCACCAGTGACGAGCTTTTCAGTCGCATCAACATCGATGACTTTGAAAGACCCTGAACTTCCAAAATAAGGGGTTTTTATCGGCTGCAGCGCACATTCCAAGAATGAACTGTGACGAAATGCCTGAAGTTAGACTGACAGTTTGCGAACAGGAACTGCTATAGGCTTTCGCGCGTCTCGTGAGCATTAGCTGAAATTTCTTGTTGAAATGACTCTCTGACCATTGACCTCATCTAAAATACATGTATGACAAATCCAGCCCTGAAGTGGATGAGTGAATGAATGTATATGTACATTTATTACAAAGATGCAAACATCCAAGCAAAGACGTCAATCTTGGGGAAGCACTTGATATTTGGATATGTTCTGTAGGCTAGTGTAGCCATTAGCCAAGTTAGACCGGATGAATGTTCCAATTATGAGGGTCGTTCGATAAATAAGTTACAAAACAGTGTCATTCTGTTAGTTTTCCAAATACGAAAAATCCCAAATATACGTTTTGTAGGGAATTTTATTTTGAACATTCATAGAAATTTCTTGGACGATGACGTCATTATTGTGACGACATCCATTCATGGAACACATTCTATATGTGTAGTATTTTCTCCACCAGTAATCTATCACAACTGGCAAGTGACAAGCAGCATATGAACAGAAAAATGAATAAACTTAACAAGTTAATGACCCCTCTTTAAATGTTAACGACTGATGCTTCATTTTTCAACACGGCATTTAAGTTCATTCAAACATTTCATTTATTTGTCAACAAGCTTCTGAATGCCCGATGCAGACTGCTGTCTGTGCCACTGAAGAACGACTGATAGCACCTCATTGTAAGATACAAATTTCTGCCCACCTAGCATTTTTACGTGCGATAGCAGAATGCTTCGCGCATCTTAGCCATCGTCTAGGCGTCCGTCCATCTGTCCGTCCATCTCACTGCGGTATTGTGTCAAAACGATGCAAGCTAGGATCACGAGATCTTCATTGTGGACTGCCCCAAGGTCTCTAGTTTATCGTGTCGTGTCTTTGGGTGAAGGGGTTTCCCTTGAACGAGGGCGTCAAAGAGGGGTACCCCGTAAAAAGACGTTATTTTGCCGTTATTGGCTCGTATATTCTGAAAACGGTTGCAGATAGGTACAGACTTGCTGCTTATCATAACAGCACTGGTGACAGGCTTTTTAGATTTATCAGCATCGATGACCTTGAACGATCTTGAACCCTGAAAAATGGGTTTTAGTGAATTTTTCGCAATTTTTGGATGCAGCGCATATTTCAACACTGAATTGCAACGAAATGGCTGGAGATAGACCAAGACAACCTGCGTATAAAATTTTCAGCATTAAACGTAGATTTTAGCAATCTAAGTCAAAGGCAGCTACCTTCTATTATAAAGTGCTTTTTCCGCAATTATCTCGTGTAGCATGACAACGGTTGCAGATAAGTACAGATATGCTGCTATTATAACAAGCAGTAGTGACAAGCTCTTTATTGGTGTCAACGTCCATGACCTTGAATGATCTTGAACGCCCAAAATAGGGGTTTTAGTGATTTTTTTTGCGATTTCCGGCTGCGACACATTTTAGGAGTGAACCTGCGTATGACATTTTAGCATACAACGTACATTTTTAAGAATCTTTATTTTCGATCTCTTAAATTTAAGGAGTCTTTCGTATGGAGACCTCAAATTTAAGTACTCTTTCAAGATGCATTCATCTTATTGCTGTAGGCCTACAGTGATTGCCAAAGTGGAAGGACCGCTGCTATCGCGCGTCACGTGAACTTTGCTCAAATTGCTTGTCTTACACTAAACGTGTACTGTTGGCTTCGCAAAACACTTGTCACTATATACTGGATGCATCTCAAAGTGAATCGAACTTGCACTAACACTTTGCACACAAAAAATAACGGCACACTATTCGTTTAGGGAGGATTTCAGTGGCATCGTCGCCGTATTTGATCCTATAAATAACGTCGCAATGGTTTCATCGTAATAAAACTTGCGGCTGTTACTTAGAATTAAATTCCCTACAAAACATATTCAGTTTTTAATATCTGAAAAACTAACAAAACGACGCTGATTTATTGTAACATTTATCGAACGACCCTCGCATTTCGCTGAATGCTGTGTCAGGGATCGAGGGAAAAACAGAAAAAAGAAGGACCGAAAAATTGTCTCGTTTGCTTGTTATCTCTCGTTCCATCACAAGTTTTCTTTGATGGTAAAATGTGTCAAATTTATTTTTAGCGCGGGCCGCGGCGACTGTCTCCAGTTGTTGGCACTCTTTGAACCCACGGTAGCCTGTCAGGAACTACCGGTACACTATCTCAAAAAACGTGCCATTTTTATTTTTTGAATAACTCCGTGAAACATTCCCCGATTTTGATAGTTTTAGGCACGCAACATTACAAAGAAACTTGACATTAGTGACTGTAGTTTTGCCCACCTCACTTTAATATTGTCGCGATACTACCTTGTGAAATGCAAAAAGCGGCAATTTGGCTGTTTACAACAATGAATTCATACTGGGTAGGAATAACTATCACCAGCTATGTCATAGAAGTATACACTGTGTTTCAAAAAAACGGGCACCCTTTTTATTTCTTTCATAATTCACTCAAATGATGATCAATTTACACGAAATTTTTACCAGATGTAGCTGA
>Ga0209367_1001994_pt1 | contig 26300 bp, 17 predicted proteins | sample WorMetLIZISLAND2_FD_187412 | JGI IMG/M metagenome (GOLD analysis project Ga0209367, IMG submission 187412) | Marine gutless worms symbiont microbial communities from Max Planck institute for Marine Microbiology, Germany - Olavius geniculatus... ... | reverse complement strand
GTTCGCCCCCTTGCTTGTTCACCCCCTGGCTGATTCGCCCCCTGGCTTGTTCGCCCCTGGCTTTTTCACCCCCTCACCTTGGACGTTTTGTCCCTGTTGAATACCGGTAATTTGACATCTGACATGTCTTTAGGCCTAGACAGTTTATGCATGATGATGAGAATAAACGATTGTGTGAATGTTTAATGCTTTGTTCAATTCTGAAACAAAATCATTATAGGCCTATACCTGTATTTTATTATACATAGTTTTAGTGCGCTTTCTCGCCTCAGAACGTGTGCAATGATGTCTGACGCTGTATATAGATCTAGGCGTTCGTCAAGCGGTTATTAGGCCTAGACCCAAATATACCTGTAAAAATTCATTTCAAAGTAAGCTTGACGTTGACACATTAGCCGAGTTTTAAGTGTTTTAGGTAACTATAGGCTATATATAATAGTTCCACCGCTGCAGTGAAACCAAAGATTACTGACTTTGTGAACTGTGATTGTCAGGTATAACGTTAATTGAAGTAACTATCAATCAGTGACGTGACGCTACACTTACTTGTTGCCTTTCTTTAAATTGAAACACAAGCCTCAATAATGAATCACCGGTATATTCAACGGGGGGTGGGGGCGAATCAGCCAGGCACAGGGGTCGAATCAGCCAGGGGGCGAACGAGCCAGAGGGCGAACAAGCCAAAGGGCAAATCAGCCTGGCACAGGGAGCGAAAAAGCCAAGGGCGAATCAGTCAGGGGCAAACAAGCCAAAGGACAAACAAGCCAGGGGGCGAACAGGCCAGGGGGGAACCGGCAAAGGGGCGAAAAAGCCATAATTCATTTTTACCAACTCCCGGTGGATTTGTCTTCCGGGGGAAGGTGTACTTTGCAGAATGCGGAATTTTTGGAAGGTGTATTTATTCAGAATTTTTGTTGCGGAACGTTCCGCAAATCACACCTTAGCGTTTTTCCGCTTTGCGCATTCTGCCAAATTCAAATAAAGTTAAGTCATCAACTTACCGTAGGTTTAGGCTCACATTTAAGTCTTGAATCGACTCAGTAATCACACATCGATGTAGGCCTATTTAACCTAACTCTTGAAACGCCTCGAAGTCCATTATCTCACGAGCAGAAGCCGGCACATCTCACAAGAATGCGATGTCAACTCAAGTAGCCTAGGCACAATCTGCTACTGTGATTTTTCACCTGGCGAACTACCGTTAAGGCACGATCAAAGACAGCTAAAGAATTCAGCTCAGATAGTTCTACTCAAAAAACAGTTGCCACTGTGGCGACGGCCGTGGAGGGCTACATACAGTGCATCGTCGTCATCACTTTTTTCTATTTCATATTAGTTTGGGAAAGATAACAACAGTCAGTTTGATTTTCAGCCATTTGTATGTTGTTTGGACTGACTAAAAACACTTTGTAGCAATTGAATAAATTATATTTGACTACTTTTTGTATATTAATCGATTAAAATGACTGCATTAAATCCTGGACGGTTATTTAGACGAGGTCAGTGCTTGTGGTAGGTCGGCGATATCGCACTAGAGAGCAGAAAATTACTAGCGCGGTAGATCGCCATTTATCTAATTACATTTATCTCATTGTTAATGTAAGAATGCAGCCACATTTCTTCACTGCATTGCTAAGACTGTGGTTGGAACTGAAATGTTATCAATTACCAAGCATTAAATAAAATTTATTCACAAGCACTATAGTTCTAAGTCCGTGTTACAAAAAACAGCTTTGGCTTGAGATAGACTCTGATATAATACTGAATAATCCTGATTTAAATACGTGACAGTGTCGTGGCATGGTTTGTGGACCTTTTATGTCTACCAGGCATATGTATTCTACCATCTTCCCAATAATGTATCTACCCGATCTACCTCTAGCAATTTTCCAGTGCTAACAGCAAGATCGCCGATCTACAGCTAGAATTATTGTTTAGACAAAGTCTGATAGAAGCTAACGTATGTTTTATCTGAAAAGACTTTGCGCATTACATTAGGAGTTTTTGTAGGCCTGAAGCTATTAGGAGTTAAAAATTCATAAGAAATACTTTCATTATAAGAACATTATTGCTAAAACGGCTGTCTAAAAAAACGCGGGTCACATAGTTGGCGAAAGCCTAATACTAAACGTAACGTAGGCCTACCAAAACAATGCTACAAATTAGCTTACTATTTTAAGCCGGTGCCCACAAACTGTGACAAAACTCAACAACAACAACAGCATCATTTTCCGCAAATTTTCATTTTGCAAAATAAATCTTATTCCGCAAGTTTTTTCCGCAACGAAAATTCCGCAAAATACATTTTCCGAAAATTCCGCATTCCGCAAACTACAGCTTCCCGTCTTCCGGTTCCTTGCAATTCTGATACAAATCTTAATATAAAAAGTTAGTGTTTGTTTTAACAACAGTTTGATGTGAGGTTATATCACTTTAAGAGGCGAGCTGTCTTTCGGGCACAACTGCTTTGTCGCTGGTCACAGCTGTGTATACGACTTTAATGATTAACACTGTCATGTACGTTGAATTTGTGTATTTTGTTTTATGCTACAGAATGGAGTTTGGTCTTCAAAAAAGTGAGAAAATTGGATCGCCTGTACTTGTTGGTAATCCACGCAAGAGAATCGAGGCAAAGGCTTACCGAGCCAGGGATCGTAAGGATGGCGGATGGTTTCAACATGATGTGAGCTCTCCAGAGAAGTCACCGAATGTATCTCCAGCAGCTTCACCGCTGCCTCTAGCTGGTGGCCACAGTAAACAAGCACATGGCAACCTACATGTACGCTGTTCGAATGATAAACAGCAGCTACTTAAGCTTAAACAATTCAATGTGGCGGCTGGTGTTACAACTGAGCCATTGAGTCGAGGACAAAATCTGAACAAAATGTCTCCATCTACTGCCACGGCTCGCCTACATCAGCAGATTTACCCCAGCTGCAGTGTCTGGTATCGCCACGAACACACCGTTGTTACTGGGGACTTGGAGGAAGAGGAGAAGAGTGCCAAAAACCAAGGTCACTCTCCTATACCTAGCTGGAGATGCAAAAATGAGCGAGGTGATGGCCAGTTTTCACCCCGTTCACGCAGAGTGTGTGCTGAAGCTGAAGAGTACTGGAAGCGTAACCACGATGGCTCTGCAAAGGATTGGTTTAAACACGAGCATACACTCGTAGCTGAGAAAGAAAATGAGTTTGCAGATTTCGATGAAATTGGCACCTCACTGAGAGATTTTGAGTGAAGTTTGTAACTTTTGCCAACTACTTTGCTGTTGTAGATTTTGAACTTTTAGTTGCTGCTAGTTCTATTTTGCTCATTATGTGTTGTGTGAAATATAGTATAATTTAGTGTTCAAGTCATCATTTTTCCATCCATATTTTTATGCATTGCATTTGTGGGTTGTACTATGTAGATAAATTCAAGACTTTGTTACCTTCATCCACTTTATTGCATTGTATGCATTTTTTGCAGTGTAAAGTTCTACTTCTTACATGTCTCCATTTATTTATGTGTATGATTTTTGTAGTGTTTTTTTGTATGAATGTGGACATTATCAGTGAGCAATTAGCCATGAGCCATTATTTTTGGGTCTGGTGTTTGTATGTGAGATAACTCAAAAAGTTGGGAACAGGTTTTGAGGTAAATTTTTACTACAGTTGGGCATGGCCCAGAAAGGATGGGATTAGATTTATATGGCAGTCCAGGATCTCTTGTGGAATGTGGATGTTAGATTACACAAGATTTTGTATCACCACAAGTTAGGGTGTAAACTGAAGCTATTTGCCATGTGGCGGCACCATTCTTGGCAGACGTTTGCGACCTTTGGTTGTTTCCAGTAGGTCAATATGTTTGAGAATTTCATGACAACATGTGCCACTTCTCTGACCTTTTTACTTGGTCCAGTATGATTTTTTGCTGTCATGAACTATAAGTTGATTCACTGTTGTGGCTTGAACTTCAGAATCTAGGATGCTAGCTACATCACTGTTTGCTGTGTTGATGCTGTACATAGTTGTTGTAGAATGTATATTGACTATACTCGGCATTTATCATGTTGGAAAACATTGCTGTGGTGAAGCACGGTTGGTGTTTCAAAATGTTGTGTGAATGTTGAAAAAAGTGTCAGTTTGTGATGCATCTTTGACATATATTGAGTGGTTAGATTTTGGCAACTGGCACAAAGAAAAATGGAAAAATAGTTTGACATAAAATTTCACTGCTATACTTTGAGGTCAGACAAGAATATGTATCTGCTCATCACCAAGTAGTCATCAGCAGTGTAGTAAGTTGTTAAATGTACCAGTAATTTTGTGTGTAATTGTTTGCCAGCAGGGTTAAATAGAAACTACTGTATATAGTGTACTGAGTACAGGTATTGATATATGATGTACACTCCTGTGAGACTAATCAACATTGATAAACTTGATGATTAGCCTTGTGCTGTTATTACCTCCGCCAAGGAGGTTATGTTTTTGCCAGACTTTGTTTGTTTGTTTGTCTGTGTGTTAGCAAGATAACTCAAAAAGTTATGGACGGATCTTTCTGAAATTTTGAGGGTATGTCGGGAATGGCACAAACTACCAGTGATTCAGTTTTGGGGGTGATCCGGAAGGAATCCGGGATCACTTTGAAATTTTCATTACCGGTACCATTGCTTTCAATGGGGCATAAGGGAAACCACTGCAAAACCGAAGATGGTGCTGCCACCTAGCAGACAACATTGCCTTGGCGGAGTTGTGCGGGCTCTGACTGCTTTCTAGTTTTTATTGTTTTACAGTAAGTAGTATTATATCTCTGCCTTATGAACTGTCAGAAAAATTGCAATATGTAAAAGGTAACGTCTTTTTTGCTGTTTTTTTCCTTATCATTAGATGAGCTGTTGTGATAGACATATTACACAGTGGGATCTACTTAGCTGCTAGTTTCAACTGGTAGTCAAGCCATGGTTACATTTCTGCAAATGTTTCATTTTACATGTAATCACAACTTTGTTTTCAGGGAACATTGTTACCAAGCTGAATAATGTCTGTTTTCAGAGCAGTTACGGTCTACATAAATCAATTACCAGCCCATTTTTTTGAAAATTATATTCTGCATTGCTTTATGATGCTACTAATAACGACTTAGAAATATCTATAAAAGAAAGTGAATTCATTTATATGATTAAATAAGACTTCACTATTTTGTCCTGAAGCCATCCAAGTTGCAGGGTGGCCACAATTTTTTTTTTTGGGGGGGGGAAATTCAAGCACTTTCAGGTACTTTTTCCAGCAATGTTTTACCAACTTACCACACTAGAAAGAGGGCAGCAGAACACATTTAAAAGTGGACGTACAAATAATCTCCCAGCTGAAAAAAATTTGAACTGTTTTATGCAGAACTGTCACATTAACTTTAAAAATTTACAACATTTCAGGGGGTGACAGGATGATTTTTAGTCTGTGATGATTTGAATTTCAAGGACCTGTTACATCAAATTCCAAAACGTTCAAGGCCCTTTAGTCTTTTCAAGGACTTTCCAGATCTTGGAAAAATGGGGAAAAAATTTCAAGGACTTTCGAGACAGTGTGGCCATCCTGAACTTGACAGCTTATTATCCACTGTGATCTGTGAAACTGATTTGCAAATTTTATGAACAAAATATGGCATTGATGATAGTGAATCATTTACATTGTCTGTGCCTGTCAATGTATGTGTGGCTGTGCATCATGTACTCTGTTAAAATGCAAAAAAATACAGTCAAACTTTGTAATGTAGTGTTATTAAATGACTGATGTCACACTTTGTATCGATTTCAAATTACTACTGATTGGTAGATTTGTACTGACTTGCAAATGAACTTTAAATGATTTAGCAAAAGACAGACACAGTAGAAGCGTCAGTGAAATTCAAGCCCACGGAAGATTGTTCATTAACTTGGTACTATACAGGGCCACCGGGAATTGGGGAATTTGGTCTTCTCCAAATTCTCGTGGGAATTCCCAGGAATTTTGCAAAAATACAGATTTCTACATTTTCCAGGCATTTTTCATATAGGAAACGGTCTAAATTATCGTTTTAGGTGCATCAGGCATGTTAGCAAATAGGAATTTATCGATTACTAGTGATATGAACGAATATCGTGCAGTGATACATCACTATAGGTGATACTGGTAGTATTGCTAATATGCAGGGATGTGCCGAATACTCGAATACTTGATTACTCGAATCCAAAATTAGACTAGAGTGATTTTAAGAAAAAGTGCAAAATTGGTTCGAAAAAACTAGACATGCATGTGCAATAATGTGATCGATCGAGCATATGTGTGTTTGACTCTCTTTTTTTTGAAAACTGTTCTTGCTACTGTATGTTAATAAATGCATAGGCCTAATTCAGTTTTATATAATGGAGATTTTCAGGATTTAAAAAATGGGGACATTTTTGCTTTTCAAAATGACAATTCCTGGTGGCCCTGCTTTAGACAAGTGTAATGTGTGCAAAATAATGTAAAAACTAAAAATTTCATTGAAGATGAAATCTTCTAGACCAAAGAATATGGGACGTTTTTTCATGTATATGCCTATACAATGACATTACTTATTTAACAGCACAGTGTTTAATAGCAATGCTTTTGCTATTGCACTAGGTATGATATAACTGAGCGTTGTAGAAAACAGAGATTTCGGAAATTTTTTCACAAAAAGGGGGTAATCCACTTCCAATACAGGAATTCCTGGTGGCCCTGGTACTATACAGCATACTAGTATTACACACAATCAGTCGATGTTTGTCAGTCCAGTACATTATGCCCTCCAGGCCCATGAAGAGGGTGAAAAAGGGGGAGTTTTCCTGGACTCCACTGTCACTAAAAAAAAAACAAATTTTTCTATTACGTTCTTTATGTTCAGCAACGACATGATGAAGAGTACACCAGAATGCGCCATTCTCAGAAGCAAGATGCAAAACTTTTATGGGTAGCCTTCCCACACTCCGCCCTATTAAATATGAGCCCTGCAAGAATTGTTCCCTGGGCCCCAGTCTGGCTCTTGACGAGCCTGATGCCCTCAGGGCAGTATCAGTATCAGACACACAAGGTCTGTGAGAGTCCTTGTTGTTTCGGTCTCTTGGCTTGACTGCACATAGCAGGGCTGCCAGAAAATTGCTTTTAATGTTTAACATACTCCACTGAAAACAGGGACTGGGGTATCTAGATTGAGGTGGGATGGACTGCTAAAGACCTGGTGAGACTGCCAGAGGGAATGCAGGAGTTTACAGCTGTACTCTCTGGAAACTGTGGAGTGTGGATGGGTCAACAGAGACTGGGAATTGACAGAAAACTGACAGTGAGTGAGTACGGCTTAACATCCCGCCCGACACAGTATAGGTCATTTCGGGGATGGCCTTTTCAGGCAGAATGCACACAAACACATAATAACGGAACAGTAAGTTTGACCTTCACAATAAAGAAACAGAAAGTTTAACCTTTACAGAAACACAAAACACGAGAACCTAAAATTGTAAGAATTCCATTATATGCGTGCATATGTAATTAACAATAATGGTAGTTCTAATAAGCTTCCCCGTTATCCTGCAGACAGTCATCAACCTTATAATGCCAACTACTGGAGGGCAGGGACAAAAAAACGATAAACTGGCTTACTAGAAAAACGTTCATTAAATCGTATGTGCATATGTGGCCATCAGCTGTAAACGTTTATGCAGCACTGTAACAATGTACCAATTATAAATCTAATCTACCACATATAGAAAAAAACTAAACTAGTAGAAAAAAACAAACGCATAACACTGCAAGAAATTTATCAGATATCAAAAGCGATGATGACAAAACAATCACAATTAAATAACATGCATCGACATATGCAGTCAATCGATCAATTTTCTGAAGGCTGAAAACAATTCTGGTGGTATGCCTTTCCCAACAGTTACCATTATGGTTTGCAACGATGTGTAAAATAATGGTCTGTAACATATAACAGCAACTTAACCGTACAAAAAGACAAAAAAACAGCAAATAATAAATATACCATATAAATTCAAGTTAACTAGCACTGTGGATGTGATATACAAAAACAATATTAAATACAGGGAGCACGTTGGTAAAACTTGCATTTCAAACAACTTGCTAACAAACAGCAGATATATACAAGTCTACTACACATCCTGGAATTTGAACTTGCCCTAAGCAGGTCTGTCCTGAAAATATTGCAGAACCTTCTGCAAAAACGTGATTAATATTCTTCACTGTTGAGGAACAAGGGCTAAGTGTTATATGCAACAAGAGTGGTGACTGTGCCCTTGTGAGCCTTGAAATTACCATTGTGTCCAGTTAAAGAAATACTGACTGTACAATTTTTAATACCACTTTTGTTGCACTTACTGAATCAACCACTTGGAAAATGTACTGACGAACTTTCTGAATTTTGTGTTGCGAAAAAAATTCCAGTGTTGTAGAGTGGGAGGCACAGATAGAGTCTCATTTCAGATGGCGTTTCTACTGAGCAGGTATCCTTGGCAAGCCAAACTCATCAACGGCAACATCGCCCTGCACATACAGTTAACAGAAGTCAATCACCATCTGACAACCACCTCAAATGCAGGCAATGACCTCAATGGCAATGGAAACTATTACATTTGCTACCCAGAAACTAGTTGCAAATGCTGCAAAATGCTAGTTCTCAGTCTTTCACAAAATCACGGAATTTGCTGCAATTAAGTTGGGAACCATGTACAGCTGATAAACAGTATAATTATTACTACTATTCTGCAGCTGAAAATCACTTTAACCCTGCATGGGCACTTCATAACACTGGACTGTTAATTGCAACATTGGAGAGGGTGTTGAAAATAATACAAAATGCACAGATTAGCTAATTCTCTACTACACTGCTTTCTGGAGAATTACAATAATAATAACACATTCAATTAATACAGCTAAATGATCAATCAATGTTATGCTACAGATACCAATTAACCGCAGATTTTCTTAACACTAAATCAATACACTGCTCTTTGTACATGCCGAATCACATTAACAACAGAAGCCAGTGTGTTAAAGGTAGCAGAGATGTATCAACTGCACACATTAATCCTATTTAATGAGCTCATAAGGGTCCCACACATTCATGCATGGTTGTTTTATTCCTTAACTTCAAATTTCATGGCATCAACACAACACAAGAGAAGGAAAGAACAACGACACTTCTGACTGGCTGAAGCACTAGATTCAAACACGTACATCATACACAACAAGTAAATATGCAAGTGTACTTATTGTTGGCACAAATAAAAGAAAAAGTCACAATGTGCCACAGCTTGGAACTAACAGAGATGTTTTCAATAATCATTCTTAAAAAAGGTGTTCGGCTGTCGAGTTATGACTAGCAGATTCACATGAGACTGGCTGGACAACCAACCAATAGCGTCAAACGATGAAATTCAGATGTGTGCATACAGTGCAAAATTATACACGTCAAGTACCCTGGCAGGGATGCTATCAGCACCAGGAACTGTTGTGGGTGCATTTGGAGCTCGGACTGCATCGTCAAGATACGAAGTGTCGTCGTCCAACGCGATCTCATCACCGAGTGCATCAAGCTCCGCCTCCAGTTCATCTTCATCGACGTCCGGCATGTCGTAGCTGCGACCCATCACTTCCTGCAGCTCGTTTGACTGCTCCGTCAAGTCCTCCAACTCGTCCTGCAGATCCTGCATGTTCAGTCACAAACAACAGAATCGGCTGAGTCAAGTGTACCACCCAACAAAATACATAACACTGCAAAGACTGCAACTATGCAGGGTGCTGCCAGGCCTTGTTGTGACATGTCATGCTGCTCTGTCAAGCACCTTATACATCACTTCCAAACACCACTATACCAATCGGACTATTGCTTTTATAAGCAAGGTCAAGGTCCCAGGTATAGTTCAACAAGAAATTTGAGCTAATGCTCACGAGATGCATGAAAGCCTATAGCAGTTCCAGTTCAGTAGTTTAGCTGAAAATTGGGGTGTTCACGCTTAGTTAATATACAAATACCAAATTCTCTATCTGGATCACATAACAATAGTAGCGTGGCGCCACCTTGTAAATGATACAGACATGTGTCGTAGCCCAAAATTGTCAAAAAATCCATAAAACCCCATATTTTGGCATTCAAGGTCATTGAATTTGGCGCCAATCGAGAGCCAGTGTACGACTTCCTATTAGTGATTAATAGTAACCTAGGCCATATCTCGCATCATTACCGAGATACAACGACTTACTGGCCAAAAATCGCAAATTCTGCCCACCTCCTCTCATTTAGCAGCCTCATTCGGAGTGACCCCCTTCGAATTTATGGAAAAGCTTTACGGTTCCTAAAACTAGAGTCTTCCAGGCAGCCATCGATGAAGATTTGGTGATCCTAGCTTGCACCATTTTTGACTGATCCACCCGTGTGACTGACGGACAGACAGACAAACGGACGGACAGAATTGCGATGGCTAAGACACGCTGAAAGCAGTAGCTGCTTTCGTGCGTAAAAATTAGAAATACATATTTATCTGGAATAACCATCCAGAACTTACTGGATTTCAGTTATGAAAAAGTACAAAAATATCCGTTAGCCAATGTTCATAAACATGACACAGAGCTGTAATGAATCCACCAAAAGTTATAGTTTAGTTACCTCAATTTTGTCGATGTTGACATTCTTGTATGCTTTTTTGAATTCCTTAACTCCAACCTTCATTGCGTCAACCTGTCATAAACACACTGAGTGATAAGCACACTATTGATAAGCAAAAGCTACGTTGTAGCCTACCACTGATGACTGTGCGAAGGCACATAACTGCACAAAAAAGTCCACGCCTTGACATCAATAGTCAGTCTCCGATGATTTCAAAAAATTCGCTTTCGCAGCACACGGCCTAACTTAACCAGCAATAATACCAGAAAAATTGCTTGGTTAAACAAAAACTCCCTCTGATGTCAACTGACTTTGATTTCTGTTTAAAACAATCACGGCACACACGAGAAGAACACACGTACGGTGGTCTTAGTGTCTTTGACTGACTGAATGTTGTAATTCACTTGTTCCATGTTGAACGACTGCTGCATCATGTTGTCCCTCTGCTGTTCATACCTGCAGTCGAAATTCCACAACACAAAGTAACAAGTCAATGCACATCAGCATCGATGTCCTGTTTGTAACTGACCACTCATATGAAATGGCTTGCACAGTTTGTATGTCAATCTCCAAAAACTGCTATCAATTTCCATAAAACTACTACCCCGGTAATTAAGAAATTTTATGCATCTTATCTTAAACTTTTTCTATGCAGGTTTTAGTCTACATGATCCATCAAAAACTAAGTCCATAAAAAGTAGAGTAATGTATATACTATCAAATAAGTAGTAAGTAAAACTTAAGCGCATGCAGCACATCAATGCAAGCACTTCTAACATGCTCTGTATACTCAAAAAACACTTAACTAACTCAATATTAATCAACTACAACAACAACAACTGGCTTGAAAACTCCTCTAAACTTTGATCTTCACCATTCTACCATACTAAGTATAAAAAATCTACACAAAAATGATATGTACACAACAATGACACAGTTATCACCAATACAAACACAAAGTCTGATACTCACATTCGCTTCTGCTTCAGCACACGTAGTGCCTTCTGTTTAACCATGTTCTGTTTGACAGCAGCAGTTTATTAGTAGATTGAATATGACTGTTGTTCAAATAAAAAACATCTTTTTTTCTTTCTTGCACAACTCAGTCAACTGACAATAAATTTATATCAAATATCAACAACCATAGCTGAAGAATGTTAGTTTCAAATATTGAAGCAAAATCTGGCTTGTTAGTTGAATATTCCTTCCTAGTTGTAAGGTAACAATGATATCACAAAAAGTGTCTGTGACAACAAGCTGCTTGCTCATCTCAACTGGTGCTGTCAGTTGCTGTAACTCTATCCTGCTTTAGTAGTAAACTATGTCTAATTCACTGATGAAAAACCGTTAACCGTTATTGTTGAATTAGGTGAAATGGATAAGCTGAACAGCAGCACAGTCAAACAAGAAGCCAAACTGTCACTAGAATAGCTGACCGTACTGGTTGTCAGTGACCTTCAAGGTCATCCAAGGTCGATGACTTGCAGGTAATTTGAAAGCCAATATGAGACTTCCTATCAGTGATTAATAGTAACCTTGACCCTATCTCATCATTTCTGAGATATGGCCAGTTTTCTGTTTCTACCCCTCTCCATTACACCCCCCCAATTTAAAAATGTTCCCCTTGCAGCAAATCGCTGAATTTTTGCATGCCTGAGTTTAAGACACATGGCTAATTATTCGTGTAAAAAGTTTCCCCCTACACCCTAAAGCTTAGCCACAATACATCCATTACAGAGAGATGGATGAACGGACAGATGACAACCATGTCAATAGCTCGACCATTACTTAAATATAGTTGGCATAATAATAGGAAGCTAATAATACATCATTGTTGCCACTGTTATCAGATACATTTTACGACCAACATTACAAACTTAACAGCAAACATAACTGCATATTGCTATCTAGTAAAAAACTTCTATCAAGTAACTACTGAAAGTACAGTAAAACTTCGTTATAACGTACTTCTAGGGACCGGAAAAATTGGTACGTTACATCCGAGGTACGTTGTAACCAAACATAGCACAGTTCATACTTTTATTAGCAATGCAAACACACACACTCAATCAAACGTCATTGTTACTATGACGTCACGCCACTGCACGCACACGCAGACAGAACGATAGACAGAAAATCAGACATGCCTGGACGTCAGATCATTCATCTAGTGTACAGTCAAACTCGTCGTCATTGTCTTACCAGGCACACCGTCGACGCTTAACACTCATGTTTGCAGTAACACAAATAGACGTCTACAGTCAGTGTACAGTGCAAGAGAGTGTGAGTGATCTGGCCACGCCAGTGAATCTGATAAAAGGCAGTTCACTGGTCATAAACGGATCAGATTACACGTACGCCATCAATTGCTATTTAATTGCTTTCCTCCACTCAGCCACTCACTCAGTCGCTGCATCCCTAGAATGCCAACACACTGGGAGACTGGGCATCTGGGCGTGTGACTGTGAATGCAGGGGTTGTGTTCATGCTGGCTGACTGACCACGCTGTGCTAGCCGGGTGGTCCATTCTAGAGTCCGTTGTATGCAGGGCATTTGCCCCCTTGCAGACCGCAAATGACGTCCATGATATAACCGAGGGTACGTTATAGCCGAGTACGTTATATCCAGCAGACGTCCTATGCTAAAGAATAGGAAGTTTGACGGGACTGTAAAAGTCAGTACGTTGTAACCGAGTGTACGTTTTAACCGAGTCCGTTATAACGAAGTTTTACTGTATTTGTTTAGAAACTGGTGTTACAATACAACATATTATCACCTTTGATGGGCCATCTCTCATCTTCTTCATCTGGTCTCTGTACTTTGCAAGTTCTTGGTCCAATTGTGCAATTTTCTTGTCGACAGATTCTCCCCGACTGTCAATCTATAACCAGTGACAACAGTACACATCTATGACAACATTATGATATCTGACATCAATGCACATCTGTATCAAGAGGACTCAGATTCAGTGAGTCGCCTCAGATTCAGTGAGTTTCTCGCTGACATTGTGTGCTTTATAAATTAAAATTTACTTACTTACTTACTTTCTCTATCTCAGTAAACTTATCATTGTATTGTTGGATAAAAGTAAGCTGCAGTCACTAAAGGACGATGGTAAAAGGCGGAGGTGCGGATCTGCGGATGTGGCAACGGGTAAAGACGGATGTCGATGCAGAGAAATCCGCATTTTACCCATCGTACTCAGCCATGTCTCTGGACCAATAAGCAGTGTAGTTTGGGCGCCGGACGTTTGGGTGCCATGCTTTGTGACTAGCACGTCATTAAAATTACTGTACTTTGCATATCGTTCGAGTTAAAATCGCAAGTTGGCAAAATAAGAAAGTTTGCAAATCTGGGTTTACAATAGTAACTTCTTGCTGCTCTTAGTAGTCACTGTTGTCGTTATCCGTTGTTGTTTGTCATCGCATGACATCACTGTAGGCCTATGTTGTTGTCGTGCATTGTCACGCGTTGTCGTATGTTGTCGTGCGTCGTCATCATCATCCATCGTCGTCCCACATCATCATTGTATGTCATCTGCGCATCATTGTCATGCATTGTGTCGTCGATTTCGTCAACGTCGCGCTTCGTTGTGCATTCTTGCGCGTCGTCATCGTCGTATCTTGCCGTTGTGCATTGTCGTTGTCAAGTGACAAAGCAGACCATTGTTTTCTGAGTAAATGCCTAGACGAATTCGCGATGAGGAATTAGGCTATTGTCTAGGCCTATGCAGAGTGTAAACTGTAAGGAAATTCACAGTGGCAGATGACTGCCGCCTATTAATAAGCGTCCGTTGAGCAGTTATAATTACGGAGCGAATGATTGAAAAACTCAACAACTTTCATGACTGGTAATGTACGTGACAACTGTTATCCGCAAATCCATCTTTTACCCACACATCCGCACTTAGCATCCACAGATTTTATCCGCCTTTTACCCGTTGCCACATCTGCTTATTACCCATAGCCGTCACTAAAGGGACCTATTTACAGCAGTCTCAGTAGCTATTAAATACTGGTACTTCAACAGACTTGCTATAAAATGCACGTAACTGAAACCTTATTATATATACTGTCTAGGCTAAGATACAGGGGGTATGATCTCCCGAACGCACATTATCGAGTTGTTCGATGCGGCCCATAGTAAACACAACTTACGTTAGCTATACAATCGGTCAAATTCGGCGGCGGCTGTTTAGGTTTACTTCTGCCAAAAAGTCGATCCATGATAACAATGAAAACTACGAAATAAGCAATAAACTGCTACAACTTCAACACTGTTGTCACTATGTTGTTTACGGAAGTGATTGTTTCTCATGTGAGAAAAGTGTGGAAGTAAGTAAAATAGTTCGCCAATGTAGGCGCTCCCAAGTCCCACGTACGTGTGACGTACCGTCCCACGTCCGTCAAGTTAGATGGATGACTAAAAGCCCAGCTGTTGCTAGGGAAAAGGCGCTACAGCCTATACAGTTTCTGTAGCAATAATGACCTTCAAGGTTATCCAAGTTCGATGATTTTCATCCAGTGTTTAAATTGTGAAAAATTAGCTGGGGTTGAACTTTTCGAAGGTCGGAGACCGAACAAAATCAAAATTGTGATGTAAATTGTATTTATACAGTATATAGCTGACTCCCCTGTACATAATTTGACAGTGTGTTAGGAGGGTTAAGAAAACAGTTGGGAGTGTTCAACCCCTGCACCCCCTCCGGCAATTCAAACACAGTTTTCATCTTATCTGAAAAAACGTAAGCTTATGCTGTTTCCTATTAATGATTAATGCAATTTAATGGTACGGTAACCTTGGCCCTATTTGTCACCGTTTTCAAAATATGGCCAGTTTTCCGTTGAAAAACGCACATTATTTTCTATTCCCGTTAACTCCAAATTTGAAAATGTTTCCCTTGCACTAGGTTGCTGAAATTTTGCACATGCTGAACATAAGACACATGACACATGCAAGATTTTTCCCCTACTACCTAACGCTTAGTCACAATACATCAAAGACGTTTAGAGCCACAGCAGAGCCCGGGAAAAACATATTCTCGCGGGACCCGTCTTGGGAGAAAAATTTTGACATTTTTTTTGGTTTTTGATGCACTACAGCTATGCCGTAGGATGTCTATGGCACGATGTGTCGTCCGTTGTCGTCGACGTCCGTAACGGATGTATTGTGGCTAAACGATGCAAAATAGGGTCTAGCTAGGTTGCTAAATCACTAATTAAAAAATTCCACATTAACTTTTAAATGACGTGAAAATCATTGACCTTGGATGACCTTGAAGAATCATAACGTACTATAGTATGCCAATCGTGCGGTATCGTGGCTAAACGGTGAGTCATAGGAAATCGGTACCTTTACTGTCGGACAGGGCGCTGGCGACTTCCTATAAGCGGTTAATAGTAACCATGTATGATGTCTCCATCGGCAGCGGTTTGGCCGCAATTTTTAATAGAAGTTTTCAAGATAATTAAAATGGCCGTATCTCGGAAATGATGAGAGATAGGGCTAAGGTTACTATTAATCATTAATAGAAAGTGGAGTACAGGGTGGGGCAAAAAATAGCCCCCTAAAGTTTTTCGCTGTTTTCTCAGCAACCGTTTGGGATTTTAACTCGACATTTTACAGATTTATTTACTAAAAACCTTCTACATATAACTGCCAAGTAAAATGTGATCCTGTTGAAAAAACGACGAAGTTACAGACTTTTTAACATGACCGCCTACCTATTTTTCAGCATTCAAAAATGTTCCGGCTACAACATCGTTGAAACAACACAGTTAAATAATGACCAGATGCCAAAATTCCATTGACAATGTGAATGTTCGAAGTGTCCACCGTCAGCTCTAAGCTACAACACCAGCCTCCAGTCGCCTTATTTGAGAAATCTTTCACAGCCTTGTCGATTGGTCCATGTGGCAGGTTGCCCCAGATAACCTGAAAAGCTGTCTTTGAGTTCGGCGCTTGTTTTCGGCTTTGTTTTAAGCTTGCTGTAAGCCTCCAACATTGCACCCCACACTTGATAATCCATTGGGTTTATATTCGGAGAATTTGAAAGCCATTGGTCTTTTGTGGTGAAATCTGGACAGCTGGCCCGCAGCCAGTTTTGTGCGCTGCTCGGCGTTGCGCGCTGTGTGTGCTGACGCGCTGTCCTGCTGGAAGATGTTTTCGGCTTTTGGCTGGAATATAAATCCGGTGGGCAGCGGGCGATTGCTTTAAAGGAACGATAATTTAATAATAATTTCTATACAAAATAAATTACTGTTTATCAAAACGTTACTGTTACGTCATCGGCAGTAACGTGGTAATCGGTTTTTTGAAAATTCAATAGCATTTTTAGCTTAAACATTTTTAATGCTCAAAAATCGGTAGGCGGTCATGTTAAAAAATTTATAACTTTGTCGTTTTTTAACAGAATCACATTTAACTTGGCAATTAGATGTAAGACGTTTAGTAAATAATCCTGTAAAATTTCAAATTAAAATTCTAAACGATTGCTGAGAAAACAGCAAAAAAACTTCAAAAGGCTATTTTTTGCCCCACCCTGTACTGTTTTTCAGATTACATGAAAATTATTGACCTTGGATGACCTTGAATGCCAGTACGCCATATTATGGTCAAAAGGTGCAAGATAGGGCCAAGGTTGCTGTTGATCTGTGATCACTAATTGGAATCAATCAATCAGTCGAAAAAAATTTTTATATATCGCGTCCTACAGTCATAAACGACAGCGCTTAACAACTAAAAACATTACGCCTAAAATATAACAATAAAACCTAACAAAACGGTATGATGATATCTAAAGTCCATACGCGATATTAAATAAAAACGTTTTAAGATTAGGCCTATGTTTAAAAGTCGAGTATGTGGCAGTGTTGCGAATGTCAGTAGGTAGGCTAGTTGATTCCAGGCTTGTGGTCCAGTAGTAGAGAACGCTCTTGAACCGAACGCAGTCCGTGATCGTGGAACATCGAAAAATCCGTCTTGCGCTGAACGTAAATGACATCTTCCAGCAAGATCTGCTACTGGCACGACCATGTCAGTTGAGTATTCTGGGGCATGTCCGTAAAGAATTCCATGCATCAAGCTGCACAGTTTATACGTGATACGTTCTCTCACTGGTAGCCAGTCTAATGACATCAATGTTTTTGTGACGTGGTCACATGGTCGAAGATCGTCAACGAAACAAGCAGCGGCATGAAGAACGCGTTGCAACGGCGCAAGTGTGGAGTCTGGCAGTCCAGCAAACACGGCGTTGCAGTAGTCAATGCGTGTTAAGATGAAAGCGCACACTAGACGATTTCGACTGTCTTGGTCAAGTAAGTTGCCAATCTTACGGAGTTTCCGAAGATGAAAGAAACAAATCGACGCGACCTTGGCGATGTGTTGACGCAGACAACGAACTGTCAAGAATAACGCCAAGGTCACGTACCCGATCACTTGACTGGATGACCGTTTGACCAACACGAACAGACATCAGTTGATGCCAGACGCTCCAGGTTGACTTGAGACCCAAACAACATGAGTTCAGACTTGTCCGGATTTAACTAAACACGGCGACTAGAACACCAGACCTGAACATCGTTTACACAGTACTCGAGCATACGACAGACAGCGATAACATTGCCAGGGTTTGAAGACCCCGACAGCTGAGTATCATCGGCGAAAAAGTGCGGTAAGACAGACGGTGCTTTATCAATCACTGTCTTCAGTGTAGATGATAAAATCAACCGGTCCAAGGACTACATAAGCTTACGTCCTTAGAGATGAGATGAAAATCATTGACCCTGGATGACCTTGAAGGTCAATACTCCAACAGCTAGAAATGTATAGGCAGTAGGCCTAGCGTGTCTTCCTTAGCGACAGCTGGGCTGTTTTGTTTAAAATGGCGCATTTATGTACTTTATATTTTTAAGCAACGGCGGGGCCCCAAACGTCGCAAGGCCCGGGAAAACTTCCCCTTTCCTCTTAACAGTGATGTGCAGTGGACTCGAGTTGTACTCTATAGTCATTATTTTCGTGACTGGACTCGGACTCGACTCGAACTGTTCTCACTCGGACTCAGACTCGGACTCAAATTTAGCGAACTTGTACCCATAATACCATGTACCCAAAATAACGTAAAAGTAGGTTAAAAACCGTCATTTTTGTTTTAATTTATGGGAAAATTATTGTGTTTTGAAACCTCTGTGTAGACTGGCGGCGAACTTCAAGGAACGTTGCCCGTTGCGATCGATTAGATTGACACGACTAGGCCTACGACGACTAGTCGACTAGTGAAATAGGGGAGTGGATAACGACAGCACCAGACTACATCAATTTTAATACCCGCGCATTATGCTACGTGGGTCGTGCGATAAAAGACTGTTAAACCGTCCATCAGCATCACCATGCAGCAGCAGCAGCAGCTGGAGCAGCAGCAGGCAGGTTGCAGCTGCTGGTTTTGCTTACAGCTAGCCTCGATCTGTTGCTCGTTTATTCGTTAACTTCTAGGCAAGCAGAATATGGCTAAGTAGGCCTAGTTTCATTTTGTTTACATCCAGGACAGCCTTCGGTAAGTATACGCTAACGCTATGCTCAGATTACTTCTGTATTTTTCTGGATCAACACATAGGCTAACGACGTGTGCGGGGAAAACGGACGCCGGTGGAAAAACAGTACTGACGTCATTACGCAGTTTCCTGGCAGTGCCTGTGCTCACTGCTCAGCTAAGTAGTGTGGTTATAGCTCGCCTCTATACTTATCGGCAAAGCCGAGATAGACTCGCCTGCGCGTGCGCTCTTGAATGTTTACGACGAAATAATTCTAGGTATGACCTTGGCCTTAATCGCAGAGGTCACACAGCATAATGTTTCTCGGCTATTACTGTAACCTAGTAAGCTAACTTATAATTTTAGAGCAAACTGTCGACAAAACTCCAATGAATGACTGAGCTAGGACTAAACAGATCGAGCTTAAAGTTCTAGGCTACTCGACACAGAATGGGTGGGTGATTGCAAGCACACAGTCTAGCACAGTGGTGCCGACGACTCTAATCAGAGTACCAGACACATCGTCACACATGAGAAAGACGAGCTTAAATCTTAAACTACTAGAAACCATTCTTGCTAACAATAGGGCTACTGTGTAAGCTCTAAAGGTTAGCCCGCGTAATTTGCCGTCGTTCTTACAGTGGTGACGCCAGGGGCCATTTCGACAGGGGGCACCATTCCCCGACAGAGGTGGGCTGAAATAACTATGCAACTTCCCTGCCCATAACCCGAATACAGTAGCCTAAATGAGATCTGAAGGCAAAGTCAGTCATCTAGTATACGGGACATATAGGGATCGACTTGGTATAAACAGATGGCGCCCGCAAAAAGACTATTCAATGAGCAAAGTTCGAGGCGTGTAAGCGCTAAGAACTAGACGCCGTTAGCGTCGAGAGGTGGGGAATGGTAAGGGGTGTTTCCTCCATAGACACCTTTTCCCCAGCCCGCTACAAGATTGTGGGAGCGTCGTGACTCGTGAGTTCTCTCAGCGGGATCGGGGACGATGAAGCATTACAGTAAAGCAATTTGATTTTTTTCGACCTCGTCTGTCTTTGACGAAAATGTCCCTGGTTATGACGGCCCTTTTGTCTATGGCTGACTAACCACGTCAAATTGACGTTAAATACATGACATTGTATGTTATATTTATTAAAGTGCAACACGAGATGACGGATACCGGGTCACGGTACGTGCTGTCGACGGAGCAGAATGACATAACGAAGCGACTGTTTGCTGCCGTGTCACACAAAGAAGAAGCTTTTGTCGAACGACTGCTTCGCTCCAACGAACGACCAACAATTGACCTCAACAGCCGTGACAGTAACGGCTATACGTGTCTGGGCATTGCGGCCACCGAGGGTAATCTGGCCCTGGTGAAGTTACTAGTAGAGGTTTGAGTCAGTATCGCACATTGCTATGCAGTAACAGTGACAAGACGACAAACACTATTACTGTTGCGTCGTTTCCAATAATGGCGATGTTTTCAACAATGAGGCCATTAAATTTTTTTTTAAAAATTGCTGTAAATTATGACTAAACCAATGTCTTTGTTTTTGCTGACAAATTGGTGGGCTTACGAGTAATGTCTGCTACCACTACAGAAAACGAAAAACGTGAAAACAGCAATTACAACTTTGCTTCTGGAGGCTATTATGACAAAAATATAACTTTTTGTGACTTTACATTAACCAAAAATAAACACTAACGTTTACTACATATAACGTTATTTTTAAACGTTATGTTTGTCTGATTTTTATATGCTAAAATGTCGTTTAATTGTGTATAGAATGGTGCAGATATGAACAAAACAGATTTCTACAGCTTAACGCCACTGCATCGCGCGACAGAATTCGGTCATGTCGATATTGTTCAATATCTGCTGCAAGCCGGTCTGCATTGTCCTTTCGTCGCTTCTGAGCATTGTATCGTTTTACGTTTAATAGGATACATTTACGTACATTATTGCTAAAATTTGTCAAACTGAATAACGGTTGTTAATAGTTTTTTACGCGCGATAGCTAGCATAGCGCGTATTAGCTATGGCAATTCTGCCCGTCTGTTCGTCACGATCCGGTACCGATTCAAGCACATGTGAGATAGAGACTTCGGGTTTATACCATTTGATAGCTTAAAGTATTTTGTGACAAAAGGGAGAGAAAAACGGGTACCCCCTAAAAGACGTTATTTAATATTTTACCGCTATTGGCTTGTCTAGCATGAAAACGGTTGTACACTGTGTCCCCAAAACGTCCCACTTTCTTATTGTCCATATCTTCGCTAAATGTTAACGGATTTTCCAAATTTTTTACTGGCACATTCTGTGGGCAGTTGGCAATAAAGTGATTATTGAATATCAGACCACACCTTAACTGCGTCGCAACACTACCTTGTAAAATAAAAATGTACAAAAAAATAGCAGTAATAGGCAACAAGCATGCTAGTAAACGAAAAACACTTTAGACAAACAAACACAGTAAATGTTCTGTACAATGCTACACTGTGTTAGATCCTTTCCTTTGGATATCTGGCGTGTTGGACGATATGTTTGTTTCTGACCTTTGTGGTTTAGCAAGCCTACCATTTCATCCACAGTGGTCACGTTCTCTTCAATACGTGCATGCTTCAGTCTACTGATCTTATGCCTTCGGTCGTGCTTCCTGTTTTCCAATTCTTTGTTATTAGCATGCTCAGTCTTATTCTTTTGCCGTTTCTTCAAGAATTCTACCAGTATTTTTTGAGAACTGTATTTTTCAAACTGTATATACGCTTTTAATCAAAGCCTTGCCTCCATGGTTAAATGGCATATTACAATACCAGTATGTCATTGCTGTCTTTAAAATTATTATTTGCACTAACAGTGTCTGTTTTTGTTTACAAACATTAGAAATGTATCTGAAACTAAACATAATTTAATTTACGCATAAAAATTAATTTTAAAATATTTGAGAATATATACTTTTTCCATATGTATTACAGTGATTTTAGTGATTTTTAAAAATCAAGGTGTGGTAGGATATTTAATAACTGTAATAACTGTTTTATTGCTAATTGTCTAGCAAATGCGCCAGTAAAAAAATTTGAAAATCAGTTAATTTTTGGCGACGATATGGACCGTGACAAAGTGGGACGTTTTTTTGGGACACAGTGTAGATAGGTACAGACATGCTGCTTATTATAACAAGCACTAGCGATGAGCTTCTTAGGGCTGTGAACACCGATGATCTTGAATGACTTTGAACCCCCAAAATAAGGGGTTTTAATGATTTTGTTTTCGATTTCGGACTAATATATACATTTCAACAGTGAATTGCGCCGAAATGGCTAGAGATAGATCAAGACAACCTACAAACGAAATTTTTATCATTAAATATAGATTTTAGCAGTCCAAGTTTCGACCCTCTACGTTTAACGAGGCCTGCGCACGCGGGTGTCAAACAGGGGTACCTACCTAAAAGTGTTTTTTTGCTATTGGCTTGTCTAGCGTGAAAACGCTTGCAGATAGGCACTGACATGCTGCTTGTCATATCAAGCACTGGTGACATGCTTTTAGTGCTATCAACGCCAATGACCGTAAATGACCCTGAACTCTCAAAATTGGGGTTTTAGTGTTTTTGCGATTGTCGACTGCAGAAGACTGAATTGCGACGAAATGGATGGACACATACCAAGACAACCTGCGAACAGGAACTGCTATAGGCTTTCGCGCGTCTCATTGGCATTAGCTCAGATTTCTTGCACAAAAAGCGTATAAAATATGGTGTTGCCAACACATCGTCATTTTCGACCTAAGGAACAGAAAAAATACACATTTTATTAGCTTGGACCTACTGTGAGTGTAATTGCACTCGAGTATAGTTTGCATAAACACCCGAGGCGCGTCTTTTTAATGCTAATAACAGTGCCATAATTACTTTCCATTGAAACTGTTTTGTCAGCAAACAGTATTCAACATTTTTTCTGACACATTGTGTAGTAGGCCTAATTTAGATTAGTTTGTTTCGTATGTCTGATTGTGTTAAATTCTTCTTAAAATTATCTACAGATAAGCCGGTTGTGACCACAGAACTCAAAGAAAGACAGAGTAGACCTATCTGCCACTCGCACTTGTAGCCGCAGTCTGTTGCTGTTGTTGCGTAAGTTGCGTCGTCTGTGTCGGATATGTTCTTGAGGCGCGGATGTAAATTTGATGGAAGACCGTTTGTCGGCGCTGCACATTGCTGCGTGCAAAGGTCAGACGGACATTGCCAGGATGCTCATCAACCACAAATGTAACATCAACATTCTCACCAGGTTCGACTCATAATCTATCAAGCGTGTTTATGGGCCCTGTACTTCTTGAAAAATGCTAAAGTCACTTAGTGCGACATGCTTTTAGGCCCTCTGTTTTTCCAAAGAAAACTAAGCCGTTTGATTCTACATGCATGCAAGATTATTACTGCATGTATGTATGCATGTATGTATTGTAAGTTGCCTTCAAAACACACGTACAAATACACAGATAATATAAAACAGTGTGGCTGGACAACCAGGCAGTGCACCTACAGTTGCCCATACTAAAAACTAATAACAAAAACACACTGGGCCTACTAAAAGAACTCACATTAATAAAACATATGCGCCCTGATTCTTTCTGAGACTTTGGCGCTTACTTACTTACTTAAAAGACATTTAACACATGCAGAATACTACTGAATAATAAAAAAATTGATATAATCAATTTTATCAAGATTACCCTTAAAACAATCAATAAAACTAAAATCGACAACTCTGTTTGCAAAAAGTCTTTCCTGACATTATATTTTGCCAAGTTAACAAACAATCTGTACGGATGACCACTAGTTATTGTAACCGGAGCAGTAACAAAAAACTCTAAAAACTCCAGTTTAACTAAACCAAAAACAATTTTATAACACATGACCAAGTCAAATTTCAATCGCCTTTCTTCCAACGTGTCTAATTCCAGCAGCTTTCTTCTGTCAGCTTAACTGAGATAATGGTAACCTGGCAGTCGCTTTGTAAATTTCCGCTGCACAGACGCTGTACAGATTCAACACGATGGATATCACACATCTTCGAAGGCGATCGTATAACAGAATTATACTCCAGCAATGGTCTGACATACTCGTACAATAGGCCCGAAGCAAATAAGTCACATCGCGCGAAGTAAAAGCGGAAAGTGCATGAAAGTGAAAAAAATTAATGACGAACAGAAAACAAGTTGACAGAAAGTGATAAAAAGAACATTAAATAATTAAGAGGCTCTACACCTATGAAATTTTTTACGGGCGCCTATGTACTGTGTATACAATATGCTGTAGAGCTGTGAGCTCTACTTTCTACTGTCTCAAATCACAATATTTGGCGACAGTCTTTAAAGTGAAAATTTTTATTCTGTTTAGGTAAACTAATACATGAACGTAATTTTTGGAACATTAAATTTTTAGTACTGTAGTTAGAGGTATGTCATATTCGGTTGAAATGCATAATATAGGAAGGGTGTATCTGCTCTGCACTGCGCCGTAACAAACGGGCACGTGGACATGTTGCGCCTTCTGCTGCAGTACGGCGCCAACGCTAACATTCGCGGTCAAACCTATCAACGCACGCCGATCTTCATGGCTGGTGAAGCTGGCAACGAAGAAATGGTGTCGCTGCTCATCCACCATGGAGCCAAGCTCAATCTCACCGATCAGTACGGTAATTGAATATACCACACAATTTCTTTTTTTATACGGATTTTCCACGAATGTCCAGTCTAGTTTGTCTTTTGCCACAGTAGGCCCGCCTTACCATTTTTTTCAAATCTGCGCACTTTTTCTCTGACCGGCTAGTTGAGTGAGGCTGCTTTGGCTTCATATTCTCGTGATTTCTAGACAAAGTAAAGCAGTCTGTTTTAAACTCAGTGAATCGCTGGCGTACCCGCACTGTTCCATCGTGGTTTATGGCTATAATGGTTTGCGATGAAGGTATGACACCGCTGAATATGGCGTGCATCCGACGTAACCCGGCAATCGCTAAGATGTTCATATCGGCAAATGCAATCGTCAATCTTGCCGATGCTAAAGGCAACTTGCCTCTGCATTACATCGCTCGCTGTGGTGACGTCGACGTTGCACGATTGCTGCTCGATGCCGGTATGTATCCGCTGCAACTTACCAACCAGCATTGTCACAATTACAACTATATGAGTTTTCTTGTTGTGGAATTTCGTGTGTGGTGGGAGTTAAACCTATAGGCTGCGCACGACGCTGATAAATATAAATCTTTATGAAATTAACAAAACGACAATTTTCAAACAATTATTTATGCCTTATTAGGTAGGCCTACTGCACAACAATATTATGCTCCGGAAATATAGTTGGGCATGTCTATATCATTACAGAGCGAAACAATGACAAAATCATGAATGTTCAGAGTGATGAAATAACATCTGTAAACGAGCAAAGCTGGCCGCGAAAAAAGGAGATGAATCAGGCTTTTGTTGGTTTCATCTAAAATGTAAATTTTAAAATTATGTACACAATTAAACTTTTGTTAGTTTCCTATTTGCTTGGCCGTCCATAGTCAAAAGTAGTAGTGAATCGTTTGCGGTTGCAATGTTGTGTATGAAGGAAGCAAAGTGGACGTGTTGAACAAGCATGCCGAGAGTCCGCTGCATCTGGCTATCAGAATGATGCATTCTGATGTTGTACAACTACTTGTTAACTATGGTAACTAATGTCATGCAGTTACTGCGCGTTTAGCTTAATTATGCCTGTTATTTTGAGCTGTATACGCAAAACACGAATACGTGCTTGCATAGCGAATGCTGTTAATGAGAAATGCCACTGACGTTTGGTAAAATCTCTCATCTGATACGATTCTATTAATAGATTAATCTGAAAACTGTTTATTGCAACAAATTAGCTAGATGTAGACAAGAAATTTGTCAGGCAACTCGTTGACGTTACGTATGTGGATGGCGCGATGTGTGTGTATTGAGAAGGTTGTCAGACGAACATCTGTGACGCTGAGTCCAGTGACGCCGTCAGACCACTGCATGTCGCAGTCAGTGTCTACAACGACGTCGTCGACTTCCAACAGATCTTAGCGTGTCTCGTCGACGGCGGA